>ENA-UOUE01000414-UOUE01000414.1-compost-metagenome-genome-assembly--contig:-NODE-414-length-34750-cov-7.555187_pt1 | contig 34750 bp, 15 predicted proteins | sample MGYA00238146_ERZ747223 | MGnify/ENA primary metagenome ERZ747223 (study PRJEB28781, sample SAMN06268865) | compost metagenome | isolation source: single cell | place: USA: California, Emeryville, Joint...
CAGATTCATGGCAGGCTGCACCCACAAAGAAGACGTCCACAACTTCTTGCTTGAATTCATCAGACTCTTGGGCAAGATCCTCACGTTCCCAATCCCTACAGTACAAAAACCTGGAATTGCTCGCATGACTCTTGATAGGTTGCCCTCATGAATGGCTACGCTATCGCCGGAGGCTGTATGCTCGCAATGTGTCATGATTTTAGAATTATGAGAGAAGACATGGGTTACGTCACCATGAACGAAATTGATCTGGGAATCCCAATCACTCCTGGAATGAATGCTGTTGTTCAGTAGCTCTTTTCAACTTTTTATTTTCTCAACGGCCTTTAAAACAATAGATGCAAAGTCGCTCCTCATGTTCACAGAGATTTATTGCTCATCGGAAAGAAGTTCTCGCCAGAAGAAGCCCTTAAAGCAGGCATTGTTGATAAAATTGTCCCTCAAAAGGAAATGGTCGCTGAAGCCAGAAAACTTGCTGAGGAGCTCGCACCAAAGGGTGATGTCAGAGATGCTTACGGACAGATGAAATCAGAGATTTACTACAGAGAATTGGATCTTTGTACTAATGTTGGATTAAGAGAAGCTGTCAAGGTAAAGCGAAGCTTATATGTACTGGAAGACCTTACCTTAATTTTTAATAGGGTGCTGAAAAGTTAATTAGCTGGGGAAAACCAAAGCTCTAATAGGGAAAACCCATAGTGATGTATTGATTGATAGAGTCTTCAGTCATAAATAGTTCACGAAAATATATATTTGTTCGATATCTCTCCCTTCATTAAAAGAAATCGATTGATTATTTAAAACAATAAGCTGTCCACTTGAGCGAAACATTTTTTCTCAGTAGAAAAAATGAAACCCCCTTGTAAAAAGGAGTTGGGACCGAGGCAAAAGACGTGGAGAAAAATGCTATACTTAGTTAGTTAATTTTTCTGATTCATCGTTTCATGGGTTTTTAGCTTTGTTTTTAGTTAGGTGTGAGATGGGTCTCTGTCGCCCATGAGGAGTCTATTCTGTTGAGATTAATTGGATTCATTTTCATTCGATTGAAATCTTTTTCCGGATTATTAATTTCAAATAAAATTGAAATAATTCTAAAGTATTTGCTCAGAATTCTCTCCTCGAATCCAAAACATGGCTCAGGTAAATACTAATCGACTACACTGTGATGGGACTAACCAACGATTCAAAAGAGACCCAAAGTCGAATTTAAGGCAGGAAAAATGGATTTCGACGCTACCACGAAGATGGTCGTTCCAGATAAACGTCTCGGAAAAATTAAAGTTTCTTCTGTAAGCTTCTTTCTATAAGACCCTATTCACTCATTGCCTCAAGAACATGGAAGAAGAAATCCATTTCGAGTGGTACGATGCCAAAGCGAGCACTCCTGAGATCGTAATATCTAAAATTCCTTTGAATTTTCATTAATCTTGCCTTTCTGTCAGGACCTTATCGTGTTCCCAGAAGATGCGAAGTTCAACAAGCTCAGAAAAGGCCCTGGTAATATCTCTTTCTCTCCTCATAAATGACATGCGGACCTTAGGAAGAGTTTACAAGCTTGAATTCCAAAGCTTCGATGATAAATACTTTTTCTATATGCAAGTACAAGAGATTTTCATCATTGATTCTGATAATTTCTGCAGGAAGAAGATGAGAAAAGAGACCAAGAACTTTGCGATAGAGTTAATAAGATAATCAATTCAAATGCCATGGAGGAAGAAAAACCCGTCCAACAGCCAGTCCAACAACAACCAGGTACGAGCCAAATCAATGAGTGAGTGTGAAAGTGAATGATGTTTTTAGTCCAAAACACAGCACAGGCACAAAGAGCCATGGAATTATCTAATATGTTTTCCCAAGCGCTTTCTCAAGCTGCCGCTCAGGGAGGAAAAAGACAAAGTAATTAATAACTGCCTATTCGCAGTCCAATACGGATGATTAATATTATTAGCTCCTTATCTCAGTGAAATCTTCAATCATAAGTTCAACGACTCGATAATCAACGACCCAGATTATTATCATGCACTAAGAGAGTATCATAAGACTCTTGATAAGCCCGTTGCTAATTAAATAGGCATTTACCTGAATCCCAACAAAACGAGGAAGGATTTAAAGAAAATTTGAGAAGTGCTCAACTTCAACAGGCTCTCGACTCTTTGGACGAGGTTTGCAGCGTTTTTTTTTTGTTGACCATTACTAAATTATTTTTCAGGCTCTCAACAGTGAGGAAGGACAATCTGTGCTTCTTGCTCTTGGATTCGACCCTAAGTTCTGGGAAACCGCCAAAGACGGTACTGCTATAAATTGATGCTTTGTATATTGATTATAACAACTATAAAGGTACTGACGCATTGATAAAAGCGCTTCTCAAGGAAGCCGAAGATGCCAAAAAGCAATAAATGCATGTCTTGTAATCCATTCATATAAAAAAAAACTTATTAGCCTTGATATGATGGCTTGTACTCAAAATAAGAGATAAATGGATTTCGGGCTCGAGTGCTTTAATCAATACAGCTTATCCTTCTATTACTTCACAATTTATGAAATTCAAATCATGACAAAATGAAAAATTAATCCTGTAACAAATGTAGCGTAACTTCTCTCGGAACGCTAAGGATAGATGGTAGTTCCTTGCATAATATAGTTTTATAGCTCTAGGGTTAGTTAAGTAGAATAATAAGATGCCTTTGAGGTGTAACTCAGCAGCCTGGTAATTGTAAAATCAAAGATAATATCATGAAAAACTCCTCACTTTCATTTCTTAGAAATTAGTTTACTCACATTAACATTTTTCAAAAGATATGGACTTATTTTTGCCATTGAGAATATAGTTAGAATATGATATGGATAATATGTAATTCAAATGAAATAAATCGAAACCGAATATTGACGCCTATAATGATTGAAATTTGCTAATTCTTTCTTCAAAGAATCTGTTGTAATAATCAAATGATTCCTATTTAAAATTTTTTATCAATGTATCGATGTCTTTAACATCAATCGAGCTTTCTGAGTCGCTGTGATGAGCCTGCTTCTCCTTGTGGCGAGGAGTGGGTTTAAGTTTGAAGTTTTTGAATCCTGGATTGGAAGTGACTGCTTCTATTTTTGTTTTTTGAGGTGCATAGTCTTTCTTTGGATTGTGGGTTTGGAAAAGCGCTCTCGAGCTGTTGGATCTTTTGACATTTGGAGTCATGTCAGCATTAACTCGGACAGTTGTAGGTTTCAAAGGCATTAACGTATTTTCATTATGGATGAGGTCCTTTACGTCAGCAACTGCAGCGGACATAGTTCTCTTACGAGGGACATCTTTGTAAGGAGCCAAATTAGCCAAATGAGGACTGAGCACTCGGTTACGTGTTGTCGGTGGTCTTGCATGATGATGTTGAGAGTTTAGAGTCTGTGCTTGCTCTGAAAAGGAAGGGCTAGGATTTTTATGCGTGTTCTTTGCAAATATGCTGAGGACATTTGACTCTCTGTGATACGGACTTCCATTCGGACTGCCGTTGTAACCAGTAATTTCTGCAAAGTTTTTCTTAAAGCAAGATGAGAAGAAGGCTACTTTATGTATCAACTTACTCCTGAAGTTTTCCGGATTGCTTTTGGGCTAAATTGCTCTTTGTCATCAATTACGCTGCTGCTGTTCCAACTAGGGTGGCGAGGAGAAATTTGCGTTCTTTTTGTATTTTCTTGAACTAGGTGAAATAATTATGATCTGAAAATTTAATGCGTCATACCATTGCGAGGTGAATCAGCATCGTGTTTATTTTGCGAAGAGCTTCTCTTCATGAGCACGATAGTTTGAGACTTTACAATGGATTTTAAGGCGTTTCCAAGCTCTTTCTCGAGCTGCCTGATCCTGTTCTTTTGCCTGTAATCTAAAGATTTTAGCTCGCCTATTTCCTATATAAACACCAAAAACGTTGTTTATTCATTAGCAGAAGTTTTCCATACTCGCTTGAGATCATCAATGTATTTATTATGATGAGAAATAATTCCTTTTGACATGGATAACCCAACCTGATCTTCTCCGTTTTGAAAGAATTTCGATCGTGTACTTGTCAATACCTATATGAAGTCATTGTTTATTTCTCTTTGAGACGGAGTCTGAGATTACTTTATTATGGGGTGCTGAAGCTCTTCGCAACTCTTCTTTTGTGTCAACCAATTCTTTCTGCAAATCCTCAATGGTATCTTTCAACTTTTTAATTTCTCTGCAATAATCTTTTGAAAGCTTTTCTAATGACGACTGAATGAACGTTGAAAGTTAGAGCAAAAAATCAACAGTTTGATTCACCTCTAGCGTAATTTTCAAAAGAATCTCTATTTCTGAGGCTCCAAAAATATGTTCTTTCGTTGCCACCTACAACACATTAAGCACATCCAATAAACTTGCAAATCATTACTGTTGTGAGTGTTTCTTCGAGAATTTTGCATTTTTCTTTCAGATGCAAATTTTCTTGTTTCATATCCAGAAAAGCCTGCGCATCCACCCTCATAGAACGACTTCCTGCGCAGTTCGAATTCGAATGTGCTAAGCCGTTATGTGAATGATTTTTGCCTCTTGCTACCTCAGCCTTTGTCTGTTCAGTATCAGCTTCTTCATCCTCCTAAAGGATATATAATTCATTAAACATCTTGCAGGATTTAACACTGATTGATTACGTCTGGAAGCAACGAAAGCGGGTAAGACACTCTTAGGGAGTCTACATGATGCGTGAGAATGATATACAGTCTGTTGTGAAGCTTCTTCGAGTCTGCAGAGCTGGGATGTTTCACTTTGACCGACTGCAAGGTTTCAAGTTCTTTATAACTATTAGCCAACTTTAGAGAGAGAAGCAAAGGAAAGAGCTACGTCAATATGTCCAAATAAACGGATTCGTGGGAGTCTTCGAATGCGGAATTTAGCATCCTTACAAATATCTCGAATTTTTTCATGCTTCCTGCCTCCTGAGTGATCGATTCAATGCGAGCATCAGTGAATTCGTTTTTCCACGCGTGCCCTGTGAGCTTATCTTTGATCCTTATCACCAGCAGGTTTTCATAGATGTCGATAACAGTGGCATATTCATGCTAAGAATACAAATTCGTAAGCGTTCGAAGAATCGAATTTACTTCATGATAGAGCGCGGTAACTACTTTTCTCACGTGGTTCGGCATAGCAGAAACGCTTATTGATAGGAAGTACTGAGAGAGCTGAAGTGTGCAATGAAAGATTGTGATTTGTAATCCTTTGCTGCGATTTTATAGAACAATTTTTTCTCAATCAATATATAAAATTTTATGATCATAAATATTTTCAGCATGCTTGCCACTCAAAATCAATGAATTTAAATAACGAATTTAATTTGATACATTCAGGGGGAAAATTTCACATTTGCTAAAGCTCATGGCAGGAGTTTCTGAGAGAAAAATGTTTCGAAAAGCTAATATTATGAATCGTCTTTCTTGAACCTAAGTATACAGTCCTTTTTTGGATCAACATCCTTGGGCACAACAATTGTAACAGCTACTTATTAAATGAAAATTTTATCAATAGGGACGCAATTAAACTGCCTCTAACAGCGAAATCTGAGAGTCTTATTCCAGTCGGTGTTGTAATTTATCTTATTATCTCTCTCTCACGGCGCAACTTTTTGTCAAAATTGTTTGTCGTCTAATGTATTTGAGCTTTTTGCAATCTGACATTTGAAAGATGACATTGATGTGGAGATTACTGCTTCTAAATCTTATTTTCTAATGGAAAAATGACAACATTTAACATGTGTGTAGTTAGTAAATTATCGATTAGCCAATTCGATCCATTTGAAGGAAATTGATTAATCAAGTTTATAGCGATGAATTTTATGATAAAAGCCCTAATGCGAAAAGGATCCGATTTGTACAAATCACTCAAAACTTTTTAATTGAATGCTGAGTTAGAGTCAATTTCAAGCAGCTCGCCTGGTTTCCTTCCACCCAAAGGATTGCAGGCACGTGAATGGGTCTAGAAAAAATTTGTTCCATTGATGTAAGTCTCACCATCACACAAAAGCGTGATGGCCAATAGTAGAAAAATCTAACTGAAGAATTTCCTCCAATTTGCTCCCAATATCCGGAGTGTATACGAAATCTGTACTTATCGGTTCAATACTTGTTGAGGCAGTGCCCTCTTCCATTCAGTAGATTTTAGTTCTAGACTCAAATTAACAACTTCAACTCATCAACAAACTTTTCATCTTTGGACTGTTTCACTTCCTAGTCCAAAACGATGTTTCTCGATCATTGATACTGCAATGCTGTTTCAAAACTGAGCAGAGAATTTATTCTAAGTAAAGGTGAAACACTACAAATTTCAATATTACAAGTGCATAGTAATTTGTAAGGTCTCAACCATTTCAACAGCATTTCATACTATTGAGAATATCTCGAAATGATGACAAATCAGCAAAAATTGTATTTATGTAAATTACTATTCTTATCTCTGATCCTCTACCGTACTACTATACATCAAAGTTACTGTCTCATCGGATAGAGAATTCTAATAGTCGTCGGATCTCCGAAATCACTATACTAAAATCTAGTAATTTCATTGAGATTACAATACAGAATGAAATTAGTAAACTTAATTTCTAAATTAATCAAAGTTAATAATTCAATTAAAAAAATTATTGAATTGAAAAGACTGTATTATTTCCTTGCTAATCTGGGACCGAGACAGACGAACGACTCTACGAGTAGTCCGAGGGAAAATTTCTTCCGCCTGTTCAAGGTTCTATAAGCTGATAATAATCTTTTTTGAGTCTTGGGTTGGTTTAGCGGTCACCTTGAGCGATATGAGATCGAAAAGCAAATAGAATTGCGCCATAGTAGTCCTGGCAATTTGCTACATTCTCATAAAACGAGTTCAGTGACATCTAAGCCCTATCGGCAGCATGAAGAAGGTGATGCAGTCTTCGAAACGACATTGAGTAGGGGTTTATGAAAGTAACAAAGTATGGTTAGGTCTTGAGCAATATACATCTATTAATTTGAAACTGGTAATCATGGTTTGATTTTATTAGATCTCCTCGCTAAACTAGGTAAATTCTTTTGGTTATTCAGGTATTATGTGTGTTGTTAAAAAAGTTTAAGCTCTAACGTGGGCACTCAATTATGATATCCTAGGTATCTTAAAAGTTTTTGTAATATCACTTCGGTTAACAAAATAAAAATGGAAAAAACAAGTCAACAGATTAGACGAAGTTTTGGATAAGAGTTAATTTAGTAACTGAAATGTTAAATAAACAAAGTACACTAAAATGAGTTTTGCATGGGAATTTGGTTTATATTTTCACAAACCCAGGTTTTCAAAATCGGTCTATCTTTAAATGAGTCAATTGAAGCAATTAATAGATTGAGCGTATAGCAGATAGTATGGATAAGCTCTTCAACAAATATAAAGCTGAGTAAAGTTAATAGCAGACACCAGTTTGAGCATTAATTTTTGAATTTAATTTTGCTTGTTCATTTATTCGGTGAAAAGTCTGAAATTAATTGATTCCAGAGCTTTCACAAAGCTGAAATGATATTTCAGAATACCTGCCTTTATGGCTTCTCTCGCAGAAAATGAAATTGATATTGAGTTTCAGATTTTTCGGGTGTGAAAGTCTTGCCTGCATATAAATGATAAAGTCCATTAGAGCAAAACTGACTCATAGATTGAAGAGAATCATTCCAGCCTGAAAGCTAATATTTCGAATATTTAACTATATGTTAAGAAGAGTTCCGTCACTCAATACCAAAATATTAAAAAAAAAAACTTGGATTGTGAAGGAAAGTTGCACTTTCAGCAGATTCTTAGGGTTTATTGCAGATCTATCCTCAATTAATTATTAATAGATCATATATCAAGATCGAAAATTATTTCTTTTCAGCAAGCTCTCTTATCTATTTAGAAGCCTAAGATTGTCTTGGAATCCTTAGACTCCCTGTAGGTGAGAGTTTTACATAACTTCGAAGAGCTTATCATAGCAGACTAGCTTTCTCTCCTTCAGTATTTTCTTCAAGTGAGAGAGATAGAATAAAACAGATTCGCTTCTTAAAAGATATCATTTTAACAGTTCAAAAAAAAAAATTCGAAATAAATTCGATTAAATTTTGCAAAAAATCATGGTAGACAAAAACGTTTTTAAGCAGCTTGAAGAACAAAAGAAGATAATTTCCTTTTTGCAAGGCAAGTACAAACAGGATACTGGATATGAAATACAATTACCACAGACCTGGACAAACTTTTTAGGTAACTCCTTCTCTGTCAACTCCTAAAATTATCTGTTAAAGGAACCACGGAGGAAAATACGCCTATTCAAGGCCTTCAAGAAATCGACCTTCAAAGAGAAAAGCAAAAAGAAAACACTGCAGCCAAGAAGAAAGAAGATGAAAGTTTTGTAGACGCGCTGGCAGCCCTAAATCTCCCTCAAAAAAAGGTTGCAGGGAATCAGAGAAGAATTTAAAAACGACTTTCAGCCCAGCAAATCCCGCTAGCATGGCGAGAGTGATCAGCCTACCAAATTTTTGAAGGAAAGGTATGCAAATCTTACCAAACTATCAACAGTAGTAACCAACCATTGATAAAAATATTCAATAGAGCAAGATTTAAAGAGCTAATTGAGTCTATCTCAGAGATGAGATGTTTGCACTCTCTTTTGTTGCAGAACAATGGGATAGAGACAACTATATGGATGAAATTGGTATTCTTTTGACATAGATATGCATTGTTAACGTTTTTCTCGAATTACTATTGTCGACTTCAAGGATTACCTTAATCGATCTCTTGAGGAATAACATTGAAAACTTTGGAGCAAACCAGCTCGGGAAATTATGAAAAGAAAAAATACATAATATTGAATGGCTAAACTTAGAAATCACACCTCAATTGCCTGGTGTTATAATGAGAATACCAGTCCCTCGCGAAATGAGTTCGGTCATGACAGAGTGGCAGTACAATCGATATGCAACGGTATTCGACGGCAGAAAAATTCGCACCATTCTGCTCTTGGTGCGAATGGCGCTGCGCTTGATATCAGTGAGTATCCCTGCGAATCGCCACTGTTCATCAGAGTGTGAGATCACTTGCTTTGGTCAATTCGAGAATTTCCCACTCAGCAATGCAAATTATCAGCATAAAAACTCAATTGGAATGAGAGTCCTGATCGTCGAGAAATCACGAAGAGTCTTGTTCCATAATAAAAGTTTCAAAGGAATTACGAAGCAAGCTCTTGCAAGAAGGTGACCCCGACGGAAATATGAAGCGCTAACTTAATTATCTAATGAAATCTTGTAGGCAAGACCGTTCAGGGCACTGATTCAAAAAATATTGCTTTGAAATAACCAATTAATAAAGCCTGTGATGTTTCCCAACTCTATTTTCATAGAAGCTACAAAATATGTCTTTGGAACCCTTGAGAAAGTCGAATATCATATACATTTCAAAAAATAAAAGGAGTAATGGTAACTACAGATAGCTGCTCTATAAGAAAACAATAATTCTTCGTATATAACATCTACTTGCATGATAGAAGATTAGGTTAGAGAAAAATTGAGAGTGTCGGATTTGAAACTGGCAAATAAAATCTTTTGAATTAAGAATATAACTTACATAGCACTAACCCCTTTTTTGATTTTTAGAAGAGTAACTTTATATTTTCTTTTTTTTTAAAAATGAATCGCAGTTCCAACAAAAAGCTAACTTCGACGCAGGTCAACAAGCAAAATGACAACAATGAGCAGGACCTCGAAGACAAGAACGCCGGAGGAGCTCAACCAATCACTTCCTCTAATTCAGACTTGCGCTACCGATTATACGACAAAGGGTTTAACATCAGAACGATGCCTTCTGTTAAGCGACCCGTCACCGCAAAGTCACAAGAGAGACCCTTGTCCGCAAAGCTTTACAGCCTCAAGAACAAGCTAACGGTAACCACTCTCCAACCTCAGTCAACAATCTTGCATTCGGGCTGGCCTTCCAAGCCACAAACCTCAACAAAAGCTCTTGAATATGACATGGGCGGCAGCAATATGGTATCACCAATGGGCCAATATAAGAATATTCCCTTGAGCCAACTGAATTTTGGTCAGCAGCCTCCGATTTACGAATCCAACGGCAACAGAGATCCCTACAGTCAATTTGATCCAATAAATCCGGTTATTACGGAATCCAGGTCCCAGCAAGGTTTTCGAAAAAAGTCGCCACCTTTGGCACTCGAAGAAGGAGATCATCGTCCCACCTCTCGAGGAGTCACTATGTACCGTCCAACTTCAACGAACAGCCTTGCAACTCTTAATCCTCTCAACAAACTTGTTATGGTCCCGTCTCCAAACTCAATTCAGACCCCGCAAGGAAAGTTTAAACCATTCCGGGTACAAACAGCAACTCATGGTTTGAGATCGCAGGGGATGACTTCTGCCAACTTTTTTTCTCCGAGATCAGAGACGCACCTTAATCAGCAGCAGACTATTAATCCGAACCTTGCGCTATCAGGAGAAGAGTTTCAACAATCTAAGACAGTCATTGACAAAATGGCCGGCAAACATGCAATTGATCCTCGCTATTTGATTTCAAGACCAGCAAGGCAGCAGGTGATAAAAGGAACCGCAAACATGATGGAATCAGAGATGAGAAATACTATTACTGAAGGAAACGATGGAGAAAGAGCAGGATCTCCTGGAAGAATAACTCAGCAGGACTTTGCTTTCGAGCGGAACGCTGCGCTGCAGAAACAGAACACCTTGGAAGCTCCTAAGAGAGCACCTTCGAATCTCGACAAGTACATCGAGCTCATTCTAAAGAATGTCACCAATGTCGACGAGTTCATGTATCTTCTGAAAAATAAGAACTCAGATGTTGCTGAAGACGACCCTTACGACCTCAGAGTCATCGATTACAAGGTCTTGAAAGAGGAGAACCCCAAAGACTACTACACTATCAGTTTCAAAGGTCTCTGTCACTACCAAAATGGCAAACCCATCGAATTTATTTCCCTTGCATACTGGCTCAAAGAACGAGAAACCTATGATAAGATTAAATCATTATCGTTCTTTGTGAACTTTAGAAGATGGAAGACTCTGAAAATGTGGCGCAGAAACCTGAACAAGATCAAAACCATGAAAAACGCCAAGGCGCTGGAAGAAAAACTGTTCATCGTGCATCCTATCCTCTCGAAAACTCTGAGAAACTTCAGAAGCATCTGCTGTCAGATGGAGCAATTGAGATTCATTGACCTAACGAAGAAGGTCGAGATCCAAGATTTGGAGCATTTTGATGAGCAGCAAAAAGACAGAAGAGAGTTCGTCAAGGAGTCAATTCTTGAATTTTCAAAGCTTGCGCGAGAGAATGTCCGCGAAGGATTCAAGCTTTGCTTGGATGAGCTGAGAAAGGCGAAGCCAACCTCAACAGCAGTGCAAGACTATGCCAGAAAAGATGGTGGTGCTACTCAAGGAGGCGTACTCCGGCTGAAGGAGTCTGCTTATGAAAATCTTGGTTTCCCGGATAATATGGATTATGAACGCCGTTCACAGCTACGAAGAGAGTGTTCTAGGTTCATCAGGTTCTCGTATCTTCTGGATTTCCTTGCGTTGAATGCTCTGAGCACGATATACAACGAATCAATCAATGACCTCGTTAAGCAGCTCAACCTCCTTAACACTGATTTGGAAATTCTCGTGTACAAAGGCGAGAGCCAGATGTTCAGGCAAAACCGAGATCAAGAGCCTCTTTTCTTGGTGAAGCTGGATTTCGACCGCCTGCCAATCCCATCCCACGCCATTTACGAGGAAGAAATCGAGCATTTCGCGCTTCCACCGCACGGACACTCCAAAATTGAAGATTTCAATGTCCTTGGACACATACGCATTGAGGAGCCGTTTCACACCGACGAAGAGCTCACAGACGTCGAGCTCGAAAAAAGGAAGATTGATTGGGAAAATAGACCAATCCAAGCTCTGAGAGTGCAGAACATCTCGCAGTATTGGCTGTCAATCACTCCCAACCTTGACACAATCAACTCGAAGATCCTCAAGAGCATTGCTGAAGGTATGAAAAACTTGCAGGTCTTCGAGCGATGGACCAAACACGATGAGCTTACCCCTTATGCGAACGTCCTTGAAGAATGGGATGACACAGTCGGCGATAATTGGACTGAACCGGACTCCAAATGCCTTGACCCACAGGACTGGATCGATGTCGATGCTTATGCCAACTACGGAAGGGTTGTTAGAAATCTGCTGGAGATGACATTCAACAAAGCTGACTCCTTTACAGAGAGCTTCAACACGTTCCTTGAATACTACTGGAGGAACATCCAGCTTGATTACAATATTCTCAAGTCAGAGAAACTCGTTACACCAGCTGACACAATTGGAAATTTGGTCGGTCTGCTCAAGTACCAAAAGGAGCATTTCGAAAAGAACTTACCGCACACTGCTGATATTGGACTGCTCAGAATCACTTGTGGAGAGGTCAAGGATAAAATTTTGCCTAATCCTGGAAACATCCTGAGAGATATCTCGAAGATCTTGCCAGAAGTGCTGAGACACAGAATAGAAGAGATTAAGACTTGGCTCAATAACTCGACAATTGTGATGAAATCAGTCGCTGTTACCATCGAAGATTTCGTGAAACAGAGCAAAGCCCTGGACCAGATCAATGGCGAGTTCCCCTCCTACAAAGAGAGATTAGATATAGCTGATATGATCTACTCGGTTCTCGATGCCAACGAAATCGAAGTGAAGAAAGAAGATAAGCAAAAGAAAACGGAAACCAGAAAATACCAGGCTGAGCTACAAAATGTCCTCATGGTCGCTGAAGAAAGAAAAGAGAAATACCTCGAGAAGTTCAGAAAGGAGCTGGTAGGCGACAATGGTCGTATCCCCAAGATGAACATCGCAATCGCGGATCTTCAGGCTGACGTTATGGATCCAAAGTTCCTTACGAAAGAACTTCCCATTGACCAAGCCATCTCCCAACTCGAGAATATTCAGAGGCAGTTCAAGGTGCAAGAAGATTTGTCCAAAGAGTACAACGTATGGGAGCAAACGCTCGGACTGACGACTTCTTCATTTGATAACGTGAAGTCATTGAAACAAGAAATCGATATGAGATTGTTGATGTGGAAGTCCCTGCAGGAGTGGAAGGATATGACGGTAGAATGGATGACCTGCAAGTTCAAGGACATCAATGCCGAACAGATTAAGAACAACGCTACAAACTACGATAACATCTGCAAGAGGTGTGCAAAGAGAATTCAGCCGAACCCTGTACTTGACGAGCTCAGACTACTCGTCTTCGAGTTCAAGGAATCAGTTCCTGTCGTTGTAGCGCTGAGAAATCCTCGCTTGACTAAGGATCATATCGAAGAAATTAAAGCTGTGCTGGAAAAACCAGATCTGGACATTGAAGATGAGGATCTGACGCTGAGAGACCTTCTTGACATGAATATTGTGGAAAAATCAAAGGAAATTAACGAAATCAGCACGCAGGCTACCCAAGAAGCGAACCTTGCTGCGCAAATCAAGGCCATTGAAGATAAATGGAAAGTGCAAGAACTCGGCACCAGACCTCACAAGGATGAAATGCTTGTGATTGGCGATGTTGAGGAAGTTCAGGACCTCCTCGATCAGTCTTTGGCGAGCACCATCAATATTCTAGGCTCACGATACCTCAAGAGAGAAAGAGAGCACGCAACAAAGCTACTGAAGGATCTCCAACTCATCCAGGACACTCTAGACGAATGGCTCACCTGTCAAAAGAACTGGATGTACCTCGAAAATATATTCCGAGCTAGCGATATCAAAGGCGCGCTTAAAAAAGAAGCTCAGCAGTTCGACGCCATTGACAAGTTCTTCAAAAAGCAGATGACTAACGCAGCTAGAGCAAGACTTGTTCAGAGAATCATGGCGTATCCAGAGGTTTTGAAGAAGTTCAAAGAAGCGAATGAAGCGCTAGACAAGATCCAGAAAGAGCTCGAAGACTACCTCAGAATGAAAAGAGATATCTTCCCTCGTTTCTATTTCCTTTCGAATGACGAACTCCTCGAAATTCTCGCTAATGTAAGCATGACTATTATGAAAATCAATGAATTGATAATGTCTCTTTTGTTGCAAATAATAGGCCTCAGATCCACAATCAGTGCAGCCTCACCTCAGAAAGTGTTTCGATAACATCAAGCGGTTGGATTTCGGAGAAAATAGAGGATCCACAATCACCGCGATGATCTCTTCTGAAGGAGAACGCGTGGAATTTGGAACTCCGCTCTTCACAAAGTAAAATTCAACTATATTGTTCCCAGTTCTTATAAGCATGATAGGGGTAACGTTGAAAATTGGCTCAATCTACTGCAAGACTTCATGATCAACACTCTGAAGACGAAACTAAAAGAAGCCCTGAACTCAACAGAATCTGATCGTAAGAAGTGGGTACTCGAGCACCCTGGTCAAATCGTGGCAACTGGCTCTCAGATCAACTGGTGCTACGCAACAGAAGAGTCCATCAAAGACATGGATGATGAACCAAACGCCCTTGAAAACTGGTTCAAAACGAACTCAAACAACCTCGCTCAACTCACTGATCTCGTTAAGACGAATCTCCCACCGGTCAAACACATGATTATCGTCGCTTTAATCACGACAGATGTACACTCAAGAGACATCATAGAGAAGCTTAGAGATAACGCTGTTAGTTCAGTCACCGATTTCCTATGGCAGCAGCAGCTCAGATACTATTGGGATAATGCGGCAGGTATCTGTAGAGTCCGACAGGTCAATGCCGAACTTGACTATGGATACGAGTACATGGGCGCCACCTCACGTCTGGTCATCACACCGTTGACAGATAGATGCTGGATGACAATTACCGGTGCTCTGAATATCAAGTTGGGAGCTGCTCCTGCAGGACCCGCCGGAACCGGAAAAACTGAGAGTACAAAAGATCTTGCGAAAGGTTTAGGAACTTTTTGTGTTGTGTTCAATTGCTCCGAGCAGATCGAGTATCAAATGATGGGAAGACTCTTCTCAGGTTTGGCTCAACAAGGTGCGTGGTCTTGTCTCGACGAGTTCAATCGTATTAACGTCGAAGTGCTGTCTGTTATCGCACAGCAATTGCTTGATATACGAAGAGCGAAATTGCTCATGGGTGAGGAAAGAACCGAGGACTACTTCGAGTTTATGGGCAAGAACATGAAAATCAAGATGTCTTGCGGTGTCTTCATCACGATGAATCCTGGTTATGCTGGAAGAACGGAGCTTCCTGACAATCTCAAGGTGCTTTTCAGACCAGTGTCTATGATGATTCCAGATTACGGCTTGATTGCAAAGATTATGTTGTTCGCAGAAGGTTTCAGCGTCGAGAACGCGGAGAGTCTCTCACAGAAAATGGTGCGATTGTACAAACTCTCCTCCGAGCAGCTGTCTCAGCAAGACCATTACGACTTTGGTATGAGAGCAGTCAAATCTGTGCTCGTCATGGCAGGTTCTCTGAAAAGAGCTGACCAATCGCTCTCGGAGGACGTCGTCCTCATTCGAGCTATGAGAGATTCCAACATCCCGAAGTTCCTGAAGGACGATATCCCATTGTTCCAAGCTATCATTCAGGATCTGTTCCCGAACGTAACGATCCCAATTACTAACTACGGCGACCTCGAAAGCTCCATTCGAACTTCGATTGATCAAAGCGGTCTACAGCAAGTCGATGGATTTATCACTAAAGTGATTCAATTGTTCGAAACTTTCAATGTGAGATTCGGAGTCATGCTTGTCGGAGGAACAGGCTCTGGCAAAACCCAATGCTTCAAAACCCTCAAATCCGCAATGACAGCGCTTCATGAGGCTGGACACCCTGACAAGCGATACCAAAAGGTCGAGGATTATGTTCTCAACCCGAAGAGTATTAACATGGGAGAATTGTTTGGTGAGGTCAATGAGTACACTAGAGAATGGACTGACGGTTTGGCATCATCGATTATGAGAGACTTGGCATCCAGAGAAGACGCGAATCTCAAATGGGTCGTATTTGATGGACCCGTCGACGCGCTGTGGATTGAAAACATGAACACTGTGCTTGATGACAATATGATGCTTTGCTTAGCAAACGGCCAGAGAATCAAACTTAGAGCTGACATGCGCATGCTCTTCGAAGTCCAAGACCTCTCTCAAGCGTCTCCAGCAACGGTGTCTCGTTGTGGTATGGTGTACCTTACCTTTGATGATCTCGGATGGAAGCCATACGTCTTGTCATGGTATGAAAGAGAACTATCGAAAAAAACTAACAGTCAAGGAGAGCTTCTCATGGACGAGGAGCTTCAAAAAACGCTCTTTGATCTCTTCGATCACTGTGTTCCAGACTGTCTGAAGCTGATCAGAGAGCAACTGCAGGAGCCTGTTACAACCACTGACTTACAGCTGATTCAAACACTTTGTAACTTCCTTGATGCGTTTATCAGCGAATCATTCGGGTTCCGCACGAAAGAAAAGCCTGATAATAAGAAGAAATACATCAGCTACGTGTTCGCCTTTTCCTTCACGTGGTCACTCTGTGGCAGTGTAATTGATAGCAAGTACAAAGAACTGCTCGATAAATATGTCCGCAACAAGTTGAGTCACATCATCTACCCCAACTTGGAGACAATTCATAGCGTTTTCCTCGAGATCGTGCCTAATGAAAGCAAAATTTTGTTCAGAACCTGGAAGGATAGAACTCCTGAGTTCATTTACTCAAGCGAAATGGCCTACTTTGATATCATCGTACCGACTCCAGACACCATCGCATACACACAGATTATCTCCTGGCTGCTCGATATAAATAAGCCTGTTTTCGTCACAGGTAAAACTGGTGTTGGAAAGTCCATTATTGTTCAGAACCTGCTCAGAAATTCAAAAGACTCTAAAAAAGTCGACACGGTCCCACTGACTTTCTCGGCTCAGACGCAATCACTACTCACTCAGTTAACGATAGAAGGAAAGCTTCAGAAACTCAAGAAAGACGTGCTGGGTGCAATTGGAGAACGCAGAAACGTCATATTTATTGATGATGTTAACATGCCTACCAAGGAGCAGTACGGTGCCCAACCACCAATCGAATTGTTGAGACAGCTCATCGATAAAGGCGGCTTCTATGATCGCAAGAAGCTCAACTTCATTCATATTCAAAGCACGAACCTCTGTATCTGCGCAGCGCCGCCAGGAGGTGGAAGAAGCGATATGACGCGACGATTTACTCGCCATTTCAATATGGTCGCTTTCGCTTCCCAATCAAGTGAGACTCTGAGAATGATTTTCAGAAGCATACTTACAGGCTTCCTTAACGCTGGATTCACAGAAGGAATCAAGAAGTTATCCGACCAGCTGGTTCTATCGACGATTGAAGTCTACGAAACCATCCTGAAAGAAAAGAAGCCTATTCCATCAAAGTTCCACTATACTTTCAATCTGCGTGATGTGTCCAAAGTGTTCCAAGGTATGCTGATGGTGAGCTACAAAAAGCTCAAAGAGCCAGAGCAGATATGCAGACTATGGGTTCATGAAGTCTCGAGAGTTTTCTATGATCGTTTGATTAATAACGAAGACAGACAGTGGTTTAACAAGATGATCGAAGATATTTTGAACAGAAGCTTCAGAGGAGCAATGAAAGTGAACTACGAAGAGCTTTTCGAAAAGAACAAGATCTATTTCGGTGATCTCCTTGGCCTTGATGACGATGAGAGATTCTATGTGGAAATCACTGACAAGAACAAGCTTCTGAAAGTGTTGGATGATAAGCAAGACGACTACAATACCGAGCACTCAAGTCCACTGAAACTTGTGTTTTTCGAAGATGCCATTGAGCATATCCTTCGGATCTCAAGAATTCTCCGTCAACCAAGAGGTAATGCAATGTTGATCGGTGTTGGAGGTTCCGGAAAGCAAAGTCTCACAAAACTGTCGACGTATTTGCTGAAATACAAGCTGTTCCAAATCCAACTCACAAAGGACTATAAAGGAGACGCATTTAAGGAAGATATGAAGAAATTAATGATGCTATGCGGAGTTCAAGGTCACATGATCTCTTTCTTGTTCACGGATACTCAGATTGTGACCGAGAGCTTCCTTGAGGACATCAATAACCTCCTGAATTCGGGAGAGATACCCAATCTGTTCCTTAATGTAACACAATCAATTTCCATAACCAAATGCTAATCATTTTGTTCTTATAATTCTTTAGGAAGAAAAAGAGAAAATTATAAGTGATCTACGAGATGTGCTCCCCAAAGTCAATGACTCTGATGAAGGTATCTACCGCCGCTTCATCGATAGAGTCCGCGATCGATTACACATCATCCTTTGTATGTCCCCAGTCGGAGACGCTCTCAGAGTGCGATGCAGAAAATTCCCTTCGTTAGTTGATTGCTGTACCTTGGATTGGTTCTCAGCATGGCCAAGAGATGCTCTACTCTCAGTCTCCACAAGGCTGCTCTATGATGTTCCGCTTCCTAACGAGTTAGTGAGAAAAGGCTTGACCGAAATGTTCCCAGAGATCCATCTCTCTGCTGAAACCAAGGCCGCTCAATTTGAACTAGAGCTTAAACGTAAGGTCTACACCACTCCAAAATCGTATCTCGATATTATCAACTTGTTCACCACGTCCCTTGCTGACAGACAACAAAGTCTCCTGTTTGCGAAGAACAGACTTGCCACGGGTCTCAAGAGACTGGAAGCAACCAATAAACTTGTCGCTGAGCTCAAAGTTTTACTGACGAAGCTGCAGCCAGAGCTTGAAGAACAGCAGAAACAAACCGAACTGGCTCTGATTGCGGTCGAGGCGGACAGTGACAAGGCAGATAAGCAGCAAATGATCGTTGAGCAAGAAACGTTTGAGGTTAAGCGGCAAGAAGCTGAGATTAGTATTATCGCTAGCGAGGCGCAAGCTGAGTTGGACAAGGTCGAACCTGAAATGAAGGAAGCTGAGCAAGCCGTTATGAAGATCGCAGAAAATAAGGACGATATCAACCAGGTCAGAACTTATGCTAGTCCTCCTCCCGCTGTTAAGCTCGTGCTGGAAGCGGTAGCACTTCTCTTGGGAGAATATAAGGGAGATAAAGAGTATGAATGGAGACAGGCAAAGCTCATGCTTCAGGATCTGGGAGGATTCATCCACAGCGTCGTCAACCTCGACAAAGACAACTTACCAGAGTCTCGTCTTCTAAAACTGAACAAATATCTAAAAATGAAGGATTTCGACCCGAAAATCGTCGGCGAAAAATCCCAGGCAGTCAAGCCGCTCTGTATCTGGGTGAGAGCCGTGTATACTTACTCAATGGTCGCTAAGAAGGTTGAACCAAAGAGAAAGAAGAAATTGGAAATGGAGGAAAAGTTGAACATCGCACGTGCGCAAATGTTCCAAAAGGAAGCTGAACTTGCCCAAGTCAAAGCTCATGTCGAAAATCTGAAGCAGCAGCTCCAAGAAAAGCAAGACAAGATGAGAGAACTCATGGAAGAAATGGATAGAACAAATGCAAGATTGATCCGAGCTGGCCAATTGACTGAGTTGCTCGCCGAGGAAGGTGAGCGTTGGGCTAGAACTGTTAAAGATATCGAGGTTGAAGTGTCTAATGTGGTTGGAGACACTTTTGTTGCGACTGCTATTCTATCTTATAATGGGCCTTTCACAGGTTCCTACCGTAACGACCTCGTGAAGTCTTGGATCCAGCAGATTGGAGAATACGGTATCCCAATATCGCCTGGTTTCGACTTCATTAAGGTAATTGGCAATCCAATTCTTCTTCGTGAGTGGACAATGAACGGATTGCCCACAGACAATGTATCGCTAGAAAACTCAATTATTTGCATGCAAGGCTACAGATGGCCTCTCATGATCGACCCGCAACTCCAAGCAAACAATTGGATTCGTAGAACGTTTGAAAAATCCAACCTGAAAATCTTGAAATTCACAGATAACAATTTTGCCAATATCATGAAAGGTGCTTTACAAAACGGCTTCCCTGTGTTGATTCAGGACGTTGGCGACACATTAGAGCCTTCTTTGAATGCCGTTTATGACAAGCAGTTCTATACCTCAAGCGATGGAAGAGTCCTCATCCGCTTCGGTGATGGTGATATCGATTACGATCCTGAATTCAAGCTTTTCCTGACAACCAAGGACCCTAATCCTAATTACTTGCCTGACGTGTTTATCAAGGTCACAGTCATCAACTTCACAGTCACGTTTGAGGGTCTAGAAGATCAGTTGCTTGCAGATGTCGTGAAGAACGAAAGACCTGAAATCGAAAGCGCGCGTGATGAGAATATCGTTAAAATGGCAAGTTACAGAAAGGAATTAAAGGAAATCGAGGATAAAATCCTCAAAGGTCTCTCCGACTCGACAGAAGACACCATTCTCGACGACCAGAATTTGATCGATACGCTTAAAAACTCGAAGACGACCAGCGCCGAAATTTCCGTGAGAGTTAAGGAGAGTATCGAGCTTGAGAAGACTATCGATCAAACCCGTCTTCTCTACAGAAGCGTTTCAACCAGAGGCTCCATTCTTTATTTCGTCATTAAGGACCTTAGTTTAATCGACCCGATGTACCAGTATTCTCTCCAATATATCAAGAGACTATTCAGAAGTGCTATGGAGAACTCAGCAGCGGAGAGCGACCTTGACCAGAGACTGCAAATTCTGATTGAGAATATCACACGAACTATCTATATGAATGTTTGCAGAGGTCTCTTTGAGGCTCATAAGCAAGTATTCTCCTTCTTGATTGCGATAAGCATCCAGAGGAACCTCGGTAAAGTGTCGAGCGCGATATGGAATATATTCTTAAGAGGACCAAGCGTGTTTGACCGCACCAACATGCCTCCTAATCCGGACCCACTGATGCTGAAGGAGAAGGAGTGGGACTTGGCTTACTTTATGGATACAAACTTTGAAAATTTCAAAGGATTGTGCGACGACATCAAAGCCAACCTGAACCAATGGAGAGACTACGCGGGCTCGTACAACCCTATAGAGGAGAAGCTTCCAGGAGAATGGAATGACAAGCTTAATTTGTTTGAAAAAATGGTGATTCTCAAGATGTTTAGATCAGAGAAACTCTTGTACGCTGCCAGCAACTATGTCTTCCAAGAGTTAGATCCCTTCTACACGAAGCCAATCACTCCAAGTGTCGAGAGTGTAGTCGCGGATTCTGATCGTAAAACTCCGGTTATTTTCGTGCTGTCTCAAGGAGCTGATCCTACTGGTGCTATCTTGAACTGTGCCGCCGAGACCAATCATAAAATATTCCCAATTTCACTCGGACAAGGTCAAGATAAATACGCTACAGAAATGATCGAGATGGGTAAACTGACTGGCAATTGGATTCTTTTGCAGAACTGCCATCTTGCAAAGACATGGATGCCAGCGCTTGAGATTCTCGTGGAAGAAATAGCTCTCAATGAAGAAAAAGTTAATCCAGAGTTCAGACTCTTCTTGACTTCGATGCCTGCTCCTTACTTCCCAGTCAGCATCCTTCAAAATGGCGTCAAGCTGACAACCGAGCCTCCTCGAGGTATCATCGCCAATATGCAAAGAGCCTACGCTGACATCAAGGATGAGTGGCTCAATGACTCAACAAAGCCAGAAGCACTTCATAAGCTGACGTTCGGCTTGTGCTTCTTCCATGCGGTGCTTATGGAGAGGAGAAAGTTCGGTCCGCTAGGATTCAACATCAGATACGAGTTCAATGATAGTGACTTGGAAACCTCAATGACGGTCTTAAAGATGCTTCTCAATGAGCAGGAAATGGTTCCTTGGGATGCGATGATATATGTTACTGGTGAGATTAACTACGGTGGAAGAGTCACGGACAATTGGGATCGAAGATGCCTTGCTAATATCCTCAAACGGTTCTATTCTCCAGAAATTCTCGAAGAAAAATACTAGTAATTCATAAATTTTAACACCAAAAGCTTATCTAACTATTAATAGCTTCTCAGAAAACGAAGCCTACTACGCACCTCCAATTGGCACAGTTGAAAGCTACCTTCAATATATTCAGTCGCTCCCTGACAAAGATGACCCTGAAGTCTTCGGAATGCATGAAAACGCAAATATTGTTTTCCAGAGTCAAGAATCCGACAAAATGATCGCAACGATTCTCTCCATCCAGCCAAGAGTGGCTACAGCGTAATTCTATGAATCAAGGAAAAGAAAATTATATCATTTAATTTATATATAATAGGGCCTCAGGAAAGAGCAGCGATGAAACTGTGCTAGAGCTCTGCAAATCAATTAAAGCTGATCTTCCACCAAATCTTTCGAAGATAGAAGAAGGCGCAAATAAGGAGTTGTTCATTGAAGACGAAAAAGGCCTTATTCCATCGCTTTCGACGGTCCTGCTGCAAGAGATGACCAAATTCAACAGATTACTTGATGTGATGAGAACTTCTCTTGACAATTTGCATGACTCGATTCTGGGACTCATGACGATGTCGCAGGAGCTTGATGCTATGTATTCGAGCCTCTTGAACAATCAAGTAACATTTCTAAATGCCATCTTAAACTCAAATAATCTTTTCAAAGGTTCCTAAGCTTTGGGCAGACAGCGCTTACCCATCACTCAAACCTCTCGGTTCCTGGATCAAAGATCTGAATTTGAGAATCAAATTCATGAGAAATTGGCTCACGAGCACTAATCCTGCCGGTCCTCTAGCCTTCTGGATCTCAGGATTCTTCTTCCCACAAGGATTTTTAACCGGTGTCCTGCAAACACATGCAAGAAAGCACTCTGAGGCTATCGATACCTTGAACTTCGCGTTTAAAGTCCTTGAACAAGACCAAGAGAATATCAATAATCGTCCAATGGTAATTCTCTACAAGTTTATGAGTAGTCGCTTATCTCCGCTCGCTTGTAGGATGGTGTTTATGTGTATGGGCTTTACCTCGAAGGAGCAAGCTGGGATCGAAAGAAGAAGACCATGATTGACCAAATACCGGTAAGATCATCAGCTGGTTGAACTAAAAGTCTTATCTCTCTTTTATTAGGGTGAGATGCACTGCTACATGCCAGTTATCTATTTCAATCCCGTGAAAAACTATGAACGACGACCACAGGATTATGAGTAATCTTTTTACATTTACTCTCAGCTATAATAAAACTTTTAGATGCCCTGTTTACAAAACATCTGTAAGAGCAGGTACTCTCTCAACGACTGGACATTCGACAAACTTCATCGTCGCTGTGGTAAATGAAAAATTTAAGTTATAGGATAGCTAACAAACTATTCGTAGGACTTACCAACCCAACAACAAGATTTCCCACCAGAAACATGGGTTCTAAGAGGAGCTGCCCTTCTTTGCCAACTGAATGATTAAAAAGAGTTTTGTGCAAGGATTAATTACATTGCAGTTTCTCCGTCTAATTTAGGAACAACCCATAGGAAAAGAATATCTCTAACTTTATTACCATTCAATTTTTTTGTATTTCGCATATTCACATAAGAAAGCGTAGATAACTATCTAATGATGAACTCAAAGCTTCTTATCAGAATTCAATTACAACTGAAAAGAAAATTATCTTTTTGCTCTTTTTGCCGGAAGGGGACCATTGATAGTTTGTGAAGATTAGTTAGCATTAGAGCTGAAACAATCTTCAAAGAATGAATTTTCGCATCTATCTAAGCCCTCTAATTCTTTGTCATGTTTGATCTCTTTCTCGAAAGATACCTAATATAAAGGAAATTTGTGAGAAGAAATTAAATTTTTTAATTCAATAATCAAGATTCTATTCATATATAAAGGTCCATTCACTATGACTTGTACTGTGAGGAAGTAATGAAAGCCTGCAATATTCCTAAGTCAATTACTAAGTTTTTTCCATTCAGTAAGGAACTATTATCTGAACGATATTGAATATATTCTGGTAACAAAACTTTTTAGAGAATTGTTAATATGTGTTTAGAGCTATGAATTGTCAATATATATATAGCATTAATTTCTCAGATAGCACAAGATATTTCATTTCATATACCTGTAATATTCAAATGAGGAAAACGCTTTTATGAACGCAAACTTTCTCTAATTATCGTGATCTCGATTGGATACGATTAAAATGAAAATGTGAAAATTTGAGGAAGAATAACATTTATTATTTACAGAGACCACCACAAAAACCTTTTACATCATAAATAATATCTAATTTCTCTGAAGACTCATAGGCAAGAAACATGACTTAGAAATTTGAAAAATTTTATTTTCGCTCTCGAACGTAACCCTCTAGCAAATTTAAGCCAATGAATCGTACTGTTTTCTCCGTTTAACACTTGCCGCCTTCTCCGTCTCTTGCACAATATCATCAAATTTGACCAACCTAAGGAACGGCAGCGGAAGCAGCATTGTGATGTTCGCAATCAAGATCAATGCCCATAGATTACTGAAATTATTTTCATTAACACCCAGCAAGTACGCCAGCGCACCTCCAAGTTGAGAGGAAAACATCCCTCCTAGGTTTATCGTTGACATTAACAAGGCATACATTGTTCCCTCGAGGTTTTTTGGGCAGATTCTGCAAGCGAGGACCAGCACGGGCATGTAGTTTATCTCTCCAAAGGTTTGGATGATTAGACTGTCTCCAACCGAGAATAGTTTATCGGGGATGCCTAGATAGGTATTCCATCTGTTCACGAGTATAATCTGAGTTGACCCAAGAGTAACACAAATGATTGTAGACCAAAACAAAATTTTTTGGAAAGGCACATTCTTCAAGTACCGGTTGAAGATAAAGACGCCCGAAAGACTTGCAAAAGAGTTGGCAAATTTGAGTTTACCCATGAAATCTGGACTAAACTTGAGTTCATTGGTGTAGAAGTAAAACATCGCGCTAGAACAGGTCGGGGTGATCATGAACAAGAGCAAGAATAGTATGGGACGGAATATGACCGGCTTCTTCACGAATTGCACAACGCGATGCCAGTTAGAGACGCTTTTTCTTCCAGATATATGCAATTCACTATGAAGTTCGGCATCCTCCTCAAACTCTTCCTCCGTGCTTTGATCTCTAGTTTGGGCTGTTTCGATAGAGTTGGTCGTGTTCATATGATTTGTGTCGTCAGGGATATCATGGTACGGCACTCGGTCACTGGGATTGCTTGTTTTGCGTTTCTCAGGCATGAAAACCAAAGTTGTGAATAATATCAGACAAGGGAGGAATCCAGCGATTAAGAACACCGTATACTTGCTAATATATTCAAGCAGGAGTCCTCCGAGGTAGGCCGTTGTAAGGATTCCAAAATATCTGACTCCAAAGAACATTGAGACATTTTTCGAGGCTTCAGCCTGCTTTTGTTCTTCACTTACTAGCGCGTGATCTTGGATATTTTGCGCTGCTTCGACCAAAAGGGCTTCACCAATGACGTTATTAAAGGCAATGCACACTTGAATCAGCATCAGGATCAGAATTCCAAGCCACTTGTTGCGGACCCATGTTGCGAGAGAGACATAAAAGCAGAATTGAAGGATGCTCCAAAGGATGAGGTAGGATTTCCGCCGATATCCGAAGAAGGTGACGTTATCTGAGATTGCTCCCCAAAGCGGCTTTATGATCCACGGGAGAGACGTGAAACAAACGATGAAGGAGACTGCGACAGGGCCAAATCCATAGTCTTCTTTGTAGAGATAATTGGTAGGAAGATCAGAGATTTGATTCATTCCTTGAGATAATGCCACAGAGACAGCTACAATAGTGATGGGGTTCAAACCCATCGACTCATTTAGTTTATTCAGAAAGGAATCAAATAAAGCTTTTCTTCCTCGAGGCTCAAGGAGCTTCTGAGCTTGTTTAACTACCATCAAATAGTAAAGTGAATGTTAAAATTGTTTATCGAGATCTATTTTTATTAGGTTTTAGATTTTAGACTAACGCTTGTTAAATAAGTTCCTTTTGAAAGGTAGAAACGACTACTACCTTTTTTTTTTTTGAGATCAGAAAACACTCGGAATTTCAGTTACTGACTCTATCAATTCTGAAATTGTTATCTGAAATTTGCCTGTTTCAAGGCATAATTCCACTGACCAAATCGAAGATGTTTGATAAATAGAAGTAAATGGAAAATATTATCGTAATTAGTCCCAAATTTTGTTGTGAAATTGTGGCACTCCTCTTTTCGGGCTCTTTCCCATCCAAAATGCTCTAATTGGTTCTTTGTTCCTTACGATATTTGAGTCTATTGACTAGGTATTTTTAGCAAAGTTCATAAGTTAAAAAATATGTGTTTGTGAATTCAAAGATTTTTGCCAAAACACCTAAAAAGTACCTAATCAAAAAAAATTAAGTCGTTTTCAAAACAAATTCTCTTGATATCAGAATACAGAACTGAACTCCAGTATTAAAAAATGAGATTCCAGAAACTTGGCTGGAGATCAAGGGATCCATACAACTTTCAGTCAGACATATTTCGAGATCTGTTGGCATGTATGAGTTATAGGTTATAGGTTAGATTTGGATCCAAAAAAGTTAATAGTAACAATGAAAAACCAAAAATGTCGAATATGTAAGAGCGATGTGATATTTAAAAAAAATATTAGTGGCAAAAAATTGCTTGATGATCTGCAAAGATCAGCTTAATCTTTTGTAATAACAATCCTTGGGAGAGAAAAAAAAATGCTTTCTTTTAGCAATAAGCTACTAAACACAATTGTACTATCCAACAATAGTCTTGACAATTTCTTCACCCTAACGAAGGGTAAGCGGATGATCAATAAATAATATTCTTACAGTTTCGACTTTGACTGTGGTTTTTTTGAGATAGCTTTGGAGTTTGCCCTTTGCTGTTTTAATTTGAGGAACAACCCTCTTCTGATGGTACTAAGAAAAAAAAAATTATATTAGCGCATTATGTCTCATAAGTCTTGTTACTCTTTCCAATTCTGTAGGGGTTTTATTTTTCATTGTGCTGTTGATAGCATCAATCATGATATTGGCCTAGCGTTAACGAATATAACAACAGCAAGCATCAAATGCAGTTACCATCTGACGACGAGTGTTCTCCTCGCCGAACAGCGAATCCTGCATCACATCAATATTCATTACAGGTTTATTTTCAGCGAAGACTTTGAGTCGTCTCAGCTCTTCATTATCGAACACTAATGATAATGTGTTGTTATTTCTATCGAAGCGTTAATGATTGTCTCTTACTATCGAAGAATTTGTTTGCATTGATATAGAGAATGTGGCAATCGGTGATCGCGGTAACTTTATTGATTCTGGGAATTTTCCGAATGATCTCGATCTCACCAAACCACCCTCCCGCTTCAACAGTTGATGTATAAACAACTGTTCGGACGGTTTTCTTTACCCTCCATTCTTTTAACCCCTTCAAAATGGTAAATTTAAACCCGTTCATTCCGAGAAATTGTTTTACCACTGGCCACTTATTTGCTTTCTCTAACTCGACGTTAGTCTCAATTGAAGCTTTCCCTTCTTTAACTATGTAGAAAGTCTCAGGTTTGTCTCCTTTCTTGTAAAAAACTACCAAAGGTTGGTTAGTTAGCAAAATATTATCAACTCAAAGGTCAGTTACCATCGCCTTGGTAGAAAAATTTGCCAACTAAATTCGTCGCTATGAGCGCGAGCTTCGATTCGCTGAGATCTTTAAAGAACTTGCAGGTTCTCAGGAAACTTAGGTATTCTTGTTTCTCCTGATTTATGAATTTGAGCATTATGGATTGGTAGTCGGATCTGCCGAGTGTTAATATTGAAGATTTGACTTTGGATATGAGTGTGGCATTTCTGTTTTATTCAGATAAATTAATGAAAGTTAGCATTTGTCACCTCGGAGCAGCAGTTTCCAGAGCTTGGCGACCCACAGCCTCTCCATCTTTGTAAGTGGCGACTTGATTCCCATTGACGTAGACGTCAACCTTGCAAAGAGATTAATATTTCAGTGGGAATAACTTAAATTTACAATTCCTTCGTAGATAATATAAAGACAGTCTCCTGGCTGGCCTTGCTTGCAGACTTGAAAAATAGTTATATATTGGTGTTATTCGAACGTAATTGTACTTATGTCATTCGGGTTGTAATAGGTTACTGAGAGCTTCCCTGCAATTTCATGGTGAATCTGACTAGGGAGGCTTCGGAACATTGCAACTCGACCAATCCAATTTGAAATAAGGATTTTATCATCGTGGGTTCGATCAAAGGGACTATTAAAAAAACACATGATATCTAATCAGAAACGAGGACGAGCTAATTACTTTTTTTCGCAGGCCAATGGCACAATTGACTTGACATCGCTGACTTTCATCGAATACGCTTTTTTGAACTCCTCACGTTGCTTGATCCAATCAGGAAATCCTTTCAGTTCACCGTTTTTCTGGATTATGTGAGTATGGATATGAAAGAATAACGTTACTTGCTCGCTGTTACTTCTCTCCTTCTTTACACATTTTTCAGGAGTTTTCATTCTCGCTTTTTCAGTAATGCTTTGAAGTGCGTACTCCATATGCTTTGACTGAGCAGAAGGAGTTACATTGCTTATGGATTTAGTTCTTGAGGTATTATTCCTTGTATTAGGCCTCGAAATCTTTTTAGCAGTTTCAGATTGAAACAGCGTCCTCTTTAAATGCAAGAATAACTCTTCTTGGGCCGGTGTTTCTAAGCGTTGGCGTATTTTCTCATCAATAGGCTCTTTGATTGGTTCCCCGTGTTTTATGGCATACTCGATGTTTCTTACGAAGGCCATATGCTGGAAAATTCAAAAGATATATTAGTTAGAAAAGTTAAGACATAACCACTTTCCTACCCTTTCAACTTCTGAATCTTCGAGGTTATTAATGCTTACTCCATTAGTTGTTGTTGGCACATCGGACAACGTTGTAAATTTACCTGTCGATTGAGGAGGAAAATGAAAGGCAATGCTGCTATTTTTCTTTTCTGGAGATGGAGTTTGTAGTGGCAGGACATCAGGCTTCGAGTTACGTTTGCTGGAACTCGGGACTGTGATCACACCAGAATTAGCTCTTTGGTGATGAATCCCATTAGCCACTTTTTTTGCACTAATATTTGTAGGTGAATTCAGTGTTGTTGATACTCTGGGAGAGGGGAAAGGGGAGATAAAAGTCTGATGTCTTCTTGGAATTTGAATTTCTCCTGAATTGATTTGCTGTGGAGTAGCTGTACCACTATTAAAAGGCTGCCGCGAGCTGACTTGTGTGGACGTATTTCTCGAGTGAGTACGGCTCCAAGATTTAAATTGCAGCTGCACCGAATCATTGGGTTTATTGGGAGAGCCTACGTATGTATCTGGATCGGGTGTAATGACATATTGTTTCGATTTCTGTCTTTTGCGTTTGTATGTTGTTGTTTCGGTAGGTTTTGGAGGATTAAGCTGAGATAGCATGTATTCTTCGAACCGACTGGGCTTTTCTTCGGTGGCATGAGTTCTCTCATAGACAGTTGAGTAATAAGTTTCTCTTTCTTTGGCAAGTTGGGGTCCGATTTTATCAATAGTGTGATCCACCATCTATTTATATGATAAGTAAGCTCAGCGAGATAGTTGCAATTAATTTTATTAACTTAGAGAGATAGAGATAATAAACAAAGTCTGAATATTAAAAATAATAGAGAATAATTGGTCAAGTTCATTGGTTGCAAATTATGGATGTTTGGTGGATGAGTTATCGATATATAATCTCGTGTATAGGCTTAAGGAGTCTTTATACGTCCTTGAAAAATATGTCGTTCTGTTTGGAATAATACCTGATCATGGTTTGATAGAGATTTCAATATTCTCAGCTTGTTTAAGTAAAGATTGATATTGTTTTGTACCAAATTTCTCAATTGGATCAGTAAGGCTACAATCAAGGGAGGATTGAATGAAAGTATTTTGTTCAGATTGGAGCTAAATCATTTATTCTTTTGAAGATTTATAAATAAGAATGAGTCCATTTTTAAGAATGCAATATTATTTTTCTTTGCTTTTCAAAAAGGTTCTCACATCTATGCAAAAATCCTGAATCAAAATCCATAATTTCTATTATCCAAAAGTAGAAAGAAAACAAAAATTCTTATAACTTTCAAAAGGCTATTTTACCAAAAATATAGAAACATTTCCTTAACCTAAATCTTTACCATTATGTTTCTCTATATCGATGCCGAATTTTCGCAGTTGAAAAATACGTCGCGGCTCGAAACTGACCACTAAAAAATTAGGGCTCAGACAAAAATGTAAAAATCATTACAGTATATAAAATTAAAGTGGTTTTCTGAAAGATTCACACCTCTTTGAAGTTTTGCCACGAAATTTGATTGTCTATAAACTCCCAGTAAATTCCTTTATTCAGATGAAAATACAATTTCACCGACTCTTAACAAAATGTAAGTATTTGAACAAAAAAGACTGAGATTGCTGAATAACTCAATTTTATTCCTGCCTATTGCTAATATCTTCAAACATCTGCGCAAGAATTTGTCGTTATTGACTGGTATCGATCCAGAGAATGAATAATCTCTAATAACCTGATTTAAGAATTTGATATACATTATACATTCTAGAATAGTGATTGAGTTCTCATTCTTGACCTGCGAAATTAGCTAAATAATATTCAACCATGAGAAAGTATACTCCCATTCCTGTTTCAAAGACTTTCATAATTTACTTATGTGTAATGGACGTTTTCCACTTCATGAGTGGTTAATTACCTCCGATGTTAAAACTCGTTGATACGGTAATGTACTATTTTATATCGATCTCATACATTCAGAAAATTTAATAATTCCTTACGTAAAAAATCCCGGATTCGAGACATGAACGACTCAAATGAAAACCTATTCGATGACATTGATAACGCCAAAGTACATTCATCTCGACTGGTAGCCGATGAGAATTGGAAACTTTGCCTCTGGAACAACCCATTATACAAAGATACCTCAACCCAAGATAAATATTCCAACTTTACGATAACTTTCCAAGGGAAAGACTACCATTTCATCAAGTCAATCGTCTGCCAGCTCTGTCGAACACTCAACCGAGCATCTGAAGGCGATCCTGAAATGTCATCGCTTTCGGTGAACAAAAATTATGACCCTCTTCTTTTCCAAAAATGCATGGCCTTGCTTGCTGGCTGCCCTCTCGTCGAAGTCACGAAAGCCGAGAGGATCAGCTTTACTGATATCATCCTTGAACTCGGAATTGACTCTGATGAGTTTCAAAAAAGAATATTTTCCTACTTAGTGTCCTCCATCGACAATGATAATGTCCTTCAAATCGCTGATTTAGGGCTCAGACACTCAAAGCAAGAATTACTCGAACCAGCGCTACAGAATTTGAAAGAAAAATATAACTATCAACCTTTGAAGAACCTCGCAAACGTGTGTCAAATCTCACGTGAAACATTAGAACTCATAATAACAACGCATAATATTGAGAGAGTCTCGGCGAAGCAAGCTGGCCAACAGATAGTCGATACATTTTTAAACGCGTTCCAAGTCCATAACCTTGTGAATGCATACTGCAGAGAAAACTCTCACCTTTTTAAATCTGATGAAGAAAGGGACGCGTTCACCGATAAACTGATTTCATCGCTGGACTTTGAGGAGCAAATCAGCGGAGTTCAAGACACGAAAACCGGTGGGAAGAAAACAATCGCTGAATTTAATAATATAGCAGATTTGTTGACACTCCAACTGGACAAGGTGTTGAAGAAAATTGACTACTTCGAAAAGAACGAAAAGAAAAAAGACTCCGAGATTTCGTTGCTGAAGCAGCGCATCGCGCTCATGGAGTTGGCAATTGAGAAGCAAGAGATAAAAAATTTGAGTGTTTTCGTCGATAGATATAAGAGCGTAACAAAAGGACCAAGCAATTTTGGTTGGGCTCAGACAAACAAAATCGATGTCGTTGCATTTACGGTGAGTAAAAATATAAGACTTACTGGAGTTTCGGTCTATTTGCCTCATACTAATCCAAAAAAGACTATCCCTGAGGCTCAACCATTACAGACTTCGACAATGCCAGACCCGAAACAAAAAGGAAAGAAGGATCTGAAGGATCAAAAGGCAATAAAACAGAGTGTCATGCCTACAAAGCAAGTGCCTATCGATCAGAGCAAGATTGGTCTCCAAAGTCAAATCAATCCGAATGAGCCGACCACGCTAAAGGGAACGATAACGATCATCGAAGGGGACAAACTCGGCGGAATTGTGCTAGCGGAACAAAAATTCGAGGTAGCTTACACTCATGAACCAGGCAAAGGAGATCTGGCTATCCAACGTGTGTCATTTGATCATGTGGTAAAGGTGAAGCCTCATCAATGGTACATCATAGTTCAGAAAGCGTTTGGTCCTCAAACATTCTATGGAGAGGGCGGAATGGATGCTGTCACACAGGGAGACACCTGCTTTGTGTTTAAATCAGTGGAAAATATTATCGATAATAATGGAACTGATTCTGCTAAGGGAATGATTCCTCGTCTGTACTATTGTGCTTGAGTGATATCATTGTTTCTTTAAATGATTTTAAGAAAGCCTTATGTATTGTTTGAAATGTGCTGTTGATTTGAGGTAATTTTATCCATCTGCTAATATACAGAGAACCAACCACCGAGCAAAATTAAAAAGAACGCTTTCTCTAATCCTGAATTTGCTAATATTGTAAATATCCGATAATCCCTTCATATGCCTTGTGGAAACTATAAATGCCAGTTGTCTATGAGTTAAATGAATGACTCAGATACATCACCAAGCTCCTTTTTGAGAGCGAAAGATTTATATTTTCATTGTAAGTTTTGTTTTCCAATTAGAATCGCTATTTTTATCAAATATAAAATAAATAAAACTGGCATACAATCAACCAGCAGCATTCATGAAACTAGCAGACTTGTTAAAAGACCGAAGCAAGCACTTTAATTCGTCAATTGGTAACTTTTCGAGAGTAAATCGCTCCGAATCAGCTATTGCAACTTTGAAAGACATACACAAAACCTCAAAACATCAACTTGCTTTTGTTGCGCGACCAGTTGAAAATACAGATCTTTTTGATACAAGAGAAGAAAAATCTCAAACGCAACAAGTTATTTCAGAAAATCCTCCAGTGATCGTCTCACGACACGAAGCAATAACCGCAATAGTCAATGATCCAGATAAAAAAGCTCTTGAAAATATGACTGAAAGGAATATTTTTGTAGCCGAGATGATCAAATCTTCAAAATACTCTGATCGTGCAAAAGGCCCGATTTTCGAAGATGGGAAAGTAGTGAGACACTCAGTAGTAGGACCAGTGACCGCGTTTGAGAGACATCAAAAGAGACTCCAAAGAGAACAGATGCAAAAAGATGCAGATGCAGCTTTGACATCAAGGAGAGGCTCGATTCCTTCTCGGAGTATGAGCGCAGGGCATGCTAGTATGAACCATCTTCCAACCATGAGTGGTGCTGCAGCTTTCCAAACGCAAAATATGGCAATCACTTTAAAGGGCAGGCAAAAAGACGCCCCAGCTATTCCGAAGATGTCTAAGGAAGAGCTTATGCATGAGATCGATGATATTAAAACCAGGCAAGATAAATTTTACAGTGACATGCGAAACTCGATTAATAAAATGAGTAAAACGGCTCGATTATGTCTTACTAAGGAGGAAAGATGTCTGAAGAAGTTCGAAAAGATGCAATTTCAATGGTCAAATGTAATGGATAAAGCAAACGGTCGGTTGGGACGGTCCGCCTCGCAATCTCTTGTGAATCGAGTTGAAGATCAAAGAGTCAAAAATGAGCAGGTTGAGATGCTTGAGATTATAAAATCGGATGAAGAGCGCTATGGCGAGAATGTTTGGAGGATGACCTTGAGGAAGGGATCTGACGCCAATGATAAAAGTATTATACTAAGTAAGAGCCGACCATCAACAGCTGTACAAGAGAGGCCTTCGAGCTCTGTTGAGGTGATCAGACATCCAAAATTCACTCCTACGCCTTCGAATACATGGAGAACGTCGTTCTTTAGAACCAGTGTGAATGGCTCCACAGAGCGGTCTATCAGGGATTACATGCATGTGAAGGTCAACAGAGGCTACAAGAAATTGGATGGTTTCAAAGCCTCAGGAGATGGAATAGAATCCCTCATGGTAATTTGTTTTTTGCCTTCATTCTTCTTACAATGTTAGCTTCATGGAGAAAATGTATTGAACCTTGAGTTAGAATCAGTGTTCCGAAACGCAGATAAAAATGACTGCTATCCTGTCGTTATTAATCGCATGAAGAAAGGTAATTCTTTTTATGGTTCGGGACCCTTACTTAGATTTTGTGAATATATAGAAAATGGAGAAGAAATTATTCAAGAAAATTATGACAGAAAATATCCATATGCGAATGGGCTCTATCCTCAAACAAGATTCAAAATGCCATAAATCTAGCAATATTATCAATTCAATCTATAAGACAATTTCATTATCATTATAAACTGTCATTAAAGTTCTTTATGAGAATTGTTCATTTTTGGTGATTTTTTTTTATTTGTTACAATTTTTCGAGATCCTCCTTATTTGAAAACTTCCCAACTATTAATAACAAAGAAGCTCGAACTTTTTTTTATTTAAATCTCTTGATTATCTTTAGAAAAAGGCACTCTTGATATCGAAAATTATCTAAATGTTTTATTAGGCGAGGTCTTAAAAAGAATTGCCGAGGTGGCTGTAAACTTCTGCTATCCAATTCCATATTAAATTGCATTATTCCTATAACATATTTAATTCAATTTTTAATATGCTGATTGAGTTACGAATGCATTTTATTGTTTGTTGC
>ENA-UOUE01000416-UOUE01000416.1-compost-metagenome-genome-assembly--contig:-NODE-416-length-34716-cov-7.217962_pt1 | contig 34716 bp, 20 predicted proteins | sample MGYA00238146_ERZ747223 | MGnify/ENA primary metagenome ERZ747223 (study PRJEB28781, sample SAMN06268865) | compost metagenome | isolation source: single cell | place: USA: California, Emeryville, Joint...
TGCTGATGGGTACTTCGTGATTATTCTCGACCAAATGCAGGATGGAAAGATTAAGAGGTTCAGCGCACAGGTTTCAATCACAGGGGAGACTTTTATCCTTCCTTTCACGCTGAAGAATGGGTATTCTTATGCGAATGTTTCTGCTGCCGGAAGATATCATTATGATGGGTGGTTTGGACTAATTAGAAGTACTAGTGAGGAGGATGGACAGATCCGTGGCACTGAGGAGGTGTTTTAGCTGGTTACTCAGGATGGTGGTGCGAATGGAAGTGCGATCATTGTTTTGAGAGATCGCAGAGTGCTGCGAGGGTTGGAGCTGTCGGATAATTCGTTTTGGACTCTGTGCATTGATTGGCGTGACAGGAGATTAGAGTAAGGGCTATATAATGAAACTACTCAGCTAAATTGCGGTGTTAGAGTTTTCCCATTCACAATTTTTCGTTAAAGAAGAGCTGTATTTTGGTATCTATAGATATATATATCTATAATGCATCTCTCTCCACCATATTAATAATTGTCGGCTAACTAAGTCAATGAAACTATGAATTTTACAAAAAAAATAAATCAAGCAAACCAAAGAATAGATAAACCAATCACCAAATTATGAGAAAGTAGAATGCTGACCTTTGCACAAGATTGCAGTGTGCTATTTTAATTTTTTCTTCAATGAACTGAATCTGGACGCCTTCCCAATATTGCCACGAGTTTTAAATTTTCGCGTTATTTTATGGGGTATCAGACCACATCAGTAATGTTTATTTATGCATGAAAAAAAGTCATTCTAAAAAATAAAATAGAGTCTGGGTTGGCCTATTTTCACCTACCACTTCCTTAACGTTAAGTCTTGCTGAGAAATTATCTCTGTGGCAATTGCAGTTGGCGAAGACTCTGTAATCGTCAAGCACTTTTTTATGAGCTAGCAGCTGTTTAAGTTCAATATGAATTCCTTCTTTTTCTAAGTTCTTCGCTTTATGATCAGTAATTATGTCTGAAGGTTCACAGCCAAGCAAAACTTTTCCATTCAGCATTTTGATAAAAAATTGCATTTTCTCTGACAATCTAAAAGTGGTTTCTAAAATAAAAATTGAGTTTTATTTGCATTGTATGTTGAATTTTTCCTCGAAACACAAGAAGAAAAACTTTGAAAACCCATTAGTTGGATCAATATTCAAATGAAAACAAAAGTATATACTAAATGCTAGCAAATAACCAATGATAGAAGATTCAATAGCCTTCCATTTGATACGAACTATTATTATGTACTTTTCCCGTGGACTTATTGCCTTCGGTGCTATACTTTTCATATTAATGAGGCCATTTTCATAATAAACAGCTTTATCACAATATCTTCTATCATCTTTGGTTTTCAAAATCTCGTTCCTCACGTTGAAACTGTTAAATTTTTAATTCAAGGAAATAAATTTCTTGGTACTAAAAAGCTGATAGTAATCGGGGCTGGCAATGCCAGAAAGAAGCGAAAACTTAATAAAGCCTCTCAAAACGCCAAATTCCACCGAGAGCTCTTGAGTTTTCATAGATCTTAACTGACCCTTGAATCTCAATGAAGCCTATTAAATTTCAGTGGTATACAATAAAACCAATTTTTTCATAACTCCTTTGTAATACAACTATTCCTGTATATACGTAAGTAGAATATTTCATCAGTCAGCGCTTCCAAAATAACTAACTCGCGAAAAAATCTTACAGCCTTCATTAGATACTAACTGCTGTGAAGTGCTCTGCCAGACTCATAAACTCATTGCTTTCGGTATTCTGCTATTAGAAAGCTTTATCACAATATCTCTTATCGATTTCTCTTATTTCTTTGCTTTAAAACTCTAGCTCCTAAAATTGAAACTTTTCAATTTTTGATTCAGGAAAATTTATTGATTATAAAAAGGTGACGGAAATCTAAGACGATGATCTCAGAAAAGAAGCTAAAACTAAATAAATCTCTATAATAACCCCAAACTTCGTCGAGCCCTCTTGGAATTTCATCAATCAAATAAATTTCAATAGCGTTTTTGTGAACGCCAATTTAGGAATTTTTTCAAAACTCCCGTTAATAGCTCAATCTCTAGTCGGTTAGGATTATTTAATTGAAATAAAAAAGTGAGTTTCAAAGTATTATTCCTTGTTTTCTTAATCTCTTCAAGAATGAAAGTACATCCATACCCAAAGAAGAAACAATCTACGAATTTCCAGACATCTCAAAGAGAATTCCACCATGAACTAAAAAGACTGAGAGAGATCAAAAAATTCGGTCCTCTTCTCGATCGAGCGGCATGTCAGAATGCTTTAACAAAATTTCAAGACAGAGTCGTCTATGTTAAATCTAACGGGCTAAACCAGCTTGATTTGTGGGACCTCGAAACTCACAGCTTGCTCTATTGTTTCGAAGCCGCTCATCAAAGTTCCATCTATGCAATGACAGTGACTTCGAAGCAGAATCTTCTCCTTTCTGGGTCTGCTGACAAATCTATTGCAGTGTGGGACTTGGAACAGAAGAAACTAGCCCACCGGTTCAATGATGCTCATACAGACATTGTAACTTTCATTGTTACGTCTTCCGCGAAGAAGTTGGTCGCGGCTTCAACATCTCTAGACAGGACTATCGCTTTCTGGGACCTTATCAATATGAAATCGGAGGGAAAAATTGCATCAGCACATACTACGGACATTCACGCGCTTGCGATGACCACCAACGGAGAGTTTCTCATCTCCTCAGGTGATGAAATTATCGCAGTGTGGAATACCTCTACAAAGAATATACACCATCGATTTCTGGATGCGCATTTCAGCTCGATCTACTGTCTTGCAGTCACACCAGACAACCAATATATCGCCTCTGGATCAGCAGATGGGACAATAAAAGTCTGGAATCTGAGATCGAAAGCCCTCGTGAAAGAAGTCACAAACAATAATTCAACTGAAGTCTGGTCAATCACAGCTTCAGTGATAACTCCCAATCAATTGATAATTGGTTCTGAAGATGGAAGCATATCAACTTGGATGATATCAGAAGATTCAGAAGACCCTCCTCAGAGTTACTCACATGGTGATTCTAAAGTACCAATCTGCTGGCTTTTTTCTTCTACGATTCTTGAAGGAAGGTCCATTTTTTCTGTTGCTTGGGACGCGAATATCATAGTTTGGGACCTGGATAACCAAGAAGAGCCCGTAGAACAACTGATTCCACATTATGTCAGTGATTTTAGAGGCATGCACCTGATGTCAGATTCTTCTCACTTGGTATTCATGCGACCTAAACACTTGTATGTTTGGAATCTTCATCAAAAGAAGATGGCACATATTTTTGCGATCAAAGAGAAAACAGAAATGCGTACAATGACATTAACATCCGACAATCAAACAGCCCTGGTAGCTTGCTTAGATCATACCCTTCACTTTTTTGATCTAAACTCCTATCGTTTAGCTGGTTCTATCCTAATTTCTCACGAAAAAAGCAAGCTCAGTTATCCTCGGGTTGAGGTAACTAACGATAAAACAAAAATCGTTTATACCGCCAAAAGCGAGAGATACATTATTCTTTTGGATTTTGCGAGCCGGAAAGAAATTTGTAAATTCGAAGAAGACGGAGTTATGAGAATAGCTCTGACAAGTGATTCTCGTTATTTGGCAGCAGGAAATACATCGCATACCTTCTCACTGTGGGACCTTGTTGAAATGAAGCTATTACGAAGATTTACTGATTCAAGTAAACATCCTGCAGATATGAAAGTGATGTTTACACCTGACGATAAATATCTGATGACTATAAATGTTCTTCATTCAAAGGGACTAAAGGTCTGGAATTACAAAGATCTCACAGAAGATGAGCCAAAGCCTTTTAAAATACTTAATATTCCAAATCTCAGTCCTTTTGCTTCAATATTTGCAGGTGATCTCTTAATATGGACCGATAGATTAACAAATAAGAGAAATTATTTGAATTATCGACAGTATCTCTCAGAAGGAAGCCCATCTTCTGATGAAAAGCTTAATGGAACACCATTGTCACAGCGCACGATATATACGCCCTTGAACATTCTCTCGGTTTCTAAGGATAATACATATATGGTTGGCGAGACAAAACTCGGTTTAGAGGTGTGGAATCTAACAAATCGAACTTTATACTACGAGATAAATGAGTTAGTCGCATGCTTCACAGGAGAGAGTGTATGCATTTCGGAGGATTCGAAATTTCTGACATGCCTCACCGGAGACAACGACATCGAAGTCTGGGACACTGAGAAGACCACAAGACAGCATCGTTTTGGGCAACAAGTGCATCACATGCCCATGTCATGCATTGCATTCAGTCCAAACTATAAATTTATGGTAACTGGATGCTCAGGTGGTTCCATAACCGTATGGGATCTTGGGGACAGGACGGTGAAGTCATCCATTCCTAATGCTCACAGTGACGTCATCAAGCAACTACTAATCACGGGTGATAATACAAAGCTCATATCACTCTCTGAGTCCGGGATTCGAATTTGGGATTTATCCACCTACAAAAGGCTGCATGAGATCTCAATCCCAAATACTGAAAGCAAATTTCTTTCAATGGCTTATGATACAGATTCGGAGAATCTTGTATTCTCTCAAGGTAAGGACATGATCGTGTACAATATTGCTCTACTCGAAAAAATTCAGCATCGCCAAGATGCACACAACGGAGATATAAAGGCAGTTATAGTTACTCCAAAAGGGATAATGATATCTGGATCTGCAGACGGTTCGGTAGCCTTTTGGAATATTAATTCAAAAAAACTGCCTCGAAGACTCGACGGAATTCACAAAGGCAGTATTGATGCGTTAGTCTGCGATCATGATGGCAAATACGTGTTCTCTGCATCAAGCGACGGCAGCATCGGTGTGATTGATTTGGAACAAATGACTTTGAAATATAGAGAAAAAAGTCTGCGTGAAAAATCAATAAAATTCATGACTTTAACACCTGATGGCCAGTACTTAGTTTCTCTCTCCAAGAGAGGCCACATTGGATACTTGAAACTGAAGCAAAAAATATTTACTCACGAATACAAGAATGACGACACTTTCCCCATCGACTGTCTGACAGTAACTAAAGAGAATAAGTTCCTGATTGCTGGTAAGACAGAGGGTACGATTCTCGTCTATGATTTAAGCACTCATGACTTGGTATGGAAACAAGAAAAAGCTCATACTGGGTGGGTTCGGCAGGTCGCAGTGATTGAAAATCCCAATTTCTTCGTGTCTGCTTCGGATGATGGCACGGTCGCTGTTTGGAACATTGAAGAGCAAACCTTACACACGAGGTTCAAAGTTGCTCATTTGAGAGCCATTTATGAAATAACAGTTATCCCTAAAACAAATCGTGTAGTAGCTGGGGCTGGTAGCAATACAATTACGATATTAGATGCAGTCAACAAAACAGAGATCGGCAAGATTTCAGATTGCCACAAATACTATGTGTTTCATGTGGCAGTTTCGACTGATGAAAAGACCATTGCTTCAGTTGGCGATGACTCCAAGGTAGCACTCTGGAAAAAAGATAAGACTGGGAAGCTGGAAGGGGATAAAAAATTTAATTATCCCAGTACAAATCAAGTTACTTTTGTTGTAATTACTCCAGACAACCAGAGAATTATAGCGAGTAATTATAGCACTGTGCATATATGGAGGATGGATCAAAGTGAGAAGGATTCACCTGAAGAATTGGTTCTCAAGAACAGTATGCATCCTGAGAGTTTTCTTCTCTCAAAAGATGGCAGATACTTTAGCGCGGTATCAGCACTAGATAAAAGCATCTATATTTGGAACTTGCATAAAAAAAACTGCTTCTTTCAGGTTAAGCACAAGTCTTTCAAGAAGATCAGAAAAATGACATTCGCTGATGACTTTCGATCTATCTATTGTGTGATAGGGACAGATATTTGGAAAATCAATACATCCTTTGTAACAAATGACAGCAATCTTCAAGTCGATAAGATTCCGACACTCCATGCTATTGATTGCTTGCTGAATCCAGACGAATATGACAAAAAAGAGATCACCGAAGCAAGTCAGGCGTTGTCTCATTATTACTACCTTCCAAAAGGATGGGACTTTCTTTATTTCATTACGTTCATGGTTCCCAATGTTGATTCATCGCTTATTGACGCTGCAATAGAGAATCAGATTACTCTTAGTTTTGACTCCCATAACCATACTCCACTGGACTACCTACTTGAATTTGAAGGGAAAAACCAGCAATTACAAAAGTTTTTCGCCTATTTCTTCAAGAATATATCCTTGTTAGTTGACTTTAAGGTGCTGGATGCAGAGAAAATGTTGCACGCTTTATCACGAGATATGTCGATTATTAAGAAGATTAACAAAACTCAGACTGAATCATCATTCTTAAGTTATTTATCTTGCTTCCTTCTGAAACCAAAAGGCATTTTATTCAACTCTCAGAAGTTACCGCTGCAAGGGAAGCAAACTGGCGGTAAATTTATTGAATTGAAGGAATTAGCGTACAAAAAGAAAAAAATTAAAAAAACTGTCAAAGACAAAGGAAAAGACACTCTCTCTTATCATTTGATCGCTCTGCCTTTGTCACATAAGATCTACTCTCCTGATTCTCTTAAGTTTATTGGTCTGATGGCATCCAGTGACAGCATCTCCTTTTTCGAGGCTCCAGTTGTGAGACATCTGATCGATTTTTATTGGCAACAATCTAAAAAATATCTCTGGATTTGGGTTCTTATCCATATGGTCCTTATTGGTCTCTTTACAGCATTTGCAATCATCAAAGAAAGAGAACATAACATACTCACTGATAGCTTGCTAATTGCTGTAGCGGGCATAAATTGCATTCTGTTTATTTGCGAATTCTTGCAATTTCTCTCCAACCTTTCAGAATACTTCCAAGACCCATACAACTTTATTGATCTTTTGATCATTTCGGTTCAGTTTGCCACGGCAGCGATCTACTGGTTTGCCCAGTCAGATTATGCTCTCAGTTTTTTGGTCTCTCTCTCGATTCTTCTATGGTATACAAAACTGCTCACGCTTCTCAGGATAATAGATCAATTGAGAAGATTCATCCGCATGATCTTTGAGATTATTAGAGATGGAGCGAGTTTTACAGTCGTGATCTTCACCTATATGTTTGCTTTCACAACCCTCATGTATCAAAGCCGCAAGTTGAGTGACGATGATGAAAACCTAGACTTTTCGTCTGTGGCCCTCGAAACATACACTTTTGCGATCGGAAATTACGACACTTCTAATTATTCTGGAGTGACAATGCCTTTCTTCATCATGGGTACCATCTTAATGCCATTGATTTTGTTGAACATGCTGATTGCGCTCATGGGAAATACTTATAATGCAGCAACTGAAAATGCTGTAGCAATTGATACAAAGGAGAAAATATCCATGATTTCAGAAATAGCTTCAACAGTAATTCAATTTCGAAAGCTCTTCCGTCTCCTCCTGTGCCGCACAAAACGAAAAACCTCCCCACGTTATCTACTTGTTGTTGAGCCCTTCGAAGATCGTGACGAAAATGACGTTACGTTGGAAGAAAAAATTAGAGGGATGATCGAAACTGCGGTTCTTCAGATTGACGAAAAAATGGACGAGTTAAAATCTGAGTTTAGTGAAAAACTTATGAAGAGTATGACGGAGAAAATCGAATCTCAATTCGATAAACTTGGGCTTAAGGCTGCCAGCAAACCTTGGTACAAAAACGAAGTTAAGAATGGCATCAAAACGGCGGCGCTAGATAATATGCAAATTAAGCAAACAGTTGAGACAGAGATAAAAAATAATTAGTTCAGTTTTATTTCTGGTGATTCATCTTGAGAAAATTATTGTTGCTCTGCGTCTCGCGAGGGTATTAGTATGCATCTTGATTTGTGCTAATTATTTGAACTACGGATATATTGCCATAAAGTAAGCATTGATTTTTGCGAAGGATATCATCAGTAATAAAATTCTCATTGAACTACCAAAAAAGAGGTGAGACTGTTTTCTACACGATTTGTTTTCTGGAGTTTTTCTTCTGAAAATCGGATTTTAGGAGTAGTCTCTACTCATCCTTGATTGTCGGGCTAATCGAAACTAGCTAGGTATGGTACAGTGCTAACCATTTTGAGTCTCAAATTATCAGATCGTTCCGAGATCTCCAAATATCAAGGTATTTTCATTTCCAATGAGTGTTTTCTGGCTTGTAGTTCGAGCTTTCTCTCTTAGATTTTGTCCATGAGTTAATCAAAAAGAAATAATTGCATCCTGTTATGGAATATCAGTGAAACTTTTTTTGGGTAGATGTATCTAACGTCCTGGCACTTATTAAGTCATAAGTCAGACACTCGCGACCCTGAGGTTCATTTAACGGACAACCAAAAAAAAAAACGAGAGACTTTGTTGGATTTTATATGGAAGGCTCCAAATTTTGTTTTGCTTAATTCAGGGTTTCTTTAGGACATATCCTCAGACTCTCGAATCAGACGAAGCAACTACTGATAATGGGACTTTCATACTCTAAAATCCAGAATTCGCTTTTAAGGAAATATAGCAAACAAAGGATTGGACATGTATCATTTTTCTAAGACTGAAGATGTCTAGAAAAATTTCATCTGAGAAGAAATAGCCTTATTGAAAATAGTGAGAATTGAATTCATTTAGAATAGAACAAAGTACCCTGAAATGACTATTTCGCCATATATTTCTGTTTTAAGTCACAGAGAATTGAATTGAATTCAATTCACAATTATTAGTGTAGAAGTTTTAATGCAAGAATGCCAAAAATTTTACCAGTTTTCAATTAGGATCAATTAGTAAGATTTTTTCTCTTAAATTTTGTGAAAATCAATTTTTGATGCGAGGCAATTTATGGGAAATTAACCTCATGAGCAAATTCATACTGAGTCCATTAGGATCGAGATTAAATTTCTATTCTCCCGAATCTAACTACTTTGAAATCATATTAGAAGATGTTGGCTTTTTTTTGTCAAGGTCATTGGTATTAGGATTGTTAGCTTCGGGCTAATTTTCATGTACCTTTTATGTTTATCGAGGAATGCTCAACAGTTTTGTTATTCATTTCTGTCGTCGTTCGCTCATCTTAGACAATATTGAGCAGATTTAAATCATTGGTGTCCAAATATCAGCCTAACTTTCCAAGTCTTTCAAAATGGAGAGACTCTGGTAAAGAGCAAATCGTTTACTTGATAGACCTTTCCTTTTTTTCTCTCTCTCATAATTATCACATCATTATCTCACTAGTTACTTTCAGCAAAGTAAGCAGAGTGATGAATCAGCTAATGTACTGACTACGTCACCACAGCCACTAAAGAAGGATAATGATTTTCTAATTCGAATGTGCAACGATTCGTTTCTTGATGTCGTCAAGATGTTGATCGTGAACAGTGGAGTTGAAAACTCCTGACAATATAGTTTTATCATGATCCGAGAAAATAGAATGATACTCTTGCAGGCATTATTCTAAAGAAGATCAGTAGCTCCTCTCCATGCCAGCCGATTGAACATTATACTCAGCTAGTTATGGTTAATCCTCTAGTGAGCCCCTATAGAAAGCCGGGAAATATGTGGAGGATGGTCGTACTTCGTTTTAGGTAGTTCCTTCAATTTGTGTTAAGTGAGGTGGGAAATGTCCTTGAAAAGCAGAAATTTTGCTACCAATAGTACGTTTGACTGGTGTCTCTTGCTTAGCATCGTTAAGATTCTCTCAAACGTTCAATAACCTATTTCTCTTGATAGAAGACCGAGACTCTCTTTATCCTTTTGCTCTTCTTGCCTTCTTCCACTGCGAATTTATTTCTCCTGATGTTAACACAATAAATTAATTTTAGCTTTCTTTTTAGAACTCTAGCCTCACGATCATTATTAGCATTATTTAATTCAAATTGCCGATATTGAAAGGAATGACCAAGAAGCTTGAAGATCTCCTCAATTACAAAGATTAGAAGCTTCACTTGATTACCAAAGGCTCATTTTTCACTCAAAAGCAACTCGAGGTAGACTCATTTGAGACAAATACTCAGCATCAAGAAATTACTCATTTGTTTCACAATCATCAGAATTCATCAATTGTGGTTTGAAACAGCTAATTTCAAATCTCGTCCGGACACTTTGGGACTTGAATTCGTTTGTCGCAAATTAAATTATGAATGTCAAATAGAGATTGATAGAAATTTTCATCACAATTATTACTACCGGGAAGACTGATAGGCCTCAAGTTGAGCTTGCTGATAGTCAGAGAAAAGTCTAATTGGCTGATTGTTACGACACTATTTCTCCTGATAGAACCTTGGAGAGAAGGAAGTGGCAGCGTTAGCTATGAGTAAGTTATAGATTAGTCTTGCTGGGGTTAAGCTACTCATTTAACTTATGTATCAATGATGGAGGTTTCATAATGGTATTCCTAGTTTGCTTCTTTGAAGTTCAAATTTGAAGATTCTTTCGATCTTAATATTCCAATTTTCAGAAAAGACCAACGCCAGCAAGCTGATAGTCCTTTTTTTGTTTTATTGCATATAATTCGACAGTTTGTTTGCCAAGCATATCTACTTTCATGAATGTAATTTGATGTAACTCTACACAATTTTACCTCAATATCTTACCATTAAGAAATAAAAGGCGAGGAAAATCTCATTTTCAATTACTGTCTGTTCATAAGATTCTGTGACTAGTACGCATTTAAGCAAATATAATATATAATTGCAGATCAACGATTTATCGAACTTTCAATAAATTGTCAAATTTTGATAGAAAAAACTATTATTAACTATACCACTCTCTGACCTTCTTCGTCACCCTTGGGCTCTTCATTATAGAGTTATCACTCAAATTAGACGTATTAAGTCCTACAATAGGATTGAACACCGAAAAACTTGCATTCAAATTCCCTGTTTGATTGCTCATCGTTTGATAGTACTGAGAATACCAGTCCCCTTCAAACTGAGCCTTCTGCTGTCCGAGGCTCAACGAGCTCAGTGGTAACGGCGAGAAGAGCCTCATACTCTGTTCTCTTCGCTCAAGACTCGTGTTCATTTTATCTAAATGCTCCAGTTCATGATGAAAAGGACCTTGATCTTCGATTTGCAACTGTTCAAACGACCGCAATTCCGAATAAGCGTCATTATCAGCAAACTTCCCATCTTTCTTCAGAAGCTCTTTCCCAAGCACGTCATCCGGGATTAGCCGCTCGTCCACCTTATGCGGATGGAAAAAGTCTCCTATACTGTCTGCTCCTTCCTGCTTCATCATATCAGAAATACCTGAATCAATCCTACCGTATTTCGACCAATAATCGCGCGTTCCTTTCATTATTTTTTCGTTTAAGACAGGTCTATTGCAGTCATCCTTTGATCCGATGCTCAAGCCTCCTGAAGACTGTCTCGAAGGTTGGTCGTTCTTCAACTGTGATGCAAAATTACTCAAATTTGAAGATTGTCTAGACACTTGGTCAACTCTCTCGTTTAGCGGTCGATTCGCTGGCTGTGCGAATGACCCACTAGCAATATTATAGTAATTAACATTAATATTCATGTAATTCTCATTGCCGTAGACATGAGGGCTTTCAACGGTTATCTTTTGCCCTTCAGAAATTTTGCCCTTAGCTTTTTTTCTAATAATTTCGAAGGGTTTCCGAGGCGTTCCTTGCGGTTTTTGAGGCTTTTCATAAGGACTCGAGACAAATTTCGACAGATTCGTTGATTGACTTCTTTCGATGGTCATTAGGCCACCAAAATCGCTCTCGAGTGGAGTATTTTTGTTCATTTTCGTCAATAATCCCGTTATCTGGTTCGTGATACCTTCCAATTCATTAGCGTGAGAACTGCCATTTTGAACTTTCAGGTTTGAGAGCAGCGTTTGTAGTTTAGAACTTATAGATTCGAGTTCTCTTGTCAGCTGAGGCGCTTTTTCAGTGCTTTCACAATTTACTTTTCCCGAACAGAGCTGATTTAACTCTCTTAACTTTAGGGATGGGTCCAGATCGTCAGATTTGGTCGTTTCTTGCAAGTTTTTGCCGTCAAGGCCCAAATAATCCTCATATTCATCGTCCATTTCTTCCTTTTTAACCTGGGTTCGGTCACCTGATGGCTTATGGAAAAAATCCGGGTAGTCAGAGGCGTTGAAGCGTATAATCGTGCGCCTTCTTTTGTTTAATTCGAAATAATCGACGGGATCGTAGTTTTCATGGGATGAGTATTGAATTACCTTCCCAGTTAGATCTTCAAAGAAGAGTAAGAGCTTCAGATTACATAACATCGATAATTCTGAAGCTTTTTTCAAAAGACCAAACTTGCGTTTGTGGAACGTATCCTTTCTGCTTTTTTTTGAATCGATGACTTTAATTTCTGAACGTTTCTTTCCCATTGGAGAAGATTTATATAAGGCCTTTTTGTTTTATCGTGGTCAGTTATGAATATTTATAATGTGATGAATGCAATTTAAGAGAGATAAATAAAAGTACAGTGAATTATTAAAATTCAAATTGGGTGCTGAAAAATGAGTTCTCAGACGAAAAAAGGCTAGAATTGCCGAACCGGTTTGAAAAAAACGTCATATGCAATGCAACGGCAGAGTGGTGCTAGGAAATCAAAGTAGTTAATTGAAAAAATGACGTGGGTCCAATTTCTCAGAAATCTAAGCAAATGATCTCTGTACTGTTATCAGTGGTGATAGAGTCGCCTAGAACTCTTAACAACGAAAAAAAAATTGGCATTACTAAGATCGACCCTGAAAAATTTTACGGCAATCCGTATCATTAATTCACTCCAGCTTTTGATCAGTTTTATTGTTCGTTATTAAACTATAGACTCAAAATTGCTATTCGGAAGAGAATACAGATACCTTGATAATTTTCAATGGCTATCACCTCATAAGTGGGTATGGAGGTTGCTATCGTCGTGTGGAAGACACTATAGCTCAGAATTTTCAACACCGATAATTGAGCAGATTCATATGTCAATAGTTCCAATGCTTTCACTCTCTTCAATCGAAAATTACAAAAATCTTTAAGGATTATGCTGTATTCACATGGGAAAAGAAGACTTGTGAGCTACAAATGATAAAAAGTGTGTATATTTATAGAAGAATGACAAGTATCTGTTTATGTTGGAGTTTCATATAAAAATAGCCTAAATTTCTCCTAAGTCCTTTGCAATATGAGTTTCCATAACCAATATATACATTCACAAACACATTGATAATTTAAGCCATAACCTAAACCTTATTTTGTCCTAATTTCATTGATTTATAACTTTTCCAGGAATCCAATGTCATTTCCTTATCCTTGTAGGTCTGCTCATACATAGAGAGCTCGCCATCTTGCCCTACAAAGACATACGTCGTTGTCTTGGTCCCCCAGAGGTCAAACAACTCCAAACGCTTCCACTTGTTTTGTATCGAAGTCACTCTTCCAAAGCTCTCTGTTGCCTCTTGGTTATGCATGACCTTCTTTAGCCCTTCCAAGTTCCCCTCATCGTCTCGCTCACGAGGCAAGGCATCCACAAATGACTGGAATAACGCTTTTCCCAGCTCTTCTTTCTTCATTCCTTCGATTATATTCCCGTTTCCGATCGAATGTATCCCGTCAGTTAGCTTTTTAATTTCATCAATAGTGTTTCCCACATAGAAAAATTTAGCCAGTTTCAAATTTCCAACGAGAAGATTGTAGCCCTTATATTCCTCTCTCTTCTCAAATACTTCCTCGCAATATTTCTCAATGGCTTTAAGAATGCCTTCTGAAGTGTCGCTATCGAGTGAAGCGTAGAAATCTGTTGCAAGGAATCTTGAGACTAAGTATCCACGAGAAAGAGAGAGGTTGACTTTATCTGATGGTTTATAAATCCAGCTGTTCGTTAAACAGGCAAAGTTGCCGGTTTTGATATTGATACCAAGCCAAGTGCCGCCAGCTGACATGTCGACTCCTGCGAGGATGTTCGGGTCTTTCATAGTGAAGCCAAGTGGAGCTGTTGGACGCGCAATGTCTTCATCACGGTTGAAACCCATGATGAACTTATAGGGGATTTTGGGAAAGTCTTCTGAGTTTATTAGGAAGAAAGTAACGCACATGGATTATTGAAGTTAATCTTAAATTATTAACAGAAAATTTTTTTCGGACGCTTATATTTACTTGCGATGAGCTTATTTCCGCTAGCGGATGACGCGGGTGATGCAAGCTAATTTAAATTTTTTCTGATCAGAAACAACGCTTGGAGAATGCTGTTTTTGTTGAAGAGAAAGTGTTAGTCTTCTATGATTGGAGGTCAGTTTTGATAGGATAAAGGCAGAAAGGTCTCTGAGCTTGTTGAAAGCTAGTGTTCCGAAAAAAAATTTATAATAATGATAATTAGATTTCTGACAGAGAATGGAGAACAAATGCATCTAATAAAGCAAAGGGTCTCTAGCAGGGATACCTCGATGGAGAATGGGTTTAACACTAGCTGTTTTCTGGAAATCTAAGGAAATTCTGAGCTAATGGCTCGAATTTTTTCAATAATAATAAGATGGTAGATATTCCATCTACGATGTCCAGTAAGCGAAGGTTCTATAGTACTGACTCTTAGAGAGGTATTTTCATCAAAATACAGAGAATTAATCTCTTAGAATCACTTGATTGTATAATGTAGGTGTATTTAGTTTGCACAGAGCATATTGGTAGTTGTTCTATGAGGTTTCTAGCCTCTAAGGTGTTGTTTTCCGTATTTTTCTTTACCCTATTATAAATGGAAAAAAGGAGTGAATCCTGCTAATTTTCGAATTTTCTGAAGAAAACAACGAGGAAATTTTTTCTGGAAGAAGTTAATTTATTGCACATTCTAGACTTACTGACCCGTGAAGAGGTTTATTGGGTGATTCTCATTGATGTTTCGTCTCAAACTTGCTGTATCAAGCAGGGCTTCTATCAGAAAGCATTGACTACCCCTTATAAGTTATAAAACCTTATTTACTTACACTACCAAGCTTACAAAGTTCTGGCGCTAACAAAGTAGAATTCGAATTGGTCCTTCCTTTTGAAAGTAAATCATTATATGAAGAGCCTTATAATTCCATCGACTCGAAGACATCCTTGATCTTACATAATTCTCGAGTTACACAGAAATTCTATATAATTTCACTTCAAATCAATCATCATAAATCAACTTGGTGATCACTTATTTATTTAGAAAATTGATCATCTCTTGGCTTACCTGCTGCGGCTCCTCATGCAACAAAAAATGTCCTGCTTCATCAAACGCGACTAACTCCGAATCTTCAAAGCATTTCAGACTCTGTTCTGCCATCTCCCAATCAAAATACTGATCCTTCTTTCCCCACAACAATAAAAACGGCACCTTTATTTTCACATCCAGTTTTTGATAATTCTCAGGCAGTTTGGCCGCCTTCAGCCAATCAAGCATCCCTTTGACACTTTCCTTATCCTTCAAAGGCGCCTCAAGCTCTTCCAGATCTTCTTTGTCCAGTTTTTGGTTCGTAATTGCCTCCTTATACACCTTTTCCAGGAACTTCGAAGAAAACTTCATCAATCCCCAGGTCGGAAGTATCGGCATCGTTAGCATTTCTACGGCAGAAATCTTCTGCTTTTGTGTCTTATACTGTTTTACTCTGTCTAAAAACACATGCGGAGATGGAAAGTTAACACAGATTAGGTTCTCTAGCAAGTTATCCGGTGATTCAGCAAGCTTATAAGCAGCATAGGATCCCACACCATGAGCGCCTACAGATGCTTTCTCTTTCCCGGTGGACTTTATTAACCCTTTCAGGTCCTCAGCGACGATCGAAGGCCGGTAATTTTCCGGCCCGCTCGGCTTGGAGCTGAGGCCGCAGCCTCGCTGGTCAGGGACCATGACATAATATCCAGCATTAACAAAATCATCGATTTGTTTCTCCCATGCTCGCCAGTATTCCGGAAACCCATGCAGCAGGACCAAAAGAGGCTTGGAAGGGTCGCCGGCGCAGAGCGTATTAAGTTCGATGCTGTTTGTAGCGATTTTCTTGAATTCGAAGGGAGATTTGATCTTTCTCGATCTTGTCAAAAGCTCGGTGTTACTGAAATACCTGATAGGAGTCGATGCTAACGATTTATATGTCCTCTTGACTGCTGATTTTGTGTTTTGCATTCCTTGGATGATTATCATTGCTGACAGCGAAGATGGATTAGATATCCATATTTTCTTTGAATTAATTTATGTATGGCTCTGCCAATAAAGATATTTCTATTTTCCAATTTAGAAAAAAACAGAATTTCCAGAGTTTGGAACTCAAGTAGAAAGGAAATTGGGTTTTTTTGGTTTACCTAATTTCCAGAAAATCTGAAGAAGAAACCTAAAAACCAAGATTTAGAAAAACGAAAGGAAACTTTGATAATTCAGGGCAAGACACAATAAATTAACGGTATATGAGGACAAAAACAAAAAACTCGTTTAACGCTATAAAACCTTATCGACAGCGTATCTCTCGGATTTAAACGAGAGAAAGGAAATCATTCATTCCTATGGAAAATTCTCCCAAATCCCTTATACAATTTAATACATGATCTTTGATACAGAGTAATAAACTAACGCACTGAAGAGTGTTTCTTGAAATCATCAAGTAAGTCATTAGACTTCGCGAGTTCGTCGATATTTGCGTTGTAATTGAACGGTTGCGGTCGAGTACCTCTAAGGCTCAGAGACTCATAGTCAACATCGTCATCATCATCCAACACGTAATCTTTCGAAGCCCTAAAAGAGAAAGTCTTCAGCCACTGCTCCGTAGTTGCCGTATTCTCGGTTTTTTCAGGCGAAGAGGCCATGTTGTCGGCCCATTTCTCTATATTCACCAGCGAGCTTAGTCTTTTCAAGTTTTTCGTCCCTGGTTCTCTGATAAATGGCACTCTGCCGTTCCTGGCGTCAATTTTCTCAATATTAAGCCCTTTGAACCAAGCATGGCTTAATATCTCTTTTATCCCATCCTTCGCGCCCAGTCTCTGCTGGGGATCCTTACATAAGAGCTTTAAAATGAAATCTTTCGCAGGTTCAGAGAGATCCCTAGGGATTGTAGGCTGCGTCTCAGAAATCTTTTTAAACAGCGCTGTCTTTTCCTTATCATTAAAAGGAAGTTTCCCCACCATTAACTCATAAGCCACGACTCCAACAGCATAGTAATCAGTCTTAAAATCATAGGCTTTGCCGTTCACCATTTCTGGGCTCAAAAACTGCGGCGTTCCACAAATGCTTCCGTTCAAGGAGCTGGCTTGGTCTAGTTCCTTTGCCAGACCGAAGTCGCAGAGCTTGATGTGTCCGTTCATATCGAGAATTATATTTTCGGTTTTCAAATCTCGGTAAATGATAGAAAGGGAATGAAGGTCGCGTAGTGCGAGCAGAATATTTGCAATGTAAAACCTCGCTTCGTGCTCTCGAAGCTGATTAACCTTCGTTTTAAGACTCAAAAGATTCCCGCTAGGAACGTAATCCATGACAAAGTAGCAGAACTCAGCCGTTTGGAACGCATAGCTAAGTTTCACGATATGCGGGCTTTTAATCTGCGCCATAATATTCCTCTCACGATAGATTTTCCTGTAGGAAGTTTTCGCAGAGTCCGACTTTCTCAGCTGCTTCATCGCGTAAAACTGTCCATCGATTTTCGAACGCACTAAATACACATTTCCAAACCCTCCGTCGCCTATGAATGATATAATTTCGAAGTTAGCAAGGGAAACGCTAGCCTCGCGAGGAAGCGGTGAGGTATAATACGGCACTAATGTTATTTTTTCTGGGAGGAACGACAGTCGAGTGTCAGGCAGAGAAAGGAGGTAATCGATGTGAACGCTGCTTTTACCTTTCACTCGTAATGCGACGAACTTTTTCCCGCTGGAAGATGATTTCTGAGGGAACTTGCTGAGGCAGCGGTCCATTAGCCATGAGGAAGTATGATAAGATTGCAAGATCTCTGGGATAGTGATGACCATGGTAGATTTTGAAGAGAACTCAATGATAACGGTCCTTTCGAAGCTTTTTATGGTGCAGACCGGCTCAGATTTCATTTTGGAAAGTGGTTCCATTGGAGTTTGTTTTGAATTTGTAAATTATTAAACTAGTTGGGATAAAAAGAGTAGAACCAATTATAATTTTGACTTCGGAAATATTTCAGTAGACTGTTTTGGAATGTTTTAGGATCAGGAGAAGAATTTAATTAACCGATTTAAATGCGATAGAACCTTAGTAAAGACCCTTGTGCGTTTCAACAAAGACTATGCGATTCTCTAGTTTGTTTAGGAAATACCAATAGTGGATGGTGAGAGAGGTTAACTGGAATAGGACCGAGTTATTGGTTCTCTAATGTACTTCTTTTGATTGAAATCATCAGAATTATTTTTCTTCGGGTTAGCAATGAGCTGCATCGGCGTTCTAAATGTGAATATACGATAATGGGAAATAGGAAGTCATAGAAAGAATGAAAACTTTGAATTTATCTTTATAGATCTGATTAAATTTAATATTGGGCTAGTGGGACAAGTAATGTGTTAAATTGAGGTATAAAGGGTGCTTCTAGCCAAAGCTCATATGACGATGGAAAGCTGCTAACAGTAATAAGCTGATTGAAAAAAAGTTGTTTGAGTTGTATGAACTATTAATTTATTAAATAGTATAAAGTTTGGCAAAATTGGATTTGATTAATCTAAGACATCATCTGGCATCGACAAATTGCATTTAAGGAATTAAGAAAATTTTTTTCTGATTTCTCTTTGGAAACTAATTCTTTCACGTTATCAACTTCGAGAACCAGTCTAACCAGTACAATAAAGCTCCGAGCAGCTTGTACCTCTAAGCTGTTTTGACTCGAAATGTGTCTATTGACCCTGGAATAGAATGCACTCATTTTCTCTTTTTTTGAATAGTATCCTCATAACTTAGTTTAGATGATAAATTTCAAAAAGCACTGTCGGAATGCGGTGCGCAATGTTGAGTGGGTACTTGCTCTGATGAATTAATTAATAGTCGTTCGAAAGAAAGAAAAAAAAAACTAGGTAGACTGAGGAAATTAGACAGAATTGCTTATTTCTCTTTCAAATTATCAATTGACCTCAAGCAAATTAGTAGGAAGCAAGCATACATTGATGGGGCTTGTATATCTTTGTTCCCTCTCAGAAGACTCAGGTTAGATTAAAGACAATTAAATTTATCATTGCAAACACTGCATTTTTTAAATAGACTCGAGAATATCGAAAAAACTAGCCCTATTTAGGATATCAAGGAGTCTTAAATCATGAGCGTGATAATCGATTTTTTTTCGTATTTATGTGCGATGGAGATTTTAAATAATTTTTTTTTAGAATCTTAGAATGTTCTTACAGAAGTTTTCAGAATCTTTCAGAGCGTTTATCAAACAGAATTAACAATTTTTTTCAGCAAAAGAGGTAAATAAAAGTTTAAAATTTTAGAATTCTGTGTTCATGAAGTAAGAATATCAACGACGCTTAATCTTGAAGCTCCTTTTGAAATGAGCCCTGTAACCTCTGAGACAGATGAAATTAATGAAAATGCTGAAGAAACTTACTAAGAAAACATGTTTTAAGTTTGAATTGGAAAATGAAATCCAGCAGATGAAGTGCTACTCACTTATCAAATAGATCTCTGTCATTCGGAGGATATACAAGCGTCTCCTTTCTCGCGTAATTGATGGCAATCGAAATACCCAATTGATTTCAACAATGATTTTGGGTAAATACCTTTTTATCTAATATAATAAAATGAGTTTTTGGCTTTGCCTCCGAGGAAATAATTGGCTTGGGACTCAATGAGTGACACCTTGGTTATGCATTTGCCTGAAAAATGTTCTTGATTTCGTTTTGACTTATCAAAGCTCTTTCTTGGCTTTGCTTTGAAGATAGTGCAAATCTCAACTTCTCGAGCTCTCGATTTCGTGGATCACAAACTTCAACTCCAAAAATACTATGTTCTTTGTGCACGCAAATTCTATCAGCAAGCAGTAGAAGCTGTCATAAGATTGAATTGTTCTGGCTTGTAAGTAATGGTTGCATCGAAATCATAATCAAATTTGTTCCTGTAGACTTTCAAGTACGTCATATTGTCTGAAACTGTTAACCCTGTCGTTGAGAATCACTCATATTTGGTGGATTATTCTACTATTCATACGCTGCAAGAAAACAGAAAACTTCCTCTTTTCACTCGACTCTGCTCGAATCGAAATTCCAAGTATTTTCTTGTTCATCAGGCTAATTGTTGCGAAAGAGAAATCAGTCTATTCCCGCCAAAATCTCGAGATTATTGGCTTAGTATCTTTTATGCGAATTTCGTTGTGCTCTGCAAATGAGGATTCAAAATATCATAACTCTCAATCCAAGTCTGCTAAATTACTTGATTCATTCAAATCACTCAACTCCTTAAATGAAAATATTTTCAAATCATTTAAATAATATTTTGAAAAATTTTGGATCTTTTCAGTGCAAAACTTGCTCCTTTACGTCTTTAGAGGAAGCCTAATCGTACATTCTTAAGGAAAATTGAACGATTAACCACTCAAGCACTTTGTTTCACAATTTAGTAGTATAGACACCTTCCACTCTACAGGTCTCTGCATTCCACTGCCTTGATTCTCTTCTATGGCTTTCTTCGGCAACAGTAGAGTATCTATGCTACCCAAACCATCAGAAAACAATGAACTAACAAACCAATTTCTCAATTCATCATCACAAAATCTATTAATTTACTTCTGTATCCAATTAAAGAAGATTTTCAAAAAAAATTAATTCGTTTCAATTTTTGAAATTAAGTAAGGTTTCTATCAGAAAATAAACTCATTTTTCTCCTGCCAAACCGAAACTCATTGCCACTGAGCATCAAAACTCATTGCCAATGAGCATAGAAACTCATTCTCTTACTTTGTTAAACATTGAGATGCACCTTCACGCATAACATTCCAACTTTCGGCCTTAATATTAGTAGCTTTTTGCGAATAATAAGAGACAATAAATCAAAAAAAATTCGCTTGGCTTGAACGTTAGCATTAAAGAACCCCATTGTGCTTTAAGGCTTTGTTTATTCGTTTTTTAACTCTCAATCAAATCCTTACACTCGACACAAGTTTTCCTGAATTTAATACAATTTATTAAAAGCTAATGAAGCTCAACTACCTCTCTCTCGTCGGGCTCGCTCTAAGCTGCCTCTACATCGTCATAAGCATTTTCACCATGGACTTGCAGTTTGACGCTAGCAACCAACTGACGAGAAAATTCCAACAGCAGTACGGGAGCGTCGCTTATAAAACTATTTTCCTCATCATCACCTATTTAGGGTTTCCAGTAATCCCTTGCATCCCCTTAATCCCTCTGCTCGTCCTCAAAGACAAGTGGGTTCCATTCAAAATTTGTTTCCTGTTTGCACTAGCCTCTTATATCATCGGCTTGAACAAAATTATTTACGGCGGGCCACGACCTTGGTGGGCTGAGGCCGATATCAAGGTTTTCATGCAATGCTCTGTCACTGATTACGGCAGACCTTCAGGCCACGCTTTTATCAGCCTCTACGCTTTTCTCGTGCTCTTCCAATATTACATTTACGAAGATCATTCAAAATCTTTCGCTGAGCGGGTTCTAACCCACGAGATCGAAATTGAAGACTACGACTACGAGCGCAGCAGCGAAGAAAGCACGCCTGGAACTCCCTACCTCGACAGACAGAAGAAAGTTCAAAAAGTCAGCACATTACAAAGACCAGAGATTTTAGAATGGAGTACCAGGAAAACTCTTTGGTTGGCCACAGGGATAATCACCTGTATTTTAATAGGAATTTCGAGAATCTACCTCGGAGCCCACAGCTTTGAGCAGATCTTGCTTGGGTGGTCCTATGGGATCATAACTTACATTGTTACTGCCCACTGGCTCGACGGGAAGATCGACAGCATTATCCTTTATTTCTTAGACGGAAGACACAGATCTCGCAACCTACAGATCTTGATCATGGCAACGACTTTCTACCTGCTTGCTCTGACGTTACCGATAATAATTCTGGCTGCAACTGACAGCGCTAGAGCGGCTAGCAAGCAATTTTGGCTTGCGAATATGATAAAGCAATGCGGAATTTACACCGAACACAACCCTATTGACGCTACGTCGCTGTACCTCTGCGTGACGATAGCCCTGCCGTTCGCTGCGGTGATCGGGCTGATGTTTGCGAAGACTAATATAATGATAACGTCTGAGACGCTGGGATTGACTAAGCTAATCGCGAGGAAATTAGTAGCGGCGCTGATGTTTACGGCGATTGCGGGAGTGTTTATTAACTTACCGAAGAGCGGTTTTGTGATGTTTTATTTAGTAAATTTGAATCTTTCCTTGTTTTTTGTAGTAATGGCGGGTTATCTGCTCCTGCCCAAAGTGTATGGGTGGATGAGACTCTCTGAGGGCTACCACCTGGAAGTTACAGACAAAAGCACGAGGCTTTTGAATGATGATTAGCCACCTCGTTTTATTTTTTTCGTATTAAATCTTTGCGTAATAATGGAATTTATCTTATATTGAAATGAGGCAAAGAGCGGATTCGAATAAATAGTATCACTTGAGTCGCTTTGAGCCTCAGAGAGAACAATAAAACTGGGTTTTCTAAATTTTTCTTAGTAAGAGTAATAAAAAATAGATATGAAGTTTTTGGTCAATAGAGGTTTACTTTGAGAGGTTGATCAGAAATATAAAGGTGGCTTTGAATTGGAAAAGAATTTGAATTTCTGGAATTACTTTTTGCAAAAAGACCTGCTGTCGTTGCAGGATAGGCCTGACAAATGAAAATTTGATAATTTTAATGAATTATAGCTGTGATCTGGCGAATTTAAGCAATGCCACTGAGAATTACAACGTCTTTTCAAGAGTAAAAAAGTTACTTTTTAAAGAGAAAATGATGAAATCCTTCATATAAATAATTGGTTTCATTCGGTTAAGGCCAAATTACATCAAGGCTTATTTTTGTTCATCTCATAAATTTACTTAGAGATAAAAATCTCCCGATTCAGTAACCGCAATTAACTTTATTTCCACCTGAAAAATTTTTCTTATAGACTATTGCAAGCAGATCAAAATACCGCTATCCAACAGGCTAATAGAGAATTCGTAACATCCTCTACCATCTGCTCGTTGTAACCGTTTCTTTTTGCTTTTAAAACCATTTAAACTCTAAATTTCTAGATTCCCATAAACTATGAGAAAACACTAATTTGCATAAGCTTTTAGCTCCAAAAACACGAAATTATGAGCTCTATCTAGAGAGCAAAGCGAGCAGAGCTCACGCTCTCAGTCTTTTCGTCTCAAACGTATACAACTGTTCAACTGGATACAGTAAGTTTAAGATCCGTGTACTGGACAAAATTCTTTTCCTTCGAAATCAGTATTTCTGATCCTGTTCTATACCTTTCTTTTCTGAGAATTGATTTGATTCTGATTTAGGTTTCTCAATTTAATATGAAAGACGCTATGAGAAAGCAACCAGTGAGGAACAAGATTCTAATAGCCACATCCATTATTGCGTCTTTTCGGTTCCTTCGGGATCCAAAGCGAATTCCACCAAAGAATACAGACCTCATCGATTCATACCGTTAAACCTCGATTTTTCTTCACTTAGAGTCCATTTACAATATCATGCGTTGGACTCCCGACACCCTTTTAATCATGACCGCTTCAAAATTTATAATTCGATAAAATTTTACAAAATTTCGATAAAATGAAATCTCTATTCGCTCTCATAGCACTCACTACCCTCGTTGTCCTAGCCCACTCACAAAGTAAGAAACTTCCTTTATTATCCGACCTGTGCCTTACTTTTTCCATTTTTTAACAAATAGTTCTTGGTGGAGTTAAAGATGAAGATCCAAACACCAATGACAGGGAAGTCCACGCGCTCCTTGACAAGATCGTGCAGTTCGTGAACATTAAGGCTCCTCATCTCTCAGCCTCAAGCCACAACGTTCAACTCCTCAAGAGAACATCACAAGTGGTCAATGGATTGAAAAGAACTTACACTTTCAAAATTCCGACCTCAAATGATAGCGCTTTCCTCTACTATGCGGAAATCTGGCACGCTCCTTGGATGAACGCCGTCAACAAGGTCGTCAAGGCCTGCGTTTTGGACTTATCTAGCTCCTCACAGTCCTGCAGTTCAGGCAATGAATGCCGCTCATTGGCCCTCCAAGCTGGTACTTGCTTTTGATTAAAATAATGGGGTTACAGCCTTATATTTCGAAGTCTACTATATCATTGTTATTGTAATATCACTTATGTCCACATTTTCTATTTGAATGCAATCAATATTATCATCGCATGAGCTTTACTTAAAAAAATTACATACAAATGCATCTCCTATTCAAAAGTTCTTTCGAGAAATAGAGTACGGTCAAAGCTAGTCACCTCCAGTTTTTTCCCTGGAAAAGAATGCTGTAGATAATTCCTTATTAGTTTAGATAGAGATGATTAAATTGAAGTTAAATTTTAGTTATTATCATAAGATCATGAACAATCTCAATGCCTAATTCAATGTAATTTACATTCTCAACATCAGTTATTCAGTTTAGTATTGTAAATTAATAATCAAATCAGGGGCGAGAATGACTCAAATTTTGTTGTCTATGAGAAGGCCAAATGTAAATCTCGGCTGCTCGTAAGATAAAACTTCTAATTTCAATTTCACTTAGAAGAAACTAATCTAGTGTTATCCATAATTACACTCCTAAAGGATATGAATTGGTGGAAAATAGAATCTACTACTTTATCATTGCTAGCTATAGGATTCTTTCATTGACCGATATGGCTACTTTGTCCGGCGGGTTCACCCTTTCGGAGGATTGATTGGTGTGAATCAGAATATTATTAATTATACTGGTGTCTGGTGGGTTTACTTTTAGCTTAATTCGCTTGGTCAAGATAACTAACACAGCTTTCATAGAAAAGCTTTCTGATTAGTCAATTTACTCTTCTATGCTTGCGTGCGAGTTTGTAATAGTCAAAGATAACCTCAAAATGGCACTTCTAACTTAATAGAAACTGAAATCTGAGAGGCAGTCGCATGTTTGGAATTGTCATAATGAATTTAAGGCTGGACTTGTTCGTCAAATTAATTTTTTTGACGAGAGTGCTTCTCATTGTAACCATAACTACATAAATCCCAAGAATTCAACAACCAAGAATAAAAGGAACTTATACTAAGAAAAATGAAAAAAGAATTAAAGCTTTCTAAAGATCTAGCTTACGCAATTAAATCTGATTGCAAGTTTATGAGCTGATCGTGTGCTGAACTTTTCTGCAAATTTGAAAGCAGGGTCTTTGTTTTGTGATTTACGTGGGGCTCAAGTAATTGCGGCTCGTGGTCTTCGGTAGATTGAATTCCCATTTTTGGGACTAATAAAAACTTTATTGTCAATTTCGAGAACCCGAGTTTTTGCTCGAGATTTAAAACTAAAGCTCTGAAAATCAATCGAGCCAACAAGATATGCTGTTTCAGCTCAAAACCATATTTTTATATCAGTCAATCAATCAATGGATATATCATAAAGATATGATGAATATCACATTACTGTCGACGAATCGCTCTGTGCATTAACGATAAATGAGACTACAATTTTTTCATCATTGCTCCACAGCTAAGGAAGAAAACAGCGACACCAAATAAAGCCCAAGCAACGATCGCCATTGTTGCCCAAAGTTCCTGAATTCCCACTAAATTCGAAATTGCAACGAGGTAGTCTTGAATTGCGGTTTTAGGACCGGAGGTGGTGAAGCAATCTGAGATTGAAAAGAAATCAACCTTGCTCATCGCTTCGAAAACATCATCCGTTTTGTTTTTTGAAATGATCGCGGCTGGGATCAGCAGAATTGCTATCACAACAAAAAGGCCGCGACTACAACCCCATACTTGAACTTCAATCCTTTGTCGCTTGGAATCATGCAAAGCCATCCATTAGCAAATAAAATGATAATGGCGGCACGGAACCATCCAGTCAGACTATAGGCCGAGTCGAATTTACTATCAGCATGCAACAACCCAGCTAAATTTAAAGTCTGGCAAAATTGCGTATCTTTCAATTCAAGTCTGGGTGAATACGATAAATAAGCGCTTTGAGACGTCAAAGTATTTGAAAATTATGGAAGCTTTGTCGCGGCGGAAGACCAAGGTTGAGATGAGAACGCGCTTAGAGCGTTTTGAACGTCAATGGTGGAAGAATTTGGGTAGGCTTGGTATCTTACGCATCCTTTAGCTTCTTCTTTAATCGCAGCATAGTTCACTTGTAGAGATCTTTCTTCCGTGCTTAAACAAGGTGTGTTTTAGCCGATATTAAATGAAAATGTCCCGATTCCAGGACGATCTGCTTGTCTTCTTATATTGAAATATTTTCCATTAGAAAGCAACGTGCTGCTTCCATCTGAATAATTCCCTGGTGTGCTGGAAATCTCAGCAAAGGTGATAGGACACTGGTTTCCAGAAATACATAACCCTGAATAGCATTTTATATATCCAGTAGGACAAGAAGTCGTCCCGTTGTTGAAAGCACTCGCTCGCTTAACACAGACTTGATTCTCGAGCCAATTCCGATAAGTCTGATTTGATACATAAAGATATTCATTGAAGCACATGGAACGATTGTAGTTAGTTCTTATCGTACCAAAATCGTAGCAAAAGTTTATTGTACCGGGCCAAGTCCCGAGATCATATGGCGTGTAGCCAGGACTACAAGAATATGAGAGTTGAACGTCAACGATAGGAGAGTGCCCTATGCTATTGTAAATTCCTTCGAGTCCTCCACGAACGTCGTAAAGATCGAAATAATTAATTTCTGCCTTGATCATAATGTTTATTGGGAGGACGAGGATTATAAGGTAGAAGCCAGCAGCAAAATTGCAGCAAAGATGAACAAGCACTTTTAGTGAATTTGGTTCGAAGCCATTGACAGGGAATTGAAGCTATTTTTTTGGCCCATCCTCTGAGTAGTAAGGGGTTGATGATCCAAAACTTCGATTATAATAATGTACAACCGATGATTGGTTGATACTCTCTGAAGCTTGGATTCTCATTTTTTAAATGTCTTTTTAGAAATTCTGGTTCGATTAAGGATTTTTAGTTTCCATTCAAATTTTGGCTCAAGATCTCAAGAATGAACTTAAAATCAGGAATATTACATGAGAGCTTAATTCAGTGTTTATGAAAATAGAGCTGTTTCTGAATACCCAATGGAATGTTGTGGTTAGAGAGGGTTTAGGACCTCCAATATGTAAGCAGGGAGATTAAAGTATTTATTTAAAAATATACTTAATGCTGCTTAAATGATCGTGAGTCTCTAAACAAGCATTTATCACATCTACCAACTGTACTCTAGACCGGAGACCTCTTCGATGCTTCATAAGAGCTCGATCAGTTTTGTTTGTGTAATTAAATTGAACCGATTTTTATGTTAATTAGCTTCTCAACTGATAGAAATCCAAAGTTATGCACTGATCCGATGGATGTGGCCTTGGAAATCTTCGGCTAAAGAATTGAAAGGCGACTAGTCCTCGACTAGCGAGCTTTATTTAGCTTAACCGTTACAGTTAATAAATAGCACTGTCAAGTTTGAAAAAGATTCTGCTAAATCCAATATGCTAGCTTGCTTTAGCGCAGAAACTTGCCAATTTCTACTCGCTCCCTGCTAAAATGCAGACAGATAGGAGAAAGACAAATTATTCGGATACTCGTCATTGAATGCATTTATCATCAACCAAGAAATTGCTTAAAAGACTATTGATCCAAGCCCACCATCATTCATACTTCTTTCCTCTGAATTGTTCATTGTTTCTCATTATTCCAGTAAAAACCCACCGAATGGGCATCCTCTTGCTGAAGAGAATTTACGCAAAATTATCCCGTCTTCGAAATTTAAATTAGGATATCAGAAAAGACTAATGACCGCATGTACTTATTACCTTCCTTGCTTCATGAAAACCCTTTTTAGAAGATATCATTTTTGATCATTATTTTTGATACTGTGCATAGTTCTATAGAGGTTACATTGAGAATATCAAATTTCAACTTTTCAAATATGGCGAGTCATCATAGTCAAATCACATACTCTCCACATTAATATCATGAACTTTTGCTTAATTTTCATAAAAGTTTTAGTTATCGTCCGTGGAGCAGGTACCCTTTTCAGTCACCAAGGTGAGACATTCGTTTCCTGAAGCGCAAGCATGAAGAGATTTTCCTAAATCCATAACGCAGGCTTTGATGACTTGGTTATTGGCACCCATCCAAGGAGCATCCCAGACTTCAGCATAGTAGAGATAAGCATGACCATCTCTTGGAGGAAGTTTAAAGGTGAAGGTCGTCTTGATGCCAGCAACGACCTGGGTGGTTTTCTTGAGGAGTTGAGGGACAGCGGTCAATGAAGCATGGAAGTTTGGATGCTTGGTGTTGACGAATTGAACAGCCTTAAGGAGAACTTCGACGGTTTCCTTGTCCATGGTCAGATCAGCATCCATAATTTGGCCAGCTACTCAAGTTAGCTAAGAGATATGTTCATAAAGAAGAAGACTTACAGGCATTGGCGAAGGTGAAGATAGTCGCAACAGCGAGCACGGCGATAAGGGTTCTCATTCGATTAATTTACCGATTTATTTGAAGTTTTTAATTCCAGAGTCTCACTGGACTCATATATCGGTATCGGTAATTATAAATTCAGGTAATTTTAAGCTGGGTGTATGCGTGGAAAAAGAGTTGAGAGATTTTATGCTCTAGTCTAACCGCCAGCAATATACTGATTCTGAAACTATTTAATGTGCAGTAGTTTTTCAACGAAGTAAGAGTAGTGCCTTATGAAATTTGCTTACTCAACTCTATGTCAGTGGATTTTTGCTCACATTGTTTGCCTGGCAACAATCGTCGCCGCTGATTGCCAGTTAATTTCGAAGCTTTATGCTTTAAACCTAAGCTTAAATTTTCAAAGAATAGTCTCTGAAAAGAAAAATCTCTAAAAGGATTACGTGTGTGAAATATCCTACTTCATTCACAGATCATAATAATAGGAGCATGTACAAGCAAAGATAGTTTCTCAATTTTCTGTTCTATTTCTAATGTGATGGAAATTTGATAAAAGAAAAACTGTAAGTTAGAGGGTACCGATGTTCTTGCAATTATAAGTTTTTCTCACAACCGAAGTTGCGAGTTACTATAAATTCAGAATTGCCGATATCAATATGCAATAGGGGAGCAATTTCAATTTTCCAATTACTATCCAACTATATGTAACACGAATTTTGATTAGAAGCAAATAGCTTTTGCAAGAGCTAAATTGCGCCATTCGTCTCCATCGCTGCATGATTGCTCAACAGTGGCCAGGTCAAGAACGCATGCCTTTGTGATTTTGTTTTTTTGGCCTGTCCAAGGAGCATTCAAGACTTCAGCGTAGTAAAGATATGAGTTGCTATTTTGAACTGGGATTTTGAAAGTAAAAGTCGATTTAAGTCCATTCACGACTTGACGGGTTCTTTTGAGGAGCTGAGGAGTAGCGTTCGATGAGGCAGCAAGTTTTGGATATTTCTCATTCACATAGAGGACAGTTTTTGAGAGAAGATCTGCAGTTTCTTTGTCAACATTGCTCACATCAACATCTTTGATTGAACCAGGAAGATCTATTGTGAATTCATTGAGTGTGTTTAAATGAGAGAGGGTGCTTACCGCGCATGCCTGGGCTGCGATCGCTGTTTCTTTCTAGAATAATGATAATGCATCAGTTGAACTTGAGAATGATGAGGAGAAGCTTACCTTGAGCATTAGCAAGGGCAAGGAGTGCAGCAAAAGCAAGTAATGCAAATAAGGCTTTCATGGTAGTGGTTATCTTTTCCTTTTTGGTTTGGAATTTTTATTTAAAAGAAAATCCAATTTACTTAAATTCCTCTGATGAGTCTGGGCTTGAGGCTGTATTAATTAATTTTTCAGAGAGAATTTGAATGAGCCTATCACCAACAAAATCCTTTTTTTTTTTCTTGATGTAGTTTGAGGATGGTCTCTCTAATATGAAAACTACAAGTCAACGAGGCGTCTAGATGAGTCATCATTATTTTTGCTGAAAGGATGAAATTGCATTAATTGGAAGAAAATTCTACCATCTTGACTAATCTTATGAACGGATAAAATTCTAAAAAAGACTAGCAATGATTTGAGTTAATATCTGCGAAGTCCATTTAAATTTGCCTTTGTATAAACCAAAAATCAAGAAAGATACGAATTTTGGCTTGATTCGTAATGCAAGAGAAGAATAAGATAGTTACTCGTATTAGCAGGAATAGCGAATTTTTATTCAGTAGCTCAGCAAAACCCATTTGAGGACGAAGTGTCGCCAGAGCAGTCATAATTAATGTTCATAAATTTGTTATTTTAGCCAAACGCAGGGAGCTGCCAGACTTCGGCGAAGTACACGTGCCCGTTGAAGTTTTTCATGGAGTTTAAAACTGGTTCAGTCCAAAAATGACTTGGATCGTTCACCTCAGAATTTGAGACGTGGTTGTTGTTTGTAGAAGTGAACACTACTTAGCTCGAACTAAAACACTTAGCTATTGCGAAAAATCGTGCTATTGTGAATATTGAAGAATATGTCATCTGACAAGTTTAGCAAAGAAGGAAATGAACTGGGATATTGCAGTATGATAATCAGCAGGACTGAAAATAAATGACTTAGATTTCATGTGCAAATACTCTCCATTTTCTACCATTTGACACCTTTCGCAAACTAGATTCATTCGATTCATGGGTCAGAGAAATGAAATTGGTGGAAGAAGCAAGATTGGCTCACGAAACTGCGTTGCTGTGTAACTCCGAATAAACTTTTTATTCATAAAAACGAGATCAAGATGCTGGATCTATCCTCCAGACGGATTGGTAATGTTGGTATAGAAGTCGTATTAGAATACTCGTTTCTGAACCTCGAATCTATTGATTTGTCTAAGAATCTGATACTGTAACACCCCTGCCATGAAGTTCCCTTCTTAAGATCCTTGAGTAAACAAAGCACGTTTTAGAGCCCATATTAAAAGGGTCCATAAAACGATCGGGGCATGTTGTTGTCATAACTCTAATTGAGATAAATCAAATGAAGGTTAGTTACGAGTGGTTCTATGAGCATCACAACAGAATAACCAATGAAAGCCTCCGCAAAGAGCTCATTGACTGGGATCTAGAATTCTCACGAAACCATTTCGTTAATGCAATGAGTTATTCGAACTTTGAACCGAAGAAGGTCGAGTGGCTCAAACATATTCACCATTTCCTTTAGCTCTTCTCTTCTTCATTCTGTATACTATCTACACTTAAGATTTCAATTCAACCGATTGAAGAGGAAATTCTATTGGATAGGTAATATAATCTCTAAATCTCTGTCGATCCTAGTTTTCTTACAAGGACCGTCCGAGCGTCTTTGAGAACTTTTTGGTATCATATTCGATTCAAAGGATTTATTTCGGATCAGAAAACTGCTCTTGATAATTTCTTCGCACTCATTGGCAATATATGATGAGGAATTTTGTGCATCCTATGCCTCGTGTAATCTTGCCATTCTTATGCAGTCAAAAAGAATAACTTATTTCATAGAGCAAAATCGCAAAGAAACGCACATTTCTTTCTACTGGTGAGTCTACATTTCATTTTTCAAGAAGAAATAAGGAAATGGTTTCTGTTGGAGAAATTATTGACTGAACTATAATTGAACTTCTTTTCAAGTAGATTTTATCATCTGGTAAGCTACTGTAAGTAATCTGGGTGCTGCGTTACTCAGTGAAAAATCGAATTGGCCAAAGCTTTATACACTCGACTTATCACAGAATAATATTGGTAAAGAGGCAGCGATAATGTTACGAAAGAGATGGCCCACTTGTCAGATTACCATAATCTAGTCAGAGATCCAAGAGGTCTAATGGGAACGTCATTTAATTAAGTCTCTTTTCGTTGCTCCATTCATCTAAGTTCGAGTACACACATTTAATCTTGCTCTTCATGTCTCAATACTCTTCGAGAGTCTCGTTTTATTATTATGCTTCATGCGCATATGTAGTAAGGATTTCAAACAATACAGCTTATCAAATTTGAATTCCGGTTTGCTGTGTAAAGTATCATTAAAAAGAAATTTATTGACCGAAGTTAGGTTTCGCCTCTCAATGACTTATATTGATTATCATTAGTCTCATTGGAAGATTAAAACTACTTTTTCTCTTTTTTTGGGGCTGGAATTTGTAACTCTAAATGTTAAGATTGAATTATGTTGTGTCTACAACGAGATGCAAGGTGTATTTTTACAAATTAATAAGTACTTCAGAAGCTCTTTTATGACAACTTTTTGGTATCACAAGAAACAAAAGTAGAAAGGTTTTCTCTTTCATTTATAATTGCGATTGCTTCGTGCTCATTTGATTCAACGCTATTAAACCTCGCTTTGGATTGAGAATATATAATGCAAGATCTCAAAATAAGCTCATTCCATATGTAGTATTTTTAACGATTGAACTCATTCATAAACCTGCAGGCATTCTTATTGATTTAAACCATTGATAAGTGCTTTAGACTACACATCATCTTCAACCTATTAACCACAGGCATTTACAAAATACTCAAAATACTCGTTAGTATTTGAGAGTTTCTGCATCCAAATGAATTTCTTTTCCAGTAATTACTGCTTATCATTTTAGTTTTTTTTTTTTGATTTATTGCCTTATTGACTTCAATCCAGTAAATCCATGATCTAATAGACCAATGATTCTGCACGAGGGAAATATAAGCCAGGATCAAGAGCATCGAGTAGTAGTGCCAGAGGTTATCGCTTTTGTGAAAATAACAGTAAAGCATCTCGTTTTGAGGTTGTTCCTAACTACTACTTTGGTTGAAAGTTTTAAGTAAACTGGATGAGAAGTGATTCATTACAACTTAATTTGCGTAGTTAATCGTAAAACGTATAGTCTTCTCCAATTTGCAGGTAAATTTGATCCAAATAGTCCAAAATCAGTACCCTAACCTTCGAGTCTACACTCCTAGCTTTGACGTGATTCTTATTTTTTCCTGATATATGCGTTTTAATTTTCATCTCTACTCATTGCTTTTCCGGATTTTACAATTTGGAAGTTTGCTTGGTACTGGAATGCTCGACTTCTCGAAGAATCTACGACTATAAATGCAAGCATCTTCATTGCAAAATCATAGAAAAATTAATTTACTAAGTCAACAACAAGAGAGAGAAAGAGAGAAAGTTAAAAATGAGACTCAATATTGTGTGCTTCTTTGTGATTGTGGCATCTTTCTTCGCTTTCGCCTCAGCTCGCATGGAGGAGAAGTCTAGTATGGAAGACAAGGCAACCTATCGCTACGGCGGATATGGGGGTCACTATGGTGGGTATCGTGGATATGGAGGATGGGGTGGCTATGGAAGAAGATGGGGCCGCTATTATTAAACAAAAGGGCCTCCGATTAAGAGTATAATGTGAATATATTGAATTAATAATTTAAAGTCTAAGTTTATAAGATTAAATGTTTTCTTGTTTTTCGGTTTTATCTTCTGAAAGAGGAATAAATATATCAACTGGAAAAACAGAAATAAAATATCTAACTCAATAATATAACGAAAATCAACCAGTATTGAGGACATATACACAATATAATCTTTGGAATCATTTGAATTGTCCTGACTGTAGATAGTTATGTGTGACAGATCGCCAGCTCCGAATTAGGAATTCTAGTATTTTCTTGCTGATTTTGATTGCATGAATAGTGAAAACATCCAAAATCCTAAAGGAACTCTTCGAATCTTTTTGCATTGTAAAATTCAAGGTGAAAATGAAGTCTGATAGTATCTATAATTTCTGATTTTTTCTTTTTTGATTAGACGCCGTTTGGTGAAGGGAAAGTCAATATCTTTGACATTATTATATATTATCTAGTGTTCAATAATCTACGAAGGAAGAATTTGAAAAAGATACAATTCACTCTTTCAACCTAGCCACAGAAGAGATGAACAAACGGTTTTCATGAATTAGAATTCCAATGCATGGAATTGTTGCTCGGCCAAATTAATGTTGCAAACGAAGACCAAAAAAATATTCTGAATTCAATACTCTATTGGAAGCAAAAGAATTTCAATTATGAAATTCCTCAGCAACTGAATCATAATAACATCTTATCTCATCTGGGCTTTATAATATGCTCTATACACTTGATGTATTATTCCAATCAATTATTTTCAGATTCATTGGCTTTGCTGTTTGTCCGAATGCATCTGATATCCTCTTCTTCGGTTTTTCACCGGGACTCTTTTGCTTCCTCTGTCTTCTAATTTGCAGCAATGACTCTACCATTCTAGGCCTCAAAAGGTCCTGTTCTGTCTGATTTTTCTCTTCAAAATCACTCATTGAAACCATAACACTTGTTTGTACGCTTTTAACTAGGGGCTGTAGGGGTTGGTCTGAAGCAAAAGCAGTTTTATAATCGAGATAAAGCAATTCACTCAGCAATTTGTTCTTTGGCTGTTTTTTCTTCGGAGGGGCAGGCATAAAAGCTTTCAACCCTTGTGCATTAGAAGTCACTTTTGGGACGACGAATCTTCGACGCATCGGATCTGGTTCTAATTCGAAGAGCTTTGAAAAAGCTTTGATAATCACTTCTTTCTCAGCGATAGCCTCTGTTTGACGGGTGGCAAACTGTATTAGAAAATTATTTACTT
>ENA-UOUE01000417-UOUE01000417.1-compost-metagenome-genome-assembly--contig:-NODE-417-length-34677-cov-11.158208_pt1 | contig 34677 bp, 20 predicted proteins | sample MGYA00238146_ERZ747223 | MGnify/ENA primary metagenome ERZ747223 (study PRJEB28781, sample SAMN06268865) | compost metagenome | isolation source: single cell | place: USA: California, Emeryville, Joint...
CTAAACGAAAAGAAGTGATAACGCAACAAATTGAAAGAATTAATAAACTTTCCATTGAAACAACATGGGGTCATAGAGCAAAGATACTTTTTTATGAATTTGTAGCTTTGAAGTTGAAAAATAATAAATTTTAGCTATGTTGGCCTCATCCTCATCAATTCTTCAATTTGCTACCGATGGAACTCTATTCCGCAATCTTAGAAAATGTCAACATCCTTCCGTAACGAACTTTTTGCGAATTATCATAAAAGCGCTAATTGGCTTGAGAGTTTTAAAACGTTTAATTGACCCTTTTTTTTTTTGAACTTTCCTTTGAGTGTTACTAACGCAGATTTTACGGAAACCTTCAACATTTGATAGAAATGCTAATTTAGCGTCTTGCCGTAATTTTTTTTCTTCGTACGCCTTCCTTTATATGACCATACCAATCATGATAGTTGAGAAATTTTCAAAAAAACAAACAAACAAAATACAACACTACAAAATATAGATCGCTCACATCTGAATGAGTAATTCATAGTTTATTGCCAAAGAAACGTTAATTTTTTGAAAGTTTGTTAAACTCTGGGTTCTTTGTCATTTATAATGAAACTTTGGCCACCGCGGCATCGATTTTACCTGCTGGGGATTTTTTCTTTTTTGGAATCGCCAGTGGAATGTCTAATGGTATCTTTTCTGGATAGATGAGATCTATAAATTCTTTCGATAGCAGTTCTCCGACAACCAGAGAGATCTTATTAAGAAGAATATTATGAAAATGCTTTAGATCATGGTTACCTGAGGGTAATGAGGTAAGAAAAATTTCCTATATCCAAGCTCTAAATCAACATGTGCTGTTAATTTTGGTTCCTTAACGAAGCAAAGCCTGCAGAAGGCATGAGAGAAAGCAGCTATGGTAGCCTTACCAGCTTGAACCATATTCAGAAGGAACAAAGCAAACGCGAAGTGTGCCTTTCAAGCTCTTGATTGCAACTTTCGCTTTGACCATCGTGTTATTTATCTGAAAAAAGAAGAAGTAAAGTGTTTATATATTATTGTGTGTGCTAGGCAAAATTCATACCCATTTTCCTAGTTTAAGGTGAACTTCGACTTCTAGCATGATTGTGCCTGTATAATCCAAATCTATGTCATAAAGAAACTAGGAAAGTCAACAAAAGTAGTTGATTAGATTAGAGACTTCATATTTATCGCAAGGTAGAGCAACAAGTCGTTCGATGGTAGGCGCATGAGGTTCGAGCTAGAGGAAAAAATGAAAATGAGTTTGCAATTTTGTGATGAGTTCATTTACTGCGAAGTCGACTACATTGATTGAAGTAACGTGCTCATCTTCCAAGTCTTTGAACTCCTTCAAGAGGTCTTTTTTTATTGTTTTCTAGTAAAGGTGAGATCCACTGCTCATTTTCCGAATATTTACCTGGAAATAACCAGAAACGGACCATTCCCTTGCAAAAATGTTGAACAGACTATTGAACCATTGCATCTCAGTGATTATTTTTTGAGGCTGATCAACTTGTCCTCTTGGCATTAATTTGAAAGCTGATACCTAAAGGGAAAGGTTAAAGCCTTCTCAATTTTTATTATACAACATACCGCTAAAGTAAACGGTTTAACGGCGTTCGGGTCTGCACGAGGTGTACCGTTTGATTGTAATCCTGAGCCTTTTCTTTCAGGATTAAATGCCTTGAAATATTTATTTCTGGGATCGACAACATCCTCTCGGTTCTCTGGCTCGAAATAGACCGTCTGGCTTCGTCTTCCGATCTTCAGCGTGCTTAAATCAACTGTAATTTATAAATGAAAAATTAAATTTGAAAAGTTTCATCCACTATAGCTACCCTCAACAACAAGCGCGTCTACTTTCTCTCTTCTTATAGCGTTGAATTCAACATAAATAGCAATCAACGATTTCTTCAGCTCACTGATAATTTTATCGATTTTTTCAGTTGTTGCTTTAAATTCTTTGTCAATTGTCGTTGTTTCGTTCTATGCGAGTGGATTATCAATTTGAAAAGTTGATTATCATAAATTCCCTAATAAATTGTTACCTTGAAAAACTCGGTTTCGAATTCCACATTTCCCTCGTCCACGCCTCCTTTCTTAATCTCTTTGAGCAGAGGACTTATTCTTTTGATAGCCTGTGAGTACAGAGCTTCATTTTGTCTGACATCTTTTTCCGTCGTTTTCACAAACTCGACAAATTCATCCAACTTTCCAACTAATTTCTGTGAAAATTGCATGTATCAGCTTTTCTTTGAAAAAGTTATAAATGCTACCTCAATAAGTGCAACTTTGGCTCGGTTTATCAGGAAAAAGTTTTGTTTAAAGGTCTTCCAGCACTGTCCCAGTTCACTATTGTCAAGATTCAAAAAGTTAGAGTTGCACAAAGCCAGGCCTTCGGTTTGATGCTGCTCTTCGCAAGAAATCAGAGTTCTAAACATCGTTTCTATCTGTTTCGCGGTTCTCAGCCTGTCTGCAAATGTGCCTTGATAGTTAGCGAGATTATTCGCGGCTGTATCCAGAACAGACTTCACTTGGACGTACGAATACATTGAAGGTGGAAATCTGCCTCTGAAATTATCATCTATTTTTCCATCATACGTGGTCTTCACGGTATACATCCCTTGAATCGGTCCTCGATGATTTGGCTCCAACATTGAGAAATTACGACTTTTCTCCATTACTTTCCCGTCAAAAGGTTTAGTTTTTATTTCCGAGCTAGTTGTATATCGACGAGCCTTTGATAGAACGGATTCTTCCTTCGCTACATGATATTCATCGTCGAGATTGTGAGAGTCTAATTCAATAAAGAGCAATAAGGTAAAATATAACATAGATTTTTACTAGATTTTTTCTCTTCTGATTTTTGAGGGGACAAGGATTTTGGCTCGTCAAGGACAATCGACGTAGTATTTTTCTGTTCGACCAACAGTGGTTCTTCCACTTTTTCCTTTTCCTTTTCCTTTTCTTTTTCTTCTTTCACAGTGATCGCCTGGTTCAAAGTAACGATCAGATTCTCAAACGATCGATCGACGTCATTCAAATTTTCATCCATTAAGGTAATAACGGTGTGAAGTATTTGTCGAAATACATTTTCCCTTTGCTCGTTCCATGTGTTCACAAAAAGTCTTATTTTATCGTTTTCGTCATACACCTTCAATTTTTGGTCATTTAGATGGTCCTTGCCGTCCGCTAATTTATTCTTAAGCGAATCCAACTCTTGTTTAATCAACCGAGCTTTAAATTCAAGTTTCATTAAAGCAGGCGCTTCTTCCTTCTTTTTGACTAGCTGTTGATAGTCAGCTAGAGCCGCGTCGAGGTTTTTCTGAGCAGTTTCGTAGTCGCTTGTCATTTTGACAAAATTAGTTCTCGCTTTCTCGTATTCATCTCGTATCTTCCTCTTAGACTTCTTGGCTTCGAGGTGCGCCTCTTTGTATTGCTGGCCCAATTGAACAATGACGCTTATTGTGCTCTAAAAGAACCATTATAAGATGCTAACAAAAAAAAAATTTATTACTTTGTCAAGGTCATTAGAATATTCAAAATGATTCATCCCCACCGTATTGAACGTATTTTTTATAATCTTCCATTCAGGAAGCACAATTTTCTGAATTTTGAGTATCTTCTCACCAAATTTCTTTTCCATAATTTTCTGCTCTTCAGCTGTAAAAGCCCCAGGACTGATGACGGAGTTTTCCTTATAGCAATCCTCAAATAAATCGCAGTCGCTTTTTGAAAACAGCCCCTTGGAGCCAACGCCAAGCTCCCTCAGGTTTTTACCATAGTGGCGCTCTGAGGTTATTAATATTTTCAGCACTTCCGTAAATGAATTCAATTGATCATTAAAATCTTTGTGATATAATTTCTGCATGGTTAACCTCTCCTCTGAGACCTTCGCAGCTAGCTGCCTCGTAGAGCCGTCTCGTTTCGGAGTCGCGGCACCGATATTATCATCTAATGCAGTAAATCTCGGCATTGGGCTCCTATCTCGCTGAGTGGTTCTCTCCTCAACAAAGGTGATTCGAGGTTTCTCTTCTTTTTCTTCTTTGGAAACAGCGAATTCGACTTTCTTTAGCTTTGGTTCATCCAGTACTATGGTTGGTATCGGTTCTGCTGACGGTTGTATTGTATCTGAGGCTAGGTCTAAGCTATTGAGGGTTTCTATGTGATATTTTGAAAAGGAGTTCTCGTAACAAGTTTTTTTCTTCATGAGTTTTGGAGTGGCCTCTGCGTTTTTTAGTGTTCTCTCTGGAGCAGGAGTTAATCCTAACCAGATTCTGATTTGAGTGCGGACTATGAAAAGAAGAGGGTTAGAAAATGATTGTATGAGGAAATATGCTTACCAAAGTCGCGGTTGAGCTCGACGGATTGTTTCTTGGCTGCTTTATGCAATTGCGAGTAGAGAAGATATCCTTCGAAGATGATTGGAGCGAGGATTCCGATTGAAAAGGAGAAATAAGCCTTGAGAGATACATGAGTGAGCTTCCATAATATAAGGGAGAGGAGTAATCCAGCGAGTATTAATTTAATCGTTCTTTTTTGCTTAGGTGATGGTATGAAATCTCGAAGCCTCTGCATTTTGATTGAAGTGGATTATATCTGTGTGTTATTTGAATTTATTGAGAAAGAAAAAGAAGAACATTTGAAAAGGATCTATTATGATTTTCGATTAGCATAGAAGTTTGGGATCATAGATCATGTTAAAAGGAGAATGTCTGTTCAGAAAGAGCTTAGGAGACAAGAGAATTCGCTACATTGAGTTACATTTGACATTATTATATCGAAAAGATTTTCGCCGATGTTAGTTTTCTTTATAATATTCCGGTTGTGAAGGATGCTTTTTCCATACTATCAAGATGAAAAAGGCTAAACTTCTGTATCGATTTTATTTTTCAGTCAAGAAAAAAACTATTTAGTTTTTCATGGCGATGATATTTTCATTTTTAATCTTTCTTTATATGGATGTCGCCTTTCAAGAACCGACTTTCCATGTTCTGCTACAATTGAGACCTTTGATTTTTCCTAAGAACAAAAAAAACAGATGCTGCTTATTTTTCTAAGCTTTTGCATCGCTATTTCAGTTGATTTGCAAGAATAATAAGTTGCTTGCAAGCATACAAGCTACACGGTTTTACAGTCATGATAATCTACATGAATTGCTAAACTCACTCCAAGGATTGTTTTTAGGATTTCTTATTTGATAATTTTCATATAGTTTAAACTCAAATCTGATGGTATGTAGACGAGCTTACCACTAAATGTGCTATAATATTGATTAAAGATAGATAGGAATTATTTTAATTTTCCTTCTCTCTCTCTTAATTTTATCTTCATTAGAAGAGGAAAGCAGCGATGGTCGCAAGAATCAAAGGAATGGAAATTAATCCCTTAAGAGCGGATTTAGTCGTGTTGGTATTATTGGTGGTGTTAGCTGCAGGGGTGCTAGTATCGGTAGAGTTATCAACAGTGATGTTGGAGGTATCATTGCTGCTGACAGTGTAGTTAGGCTCAGTTGTGAATCCAACTTCGGTGGTGGTGACTTCATCTTCAGCTGTGTCAGAGTAAACGACACCACCATTTGAAGTTGTGTCTTCACCAAGCATTCTCTTTTGTGGAGTAGCGTTTCCGTTCTTTTTGAATTGGGGTCCTCTCATTTCCATAAGTTTTCCCAATAACTCGCAATCATCAGTGTCGTAGTCGCAGAGGAATCCAATAGTTGGACCGACATTATCAACGACGTTGTTCTGGATCCATTTGCATTCTGGGTCGGCGAGAGAGCAAGGAATGTCTAGTTGGCTGTCAATGGTGGTGTTTGAGCCATTGATTGGTTTAGAGATGTCAGTATCGATACTGTCTGGTTTTTGTCTGGATTCGACATCGACATCATAGGCTGTCTTCATAGCTTTCATTCCTTGAAGGTAAGAGTTGATGTAGAGCAAATCTTTGATGTACTCAGTACAGTTGCCTTTTACGTATGATCCGAAGGCGCTGCTAACAACTGGGCTGAAGGTATTTGTGGTTTCGTTGACCTGGATTTTGCCAAGAGCCATGGCAGAGGCATCGCAAGCCAAGCATCCAATGTAGCCTTGGTATTGGAAAACAACTTTAAAGCATTGTTTCTTGTTATTAGCAACAGTTATGACTTTTTGGAGGGAGTCTTCGAAAATATAGGTTGCGATTTTGACGATGAATTTCTTCACCTCATCCCAGCTACCACCGACTTTAACGTCATCCAAGCTGTTGATATTGGAAGTCCAAGTGTTATTAATAGTTGTGTAGATTTCAGTAGCGTTCTTCAAGAGAATGTTGAAGAATTCTGTAGCATTTGGAGCATTTTTAGTGGCGTCGTTCAAGGCCTTAAAGACAGCTTCGATATTTCGGGGGTCCACAAGGTGTGGGAGAGGAATGGTCAATGTCTGGCTGTTAGAATCGAGAAGGCGGAGTCTTCTTTTAAAAGAGGGAAGGTTAACAGACAAAGTGACGTTGTTCACTCTATTCATAAGATTGAGGAAGATCGAACCCCATTTGTTGAGGCCATCAGAAATCAACGCTGGTTCAACAGTTGGGAATGCATCGAAACTTGCGAAGAGGTTCTTTGGGAGAGATCCCAAAGTGTTTTCTAATGCTCTGACCGAACCGAAGAAGCCAGCAATCACGTTTTTGCTAATACCAGCTTGTTCAGCAACAATATTGACCAATTGGTAGGTAGCATTAGCAAGTTGGAATGGGTTGAGGTTAGAGGCGTCAACCTTTCCTGAGGCTAGCATGCTAAGGATATCACTAGAATTGGTATCGGTCATCATCGTCATCAGTTGCAAAAGAGTATTGCCGTCGGCCAAGATTTTGTTAACATTTCTAACGATCTTGAAGACGATTTCGTGTCCATGACTAATGACATCGACAAAGGTACCAAAGATTTTGCCGTAGATCTTGGCATAGGCAGCAAGCTTTTCGACTCTGTGCTTGAAGATTTTCAAAGTCGCTTCAGTTGTAGCATTGAAGAGATTAATGTAGGCTTCGACGGTGCGGTTAATGTAATCTGGAGCGCAGCAGGAGCCAGTTTGCTTCAATTGCTTGCAGGCAGGAAGGTAGCTGTAGTTGGATAAGTTGTAGATTCCAGTGGAGACATCGTAAGTAACACCCCATTGGCTAAGGACCGATAAGTCTGTTTCTCCTGGTTGGCTTGCGTTTGGATTGTACGCAGGAGTGAAGTAAGGATTTCCAATGCAGGTGAAGTTGGAGGTATCCAAAGCATTTACTGCGACAGAGACAGCGAGGAGAATTAAAGTAATTTTAAGAGCGCTCATCGTAAGCTCAAATAAAATTCGAAAGGATTTAAGAATTATAAAATTTTAAAGCTGCTCAGGCGTTAAATAGCAATAATTTCTGAACTCAGTGGCTCACTTCAAGGCTTTCTCTTATTTTAGAGAAGACTTAGTGAACTGCGTATGCACTTAAGTTTTTGTTTGCACGGTTTGAGTGCTCACTCAGTGACTATGCGAGATAGAGGCAATTTTTTATGAAACACCTTCTCGCCATCAGAAAATATCTAGATTTTTGCTGTTTCTGGAAATGGATTGTAGCCAAAGCGCAAATGGACGCTCAACCTTCAGTGGCGCATGGAGAAAGACGGATGAGGCAGTTTCGAAAAAAAGAATTCAAATTATTTGAATCACATATTTTCGGCGAAGAAAAGATGGAAAACGTATCGAGATACCACTTTACAGAAAGCAGGTCATGACGTAATTTGAGGCGGAGAGCATAAAGAAGATAAAAATTGCTAGGATTTTAACTAAAACTCTGGCATGAAAGGATGCTAATATTTGAGCTCGTATTCGAGATTTAAAATCGTGAATCAAGATTATTCAGATGTAATAAAAGCCTCTTATAAAGGTTAATCATTCCGAAATTGGATTTTCTGGATTAATGATTTGTATCTTCAGCATTTTTCAGTTTTGATAATTTTCTGACACCAATGTCATATTGAATCTTAATCTAATAGGAAATTAAGGTTTCAACATGCTCTTTCTTCACACACGCTTCATGTAATCTCTACGAAATGTAAACTAAAAGAGGATTTATAGATTTCAAGCACCAATGGCTTTTTTATACTAAATCATAACTCGCATGTAGAACTAGAGGAAGAAATATATTAGGTTGCAGAGTATGCTGATGAGATATGAAATTGAATCTAGCGCTTATTCAAAATGAAAAACTATCAATAATTAAACCAAGTTACTCGAATTAATATAAAGAAGTGGCGGATTAATAAGGTATTCGTAACTCTTATCAATGAAAAAAGTTTGAGTTCTTTTTGTTAGGCGTGGTGAAATATGTTATCACACCAAGCAGGCTTTGAGAACGATCATCATCATCTATGTACAACTGAAATTTAGAGAAAATCTCGAAAAAACAAATCCCCAAAGCAACAATGGAATACCAATAAGCAAGAACAGCTCGAGAAATACTCGATTGAGAATTTTTTTTTTGGGGATCAAGCAGAAGTCCTTTCTTGTACTTCATTGAAGATCTATAAATGAGTAAACTCCGAATATAACTAACAATGACTAAGATAAGAGATTCTACAGGAAGTTGAAAAAAAAAATCTAATTCAACCTACTTGGAATTTTTTCGCCAGTCAGACGAGAGTGATAACGAAATTTGTTCGATCACACATACAAAAATGAAAAAAAATTCGGATCCTTTCTCAACAGAAAAAATTCACATAGAAGGGTTAGAACAGTTTTCCAAATCAAAATTCTAATCTTCAATTGTATTTCTCTGCATGACCAAAATTGTAGTAAGATTTTCACTCACCAGCACAACTCAAAGTATTTTGACCACACTCTGGAAAAATTTGGTTTATCTATCGGCTATTTCCAATCATGCTTATACCAAGCGGCAGCATCAAAATAATATGTTTTTGATACGGCCTAGAAATAAATGTAAAGAGTTTCTTTTGCTAACAGTTAAATATGCTCAAAGACCCGTCAGAATTATCCCATATGACTCCAACAATGTTAATCTTGGTTTAAAATTCTGTTCTCTCTTTTTGGGAGCTATTTCTGCATTAGGCACAAAACGAACAGCTTTCAAAGCTTTCTCATTCCAATAAAACTGCTGTAAGAAATGCGAGTTAATTTTTTCTGTGTTTGAGAAACGAAATAAATAGAAAAATCTACTGCAACATTTCCAACAGGAACTACAGGTAGAATAGGTAGAATGCTATGTGAAAACATTACAATGATTCAACTTGGCACATCCTTCCTCTCGGAATCGAGCTCATAAAATTACGGAGAAAAAAATTTTCAAACTAGCTGGCTCTAATAACTTCTTTTTATTTTTCATTACGAATCAACTAGAAAAAATTTTTTGGCTTTTCCAGGCGTGTTGATATTATGCTCAAATATACTGATACTTTCGAACTGAAATCTTTTGTATCAGTTCTAATAGCTTCAAGAATTTCTATCTGCTTTTGTAAGCCACTCAAAAATGCTAAATAGAATTCGAATTGGGCTAAATATACAATCTTCCATAAAATCCATAAGCGTTTTATGGTAACACCTGCAATTAAACAAGCAAAAGTCTCGGGCATTCGAGAGGACTATGCTGTGAAAGCTTTATTTGAGAATTTCAAGATTTATTTCTGATGGCAAATCTGAACAATAATATATAAGAGTGAGATTTATCTTTTTCCGGATTATCAAGTCATCTGTCTTTGCACCATGAAAAACGAAAAATAGATAAGATAATCCATTGTTTATGACTCATGAACAAAATTGTTTGATTTACATATGAAAAATGTATCCGGGCCCTTAAAGTGCTTGTAGCAAAATACTGAGGGTTTTATTTTCGTACCAAATTCCCTTTCCAAGAAAACTCTAACACTGACGCGATTCCTTCAACGTCATAGTAAAATTCCGCTAGATTCGTAAAGCTACACAGCTAAGAGCACCGTGATGTTTTTGATTTGCTATTACTTAAACCTACATCGGCTCTTTCGATTTTATAGATTCATCTCTATTCCTCAGAGGATATTAGACTGATACGTTTTGAACATAGAAACTTACTTCAATATTCAATGCTTGTCAGACTTTCACCCAAATAAGCCAGCCCTTAGGACTCTCTGCAGTTTTTTTTTTTATTTTAATAATACCACAAATGTCATTCACTTAACTTCTCAACAGAGTCTACGAGCCACTTAGCACGTACTATATGGTGATAAGAAAATTGCTTCTCTCCACAAGGCTAGATCAAGCGAGGCTGCTTGCTTAGTGAGATAAGGGCGCTTTCCGCCCTTTAAATTTTTCAGAAATTTTCAGCGGTATCGCAATCCTTCAAAAATTAGAATAAATTGATTCTAACTCAGCCCTAAAATTGGAAAATTAAAAAAAAAAACTGGTTTTCTGGTCCTGGCGATATTTACATAAAAAGTTAAATGTTAAAGAAGGTCCTGAAGCAGTCTGCCACAAACAAAAGTCTCCCTTCATCAACTGACCTCGTTCCAGGACATAGACGCCGAAGATCTGAGAACACGTCCCCTTGGGACACACCACCAGTAACTGCTACCCACAGGGCAAATATCTTAGGCAAGAATATTAAAGTAAATCATGTCCATCTCCACCTCCTCCTCTGAATAATCGTCCCTATTTTGACTCTTTGGCAGAAAAAAGTTTTGGTGCTAGACCTCGATGAGACGTTGATTCACTGCAGAAAAGATATAACGGGCCCTGGAATCAAGAAGATTAAGGTAGTAATGAAATTTTTTGTTATAAGGCTCTAAGTTCATTTCCGATCATTGCAGGTCCAGTCAGATGATTTGGTGCAATATCTAAACGTGTCAGTGCGCCCTGGTCTTGAAACATTTCTCGAAACCATGTCGAAAATTTATACATTGGCAATTTATACCACTGGAACAAAAGATGTAAATACGCAGCATATTAATGATCGTGCTTATGATCCTTTAGTATGCTGATGTGATTATTAAAGAGACCAACATAAAGAAATACATCGCAACTACACTCAATAGGACGAACTGCAGGCCTATCGGAGATGGAAAAATGATTAAAAATATTGCCGTATTTGGAATACCAATGAAAGACATCCTGCTCATAGACGTGAGATCTCCTCAGATTCAATTATTTAGTTACAATTTCATCATCATCTAGGATTCGCTTGCTCATTATGAAACGCAGCCACAGAATATTTTAGTAATCAAAGCTTTCAAAGGAGACCCGAATGACAATGAGCTCGAGCAAATAACGCCTTTCCTTATCAGATTAGTCGAGGAGGAAGACGTCCGGCCTGTTTCTGAGAAGTACGTCCGCTTTGTACAAACCGGATTGCTCTCATATGAGACCAAAAGTTTGGATTCACCAATTGATTTCGAAATAAAATCTTCCAAAGCTGAGGATCTTTCGAAATTAACATCGGAATCATCATGGAAATTTAACTACTCACAGACTGTCGGAGAAGAATCGACCAACATTCCTGATGAGTCAGAATTTGACGAAAATTGCAACGAAAATTCCGTTCTGCATGAAGTTTTCAAAAGAGAGGATAACTCGCGTCTTTTTGACGTAATAAAATGGAAACCTGACTCTACGCGTCTTCGAAACTCATACTCTGAACAACTTGAAGTAACCACCGTGAAAAGAGCAGTCGGCTCGCATCCGAGCAAGCTCCCCCCACTAATTACGAGCTTTGATAAGTCGGACGCTAAAAGAAGCTATGATGGGTCACCACTTTCGACAGTGAGGCTAGACCAGGGAGATCTTCCAAATTCTCCTCATCTCAAGTCAAATTCTGCTTTGCTTAAGCCGAGGACTCCAAAGCTCTCGACTTTAAGCCAGTACAAATGAAGAAATGAATTTTTTTGGCGATTTTTTAGAGGCTGGCGGCTCATGTAAGATAATTTTTTAGGTCATGAGTCTCAGCAATTTTTCAAATGTTTGAGTGGGTTCGCTCCACTCGAATCAATCTGTTTGAAATTCTTTATCAAAATTAAGAGTTTCTGCTGGTAGAAATTCATTTGTTTGCTGTTGAGATATACATTATACAGGTATTAAAACATCCTTTTTGAAAACTATGAATTGATTTTGTTGTATTGACGTTTGTTGTAAGCCTATCAGATAGATACTCTTCATAAGGAAATCTTGATAAGTATTTCATATGAAACATGTGAATTTAACAAATTCAATGAAAATCATATGAATAAAATGTTTTCAGAACAAATGAGCAGGGAAGATTATCGAGGATAAGGGCTAGTACTGAAAATATTTTTTGTTGAAGACGATTTATTAATTGAGACAGCCAGCAAACTTAGCCACTGAACATAATCTCTTGAATAAAATAGGAGAGGGATTGCTTGAATTTCTCATGTGTTTCTCTATTGGTCATGTTTCTTTCGTTTGCTACTCTTGGCACTATATCAAGTTTTGCTAGTATCATTGAGTACTTTCTTAATACACGAGAAATATGTTGTTGCTGTGTGTCAAGCTCATTGTTCCTACGCAAAGCTTATTCTATTCTACATTTAGCAGTTATATTGTGATACTCAGTTTTGCAACTGCCAATCTTCTCTTTAAACCTGCATACAACAGTTTTTCTGATTCACACTGGTTTTTCCAGATCATTCAGAAGATTTGATGCGCTTCGAAACTTTTTGATCAATAACACAGTACAGATTATTCGTAAAATTAATCAATTTCCAGTAATCAGCAATCGACGGATCCAGTAAAGTTTAAATTCATTAAAAGTTAACAGACTCCTCAGAAGCGATTGGAGGACAGCAGCCAACATCTCTAATGATTGACGGCCATCAAGTCTTCAATAGTGAACTTGTGGAGTTCGAACTCTGATTTTATGAAGATTTCAATTTATTTTAAAGGCTATTAGCTCACAAATCTGAACAATAATGGCTCATTCCTTTTCGATTTATTGCTTCGTTCATTGATATCTTCACAACAAACTTATTTTACCTTTCTAAGAGGTTCCAATTTCTTATGTTATAGACTATTTACGTTGCAAAAAAATTTTTAGGAACAACAGATGCCAGAAAATATTTCAGTTTTACTTAATAAATTGTTTAAATTTTCCAGCGGGTGTTCCGATAAAGAACACTTTTACTGCTAAAGAAGAAATATTTGCGCATATTGAAAATCCTTCACTTATAAAAAATGGGTTGCGGGCACACCAAAGCTATGAGAAACAAGAATCGAGTCCATGTTATCGCTGCAAAATCGACAGACATGGGCGATCAAATGGATACTAAGTCCAATGACACTAAAGGTCAGTTTGTCCTTGATTTCCCGGCTCATAGCGCTTGCTTTTAGAGATTATCGCCAGCCTTAAAGAGTTTCGTATCGCTCACACTGACTTCATAAGCGAAAGAAGCGGCAAGATCAGCGAAGAATATAAAATTCTCTTGCCTCCTATCGGAAAGGGTATGAGTCTCGAAATTGCCACTCTGTTATAAAGAAACCATTCTAGGAGCATTAAGTGAAGTGCGACGAGCCATTCACAGAGCAACTGGACAGCTGCGAGCTATTAAAATCATTCAACTTGATCCTTTTACGCCAGAGGAGCAGAATGCCATCAAGAACGAGATTAATATCCTTAAGAAGCTGGTAGATTATGCCTTTAGCGGTCAAATTCTAATTCTATTGATACACAGGATCATCTAAATATGCTCAAAATTTACGAGTTTTACCAAGGATCGCATCATCTATACATCGTCAGTGAGCTTTACACCGGCGGACCCGTCTACAGCAAAATCTCTGATTGTGTTGTTTACAATGAAGCTCTTGCTGCGCAAAAAATCCGTCAGATTTTATCTGCACTGGCGTATTGTCATCAGAATCGCATTGTTCACGGGGATATCAGGCCAAGGAACATTTTATATGAATCAAAGAGAAGCGACGCACCCCTCAAAATCATGCATTTCAGAATATCTAAAGTACTTACCAACGAAACGAAATTCAACCCAGAGCTCGCAATTGTAATTTACCATTTTTATTATTGCATTCATCTAATATGTGTTTAATCTAGTCCGAGTACACTGCTCCGGAAGTTGTCCGAGGACAACGATACACTGCCAAATGCGACGTATGGTCCAGCGGAGTAATCCTCTATGTGCTTCTCAGTGGAAGACTTCCTCCTCCGATTCCAAGAAATAAAAAATCGCTGCCGAAATCAACAAATCTGTTCGAGCATAGTGATTGGGACCTTGTCTCAGAAGACGCTAAAGCCTTGCTTTCGAAAATGCTGAATCCAGATCCTCGGTCTCGATGTACCTCTGAGAACGCACTTAATCATCCTTGGATTAAAAAGCACACGACGAAGCGAGGAGTTGGACAGACCTTGGCGCTTACTGGTCTTAATAACCTAAAGAAATTTAAAGCCCAAACGAAGCTACAGGAAGCTGTTTGGATTTTCTTGGTTACCTTCCTGGCAACGAAAGAAGAAAAAAACAAATCTTTGAGGACTTTCCAAGAGTTAGATATCAACGGCGACGGTCAGCTTACCAGAGAAGAGCTTATAAAAGGTAGAAAATCGCGAATTTTCATGACTAATTGTTCCGGGTAACAGGTTATCAGAGATCTCTTAACTGTCTGGACGTTGAAGAGGAGGTAGACAGTATATTCAGTGCGATCGATCACAACAAGAACGGAACTATTGATTATACAGGTACTTATTGCAGTTTGCTTTTTGTCTTAACTCGGGTTGTAGAATTTCTCATGGCTAACATTAGTAAGGCCGACCTCCTTTCTGACCAACGGCTTCAATTAGCGTTCGAGATGATTGATAAGGTATGAAAAACTAATTTAATTATTTTCGGACTAATATATTATGACAAACAGGATGGAAGCGGGTACATTACTGCTGATGAACTCCAAGAGGTTTTCTCAAATGGCAAACAAGTACAAGAAAACGTCTGGGTTGATCTGATAAAAGAAGTTGATAAAAACAGCGATGGAAAAGTAAATGTTTTCGGAACTTACAGTCTCTAACAAATATGTTTTACAAAAAAGATTTCGTTCACAGAGTTCAGGGAAATGATGCTGGCGTTCGCGTCTTAATCTTGTTTGAAAATACCAAATTTTTTTCAGCAAATGATAGCGCAATAATTTAGTCTAATCTCCGAGGTTTTTTTTCTCTCTCATACTGGTAATATAATGTTATATATAATCTCATTGAAAGTAGTCGGCTCAGTTAGCAGTAAGCCAAAGTTAGTGACAATTCTATCTACATGTGTTTGTTCTATAAAAATCTTGTCTATTATTTTCAATTGTTAAAAAAAATTTACTTTGATTGAAATCTTTTCTTAACATCAATCGTCAATTTGCTTGGTTATTCAGATCTCAAAGCTTTGCGTTGAGTAAATGCTGTTATTAATGAATATTATTCTATTCTGGGTTCTAAGCTCTAACCTAAAAAAGACAATGATTTGAGGAATAGATAGGTCAAATAGTTTTCAGTTACTCTTGCCATATGTTACAAATTATAAGATTTTGGCCAAAAGTAATGAAAATATAATCACTCAGTACTCATAAAACACCTATATATCTAACTACTAATACTTTGAAAATTTATCGTAGTTGTAACTTAGAACAAATAATTTTTCGTCTCAACATGGTACAGAGGGTCGAAAAATGACACGTTCAAATCACCTTGAGAGACCAACTCGTTTCGAAGCTCGGTGTAGCGGTTTTTCAGTTCAGTTTTAGTGGCTTCGAGCATGACTTCGAGTCGCTTCAACTGATTAAGTATAAAAAATATTTTTTGTTCTTCGGCAGCAGGATGGTTCAGTCCCATCTCATGTGCGAACTCGCCTGACTTTGGCTCAAGGATTGGAGTCAAATTTGAGGCGAGAAGCGGGTGGCTGAATAAATCTTGGATACTCGAGGTCATTGGGTCGTTTGTCACGAATTGAAGAGGATTAAAATTCAAAAAGTTTTGTTCTTGTGGTAAGCCGTAAACTTCGCATGGGTTTCCAAAGTGTCCTTTAGAAAGCGGAGAAGATAAATCAGTAGATTGGGCCTTCTTCGAAGAAGCCTTGCCAGAGCTCTCCTCAAGCCCTTCCACACTTTCAGATTCGTAATGGTTTCTTCGAGTGTTACTTCTCTTGTATTGGTATTCTAAGCTATCCAGAGATTCCTCACTGCTGGAGTTGGCTTCAACCGGAAGAGAACCGCATTCAACTTTCATAAGGTAAGTTTCGAACTCAGGGTCGTACTCCTTAGGAATGTTCATGTTCTTTACTTGAGGAAGTTTAGCCAAAGAGCCAGTCAGTTGAGCCCCAGGAATTGCTTTCTGAATTTTGACTTCAGGTCCTCTTATTTTAGTTTCCAAGAGTTTGTTTTTCACTTGTCCAGCAGCTGGTGAGAAAGTCGATTCTTCGGAGTTAGAGTTTTGTGGCTCTAAGCCTCTAGATTCTTCTTTTTTGACCTTTTTATTGTTTTTTTGAGGCTGAACTCGACGTAGGGTGGAATAGAAACGGTTTTTAATGGCATTTTCGGTCCTACCTGGAAGATACTTCTCGATCTTCGACCAGCTGGTTCCGAATTTCTGGTAGAGAGAGAAGATCATCTCATCTTCTTCGGCGGTCCAGTTTCCTTTTTTTAAATCAGGATTTAATTTATTGAACCAATGTTCTCGACACTGCTTACCGCTTCTTCCCGTGATGACTTGGGAGCAGTCCGACCATCTATGAGGGCCGTGGACTTTCACCCACTCTCGGAGAAGCTCGTTTTCCTCAGGACTCCAAGTGCCTTTGATGAGGCCAGGTCGGAGAATCTTGGTCCAACGGTGTAAGCATTGGAGAGGAGTTCTTCCTGGGACTTTGGTAGAGATCTGTTTCCATTTCTTTTCGCCGTAGAGATCGACGGCTGCTCGTAAGCATTCATCTTCTTCGTTAGTCCATCGTCCACCTTTGATACCGGTTTCGACGTTATCAAGGCTGTAATCTTGACTGTTTTGAGCTTCAAGCTCAATAGAGTTCTTTGGGCTTTCTTGCATTTCAGAAATGGATGTGACTGATCGTTTTTATTTAGATATTGTCAATTTGATTATAAATAACATATTTATTGAGTCGCTTAAATATTAGAGGATACGCATGAATTAAATTGTACCGTTATTCCCGTTTATTCCGTTCTGATTCTATTATAGCCGCGGGAGGCTCTTTAAATTCAGCATTCTGGCGCATTTACTGCTCTAGATACAATGCCTCGAGAAGCTCTGAGTTTAGTTTCTCTTAACTAAAATGGTTTTCAGCGACATTAGTTGTGAAAAACCTTTATTTTTTCCTTTATAAGTAAGTAAGTGCTAGCTTTTCAAAATTTTCATGTTTGAAAGAATTATCAGGAATCTTGCAATAATAACATGGCAAAATGTTAGGATATTGAAAAATTCATTGATTTCACTGAATTTCATTCACGATTGGTGTGAAGTTGATTCGATAATGAGGATATCATAGAAATGAAATCTACAAATGATGCTGATTTCTTGCAAAATACTTGATAAATTGCTTAGTACTAATCTCGCGAGTGAAAAAGTTAGAAAAACTATGGGCTCTGAGGAAGGACAGCATCTGCGAAGGAATAGAGCTCCGAGCTAAAATAGCTCTTAGATACGTTGTTTAATTTAAGGCCGTTTTTATTTAAATATTCGTTGAAGATTGTTTAAATTAGATAAACTCGCACGTTATTAATCTGCAACAGTCAAATTTATTTGCTTTTCTATCTCCAAGCTCTATTGGTCAGAAAATCCCTCAACCCAAAGTATTTCGCTCTCAAAATGGATTGTTTACAGCCTCCAGAGGCTCCTGGCCCTTTGATTTCTGTTTAATCAATTTCCTGGATACAAGCCCGTTTTTGGTGTTTAATTTTATCGAGTTATTTTTTCCGCATCGATCTAAATATATCACACTCCAAATAAAAACCCGTTTAATTCGTTCAGATAGCCAGCGAAGAATTCGTGAAAGAATTTACCGAGCTAATTAAATCAATTAGCAAAACTCTAACCTTAACCAACTCAAAAAACATGGAAAATAAGAGAAAATACACAAATGTGCATGATGATGCTCGCTACGCTGCTGAATTTGCCTTAGCCAATCCAAACTGAATCTTTTGGACTACCATATGGAAGCGAATGGAAGTAGATTTTTGATGAAGGCCATCATAGTTAGATCTAAATTCAATAGATAAAAGTGGAGATTTTCGGAAATTGAGTTTATTCTCGTGTATTTATTGTAGAAGGATGCCCGAGAACGAATGACTAACCAACATTTTTCTTTTACAAAATTGCTGTGTATACACTAATGGGTTAAAGAGTCGTTTTCTTGGATTTCACAAAAAGTTAAATCCGTAACAGATAAATATATTTCTTTGATATCAGCTGTTTTCCGAGTTTAATCACCAAAAAATAAAAAACAGATAACTAGCCGTCTACCTTTGCAAAGGAAATATTAAAGAGAGTTCTAACAAATTATTTTACGATCTAATTACAGGAAATCGTGTTTCATTAGGTGGGTTCTCCCAGAAGCGAGGCAAGCAAGTTTCAGGCTACAACGATAAATAGGGACAAGAGATTGAAAAAAGCATGGCTGAGTCGGTTTACGATGTTGAAGAGATGGGTGTCGTAATTATATGATTGCCTTGAATTATTGTACGTTGAAAAGATTTAAGCTGGTAAAAATAGCTCATCGAAATAAAAAAATATTAGATGCGTGATTAATTGTTAATAGAAGAAGATCCTTGTTTCTCGTCATGAGCGTTAGGAAGCTGCGCTGTAGGTACATACATGAAGTAAATATGAAGGATAAATCGAGAAATGGTTAAAGTCTCAAAACTATTCCTACAAAAAGTACTTTAATTCCTATCCATGAACAAAAGTCACGAAAGAAGAGTTCTTTGCATCTGTGTAGGGTTTACTTCCGAATTAAGAAGTAATTCTACGTCGAGTGAGACAGCTAATCTCCTAATTGATACTTAATGTGCTTAGAAGTACAAAAATGACGATTAATTGTGATAGCGAAACCTTGATATTGTTGGCCAAGGTACAAGAACAGTTAGAAGCCCTAAATAGTTTGTATTGAGAGCTAATTTCGAGAGAAAGCTTACTTCGTTAAGAAGAGAGTAATGCATTCTTAAATTCATTTTGCAAGTAAAAGTTCATTTCCATGTGTCAGGTCCTTAGTTATAGCCTGTTCTTTTACAGCAAGTAGAGACATTAAACAATGCCAAAATAATAATGAAAACTGTCCAATTGTATGATACATTTTGATGATAGAATTCCCTCAGGATGAAAGGAAAGGTCTTAAAACTTGTTCAATTCAGTAAAATGTTTTTTTGTCTCGCGAAAGTTATTACGGGGACTCATTGATTTGATCGAATTTTGCACGTGGTGAATGCTCTAATAAATCCAAAGAAAATAGGACATATTGTCTGCTAGACTTAAGATAACTCCAACAGTAGATGAGATCAGCTTTGAGAATCTAAAGAGTATTTACTTTTGAGTTCACACAACAATCAGCTCAATGCTAATACTGAAACCAGGCATCTATAATTATCTTTTTTGACTGATGGGAGAATTCATACTGCTCACAATAATTTCATGATTGAGTTTGCGAAGAATTGCATCTTCATCAGGGCCGTTTTACTCATAAAACATCTCATTCTTAGAAAGGAATATTTATTTTTTTGTTTCTCCTTGCTATAAATTGAATTATCTGAAAAGTCTCATTAACCACTTCAAGACTGTTTAAAATAGCGACGCGGTAATTTATTTAAAACATGCAAGTTGATCGGCAAAAGTTAAATCCAAAAGAATTCCAAGATGTGCTTTATTTACAGCAAAGCCTTGAGCTACCTCTGCGAAAGGAACCAGTCACACATTTATGGAACTATAACAGCACCAAAGCCATAGCTCTTACCCACACAAACAATTTGCTCGTAATAGATCATTCATCTTCAGACCACACGCGCCTCGAATGTCTTTACCGTCTGCCTAAAATACTCAAAAGCATGAAATTCATTACCAAAAGCAACGATTTAAAAATAGAGTTCTCATGTTTGCTTGAGTCTGGGACACTTGCTCTCAAATTAAGACATAAAATCATTTTCTTTTCGGTTTTCAATCAAAACGAGCAATCCTTTGAGCTTCGCATACCAAAAATCCACAAGCTATTTCAACTCAACCAAGATTTCCTCCTTGCATTGAAACACGATAATACGAGCGGAATATTGCATTTTTTATTGATTAAATGGCAAACAAAACAAATGAAGGCTCTTGGCTATACTAGCAGGACTGATCCAATCGATGTCAAGCTTCTCTCTTTTGATCTCGAGTCCAAGGCGCAAAGATCTGCGAGCACTATGACAATTGCTTTCCTGTATCAGAATGGGCTAATTGACATTTACGATGTAAAAAGAGGGAAAAGTACAATCGCAATGCCTAGACGGATTTCATCGGAGGTTTTCATGCAAATGTTTGTGTTCCGAGGCTTAAACAGTGTGGTCCAGATCTCAAACTTGAGACTTCTGCTCTGGAAATGCCGGGATGACTGGATGAATCTCGAATATCATCAAACTCTGACTTACGTAGACCCATTAAGAGTTTCTGAATTCACTCAGTTGGGTGATCTGCTCCTCCTGACCTATCAGAACAAAATAATCGCCTATGATATGAGCAAACAGAACGGAACTGAGATCAGCTTCGTGAGAGACACCTATCCTTACGCTGCTGAGAATGCTGAGGGACATGAGCAAGTCATTACAGGAGTCTTCCCAGTTAACGAGAAATCGTTAATCGTACAAAGAGAAATAAGACTGATCCATAACCCTGAATCGTACTCTCAATCGGAATCAATACCTGTAGAAATTGAGGAAGAGGGCTATCTTAGCATGACAAAATTCTCTTGGGACCCGTTAGCTGGGACTGAAGCTAGAGGGTTTCCTGTCAGATTCAACACGGATGTAGAAAACATGATAGATCAGTCTGAGTGCGCGATAAATAGTAGAGGTGATTGCGCGTTTTGGGACCCGGACTGGGGTGATTTCAGGGTCATCCTAGCAACGAATGGCTCGGTTCCTGGTTGGCAAGACTTTGTTTATCGGGAAGAACGAACTTTTATTGAGTCAGTTGAACCCGATCTGACTCAGAAGCTTTATTTCATGGGTGACGACAGACTTTTGATTATTCTAATAAACCTACCTCCTCAAGGACTGCGATATTTTATTTATGATTTAGTCCCTAACCATGGACTTCTCAAAATGTTCGATTCCAGCGATAAATGGTCGTCTGCTAACCTCGTTTTTCCGATAAGTCGATCAGAGCTGGTGATTCAGAATGAGGACGGCGATTTGAGGAAGATAAGGAAAGTCGACGCGCTCACAGGGATTGTCATTCAAGAGATAATCCCAGAAACAAACGTTTTTCACTTCAATAGGTCCTGGCTCCTCTGTAAACAAAGGCAAATTTACGCTTTGGTCTCTCAGGCAGGGTTGTCGATATTGTATGTGAATCAAAGGAAACTTATGATACATAGCAGCATCCCGTCTCGAGTCAAAGATATTGTTCCTTTCACACACGAGACGACTCTCGCGCTGACAGTTGAAGGAAAGCGAGCAGTGCTGCTGGTGAAATGGGAAACGGGACAGATTATGAAATCTTATGAACTGATCAGTCAGCTTAATCGAGAGCTCTCCTTATATGACACGATTGGAAGAGAGCTGCTTTTTTCATTAAATTATGACTTCCTGCAAGGAGCGGTCGTAGTTAATAGTGAGTCGAAGATTTCAATGCACTATCCGCTGAGAAGACAGCAACCAACTAAAGTTCCGAGCGGAGAGGATGAAACTCAGGCTTTCAAAGACGTAAAAATAAGAGACTGGAACTCGGCGTATGCTGGAGAGCATACTAATGTGCTTTATTTTTCGCTATTTGGAGTGAAAATGCTATTAGAGGACAAACGGGTCAATCATCGTAAGGCCACGCGAAGAATCGGGTACATTAAGAAAGTTAATAAAAGATTTTTAGCGCTTCAGGCCATGAAGCTTTCAATTGGTAAAATTCACGCCTTCTATGTCATCCGTGATTGCTATTCAATGCTATTTGCGAATAATTAGTTGCTTCAATAGAAATAATAAATGTGAAAATTCATAGATATCGACTATATCATCTTGAATTTGCTTTTAGTCTAAAGCTCGTACTTGCAACTAACTAAGAATTTCACTAAGAACTCATCCTCTCCTCAAATGTGTGAGAGAGAAGGCAACTAGTCTGAGTAAGAAGCAACTAACATGCTATCCTATAGGAAATTTTCTTAATCGGTGGTTGGGAAGGACCCCGTCATGAAAAAGCTTTTTCTGGTGTCGGAGAGGTGGGAATTGAAGTTATAAATGCATACAATTCTAATCTTAGCTGTAATATTTTATTAGATCTTGGGCAAGGCTAGAGAGATTAGAAGTTTATCGATTTTACGCCTTGACCAATAATCATATGTTTGAATAACCCTGCACAGAGAAAAAATTAGCTAAACCCTTGAATGCGATATATTACTTATGATTTGCAAATTCGTTATAAAATAGACGGTGGGTAATCTCTTCATTGATTAAATGCTGAGTTGGTAAAATTTTTCTTTCTTAATTTATCTGCATTGTTTAAATTCCAATAATTTCATTCGCCATACCGCATAAAGATTTTAGAAATTATTCAAAGTTATTTTGTGCAAAAACCTTAAGTATTGCGCTATTTATATTGAGTTTGTAAAAATAGAACAATATAGAAGTATTTAACAAATTGACTCACTATTTTGTTCTATCTTCGATTTAATCTCCCAATAACCCTGGTGCTCCTCTTCGAGGAAGAATTCCATAATAGTCTCGTCTAACGAGATTGATACTGAGTTCAATAGCTGTCAGCATCTGAATAGACAGCATCCAGGTGGATAATTATACATTCATGAGGAATTTCATCTTAATGGAAAACTTCTCAAAGTGAGCTAATTTAGGATTTTATCTTCGGTAATATTCTTCTTGATTTGAAAATGCTTCTATAACAAATTTCAGTAGATGCATTTAAGAAATTCCACAAATTAAATTATTCTTAGAAAATTTTCCAATTGTCTATTTTATACCAAAAACCCTTGCAGTGTTTTAATTTTGATTATAAATAGCTGCTTGTGATTGAGCATTTAATAAAATAAATCTTTGCAAATCTAAATTAGTACCTCTCCACACCTCGACTAAGCAAGCAATGAGCAGTGTTTCTGAATGGCATATCATTGAGAAAATCGGCGTAGGTTCAACCTGCAGCGTCTATCTGGCCCAACACACAACAACCCGCGTGCTAAGCGCCCTCAAGGTTTTTAAATCAACAGCCGCTTTGAATGCGACTGAAGAAATCAATATCCATAAATCTCTTCAACACCCAAGGATTTCCGACTTCGTGGGCTCCTTCTCCTGCGTTAACAGAATTGTACCCTCTGAATCAACCGCGATTCTTGTAACCGAATACGCTAGCAAGGGAGACCTCTTCAATCTTATTGAGACTGTTGGACGAGTTCCTGAGAAGATCGCCCGTACCTATTTTACTCAAATTCTTGATGCTTTGAGCTATCTCCACTCTCAACACATTTGCCACCTTGATGTCAAGCCTGAGAATATTTTCCTTGACAACAATTGCGGGGCAAAGCTCGCCGATTTCGGAATCTCCAAGAAACTGACGACTCCAGACCAGCTGTTGAGAGATCGCGTCGGATCTGTTTTCTATACCTCACCAGAAAAGCTTGAAGGCAACGGCGCTTATGACGGCTTTAAAGCCGATCTATTTGCGCTTGGCGTGACTCTGTTCACCATGGTTAACGGAGGAGTGCCATTTGAAAAGGCCGACAAGAAGGACGAGTTCTATAACTACATCATTGAAGGTGACAATGCCAGTTTCTGGGAGGGCCATCAAGATCCTTCTGAAGAAAATATTTTCAGTCAGGATTTTATAGACCTGATCAACAGAATGATTGCTTTCAATCCAGAAGATCGCCTGAGTCTCGAAGAGGTAAAAGCTCATCGATGGACTCAAGGCGCTGTTTTGGATGACAAAGAGTTGAAAAATGAAGTCACTCAACTCCTTCTTAATTCTTCAGAAGATGCATAAGAGGGCGAAACAACGCCCTCGTGGTTAAAGATTTGTCTTTGAAGCCAGCATTTTTGCCTCTTTAAGATATTATCTTTCTTTCTCGAATTTATTATTTTAATTGTATTAAGAGTTTTTTAAAGTTCTCAGTGTATTCAATTAATGAATAGTTTTCTTCAATGCAACCATCTCCAAAATGTTCTTTGCACCCAATAGATTAGGAAAATTAGCTTTGTAAGATCAAAAATTAGCAACTCTTAGATTCACATTTAATCGTTCCTTGCTGATTTAATGTTAATTTGCTAATGGGTTTCGGAAGACTTGGCTTCATATCTTCAGAAATCTCAATATCAAGAATACGAGCTTCAATATTGAAGAATTTTACGAATATTTCAGAGATTTTTCTTGCCAAGGGAAGAAGAAATTAGCCAAGAAACCTGTATAGTATCTTAATAAAATAATAGAGATAATTCTTCTCGACTAGTCGTTGCAATGGGCACAGACGATTCTAGAATTGTTATTACATCATCATCTTTATAATGATTATCATCCAAAAGAATCCATACATCCACTGTTAGTTTTTCATAAACTAGTATTCTTTGAGAGACAAGTCAGATAGATGGCCATTAGTCAATAAATCATCAGAGAAGTGAATTTTGTAAAAGGAAAAAAAAGAATAAGAACAGGAATGATCTAGATTCTATATCATCTCTGAAAATTTGATCCAAAACTTAATTAAATACCGATAAACTTCGAATTGAATTCAACTTGTCTCAAGACTTTGAATCAGGACCAAATTTTCATTTTCTGATGACATTGGTATTCTACATTCGTGATTCTCCTTGAGGAATCAATCACTCGAAACTTCAGAGATTTAACAATTTTAATTGGGTGATTCACTCAATTTAATGAAGATACATGTTTTTTTTCAAATTTCGTAGAGCTTTACTTTGGCTCACTATGCCCTCTTCTCATCAAATCCTTAAGCAATTCCATTTGTATGTCGCCTAACCCTCCTGATCTAACTCTCTTCTAGGTATTCCTTCCTTGTCAAGACAACATTATGAAAGATGAGCAGCTGAAAAGGCACAAATCAATATAAATTAGCTCCAGATTCCAAAACCCATCATTGTCTATTACCTTTTGATAAGTCTATTTTAACTTCTTTTCTACTCATTGATGAGTCTGTAATCTGTTTATAGAATTAATAAGTGAATCTTGAATTAACGCGAGTTTAAATACAAAGCTCTCACAGCAACTCCTATAATTAATATAAATTTCATATCTTTCTAAATCCAAGCTCATCGAAAATGGAAGGCTCAATCAAAAGACTCGTTGTTTGCGGTGCCAGTGGCAACGTTGGTCTCCCAGTCGTTCAAGCAGCCTTGGCAAGAGCAATCAAGGTCCTTGCAGTCTGCCGTAACCCTGATAAAATCACAATTAAAAACGAGAATCTCACCACCGTCGCTGTCGACCTCTCCAAAGACGGCGCTCTCCTCGAAGTTTTACACCCTGACGACACTGTTGTGTTCTGCGCTTATATGTCTGAAGGCAGCCAAGAAAGCTCCTTCAAAAACACCTTCAAAGCCGTCGAAGAGAAGGGAATTCAAAGAATTGTCTACACTGGTGGTGTTATGTCAATGAAAATTGATGATGAGCAGCGAGTCTATGACCTTGAAGACATCAAGAAAAATTACGCTGCCTATGCCAAGAATAACAGGATGCAAACTGAGTTCACTGCTCAGAGCAAGCTCAATTGGACAGAAGTTGACTTTGGAATGGTTATTGCTGGATCTAAGACACCAGAATCCAAGACAACCAACTTCTATGGCAAGGATGTGAAGCTTGTTGAGTTCACTGAGGTTCTTGAAGATGTCGAGTACGTGACAGCGCCAACTTTCAATTTCTATGTTATGAGTGAAGTCATTGCTAACAAAATCATTGATGTCGCTTCAAAGCAAGTCTTCTTGAGACAACACGTTGCATACAATAACGGACTTTACGCCCCTAAGCGTGGTTTATAAATTTGAAGATGGTGCGGGACCTTCTCGTAATAAATTCAATAATTGAACAATCGTAAGATATATTCAATAAAGGAAATATAAATAGATACATAAAGTATTATCTGCGATAAAGCTTCATATATTGATCTAATTCCATCCAATAAAGTCTCTTTAAGTGAATAACAGATCAAGTAGAATCCGCGAAGAATCGGCCGATCTTATTCAATCCGGAGCACCTTAGTTTAGAGATAAGAGGATATATAAACAGAAAAGATCGATAAGAAAGAGATTATTAATTACAAATGAAATATTGCACATATATCTTTTTTTCATCGATCATTGTAATGTTACTCTGGAGTTAGTATCAAATTCATCTACAAGACTCTTGATTTTTGGTAAAGGAGTTCGAGAGAGGAAAAAAATCATTAAATGTGTGAATTCATTGAGAAAGGATGCTTTGAAGCAGTTTTATTAAAGTGAATACTATTTTCCTGAATAATGATTATGATGATGTCGTCGTCGTCTCAATCAGTGTAGAGCATAGAGCAAAACCTCTGGATATAAGAAGCAAAGATAATTTGAATTATTGAGAATTCTTTTCTCGCATAAAGGTCTAAAAAACCTGGATTAAACGATGCTCGAATTACAAATTAAATGTGTATTCCACTATTATTTATGTTTGGATATCGCGACGGTATTCTGCTCAATTTGATCAACAAAAATAGATGCATTTTTGCATTCTTTCTTCCGAAGAGCCGGCTCAACGATAACTCCATAACGGCTCAATTGTCATAAGCAAGCCATCTGGTTCAATCTCTTGTAATCAACATAAATGAAACTTTTCTTTACAGCATCTACTACAGAAATCACTCTTTTATTATACAAACTCACGAAAGTGTAATTTCTTCGAAGAGAGTATATCAACCCTTTTTAGCAAGAATATCCTCACTGAGTAAGGTATTTTGTTTTAATTAATTGCGCCAAATTTCTAATTCGGCACACAATCTGCCCTCTATCATCATAGTAGTATTTCCTCATTGGCTAATCATTGTTAGGTGCTAACACTAAGTCTATTGAAAACTGCTGTCAGACCCATTCTCAGCCGATAAAATGGTCAAATAACCTTCACTAACATTTCATCAAGAATAGTCCTAGCTAGCACTCTCATATTCCATCACCAACAAAATAAATACCCAGCATTCTTAACAAAGTCCCATTCGTTTTGTTTCATAGTCACCGTTTTTTTTTGTTTTTCTTCTCATAAAGGGGGCCAATATATCTACTTGTACGAAATGAGAAATTCTTATTTGATAAATTTTTTGATTCAAAAATTTCTGAAATGGAAGTTCAAGGTACTACCAGCGAACTTACAACCAGTAATTACCAACACCCACATCACATCAACTAACCTGACTTCAAGACCAAGATGTTTCTGCACTTTTTGGAAACAAAGATAAAAATGAAAAAGGTATAATCGTGGCTCAGCAATAGAAAATTATTCAAGTTTTTTTCTCCTAGACGGCATCTCCCTCAAAAGCAAAAGAGATGAATATTCTACTGAAATAAGAAAGAAAAACAGGTAATGACCATCTTATCCAGCAAACCTCTGAATAGAGCATATCGATCTTTCTAGAGAAGATGAATTGATGAAGAAGAGAAGACCAAACATCAAAGATCAGAACAAGCTTCAAGAGCTCGAAAACTCTGGAGTCAAACTAGACCCGAACACTGCAGCTCTTAAAGAATACATCGATAAAGTGTTACAAGAGAAATTCACAATGGCAGACTTTTTCAAAATTCTTGAGGCTATCCTCTCAAATGACCGATTCAAGCAGCACTACGGTGTTATTGGCTTGAGGAAAATTCTTTCGATTGATGGTCCTCCAATCCAGCCAGTCATCGATTCAAATCTCGTGCCGCGATTAATCGAGTTTATGCAAAACGATAACGAGCCTCATCTTCAAGTAACGATTATCTCAACGAATTGTGAGCCAATTTAATGTTTTGTAGCTTGAAAGCGCCTGGGCATTGACGAACGTCGCATCAGGTACAACTCAACAAACGCAGTCCATTATCGATAAGGGCGGAATACCGTTGTTTGTTAAACTCTTAAGCTCGCCACACATCGATGTCGCAGAACAGGTAATATTCTCTAACAACAATTGATAGTTATACTCAATATTTGGCAAGGCAATCTGGGCAATCGGAAATATTTCAGGAGATTCTGCGATGTATCGAGACATGATCCTCAAAGCTGGAGGGCTTGATCCGATGATAAAACTCCTGAAGAACACCACAAATAGACACACCATCAAGCATGGAACTTGGGCGCTTTCAAATCTTTGTCGAGGAAGGCCTTTCCCGAAGTTTGATTTGGTCAAAAACGCAATCCCTCCGCTTGCTCAAGTTATTAAAGAAGAAGAGGACCCAGAAATCCTTACTGATGCGGCCTGGGCCATGTCTTACCTTTCAGGTGATATAATTAAGCCGAACCTTTATGTTAAACAAATTTTTTTGACTTTTTAGATGGAAATGAAGCAGTTATCCAACTCGTCGTTAACACAGATATTGTTCCTGCGCTTATCAAGCATTTGAATCATCCTTTCCTGTCAATCTTGATTCCTTGTTTGAGAACGCTTGGAAATATTGTCACAGGGAACGAGAAACAAACAAATGTAAATTTCAAAATTTTCCATATGAACCCTTATAAATTCTTCAGCTTGTGATGAGTCACTCAGGGATTGCTGCGATGCTTCTTGAGCTGTTGAATCATGAGAAGAAACCTGTACGACGAGAAACCTGCTGGGTGCTTTCAAATATCACAGCAGGAACTGCAGAGCAAATTGGTGTTCTCTTACGCTGTCCAGGTTTCGTCAAAAGACTTTGTGAACTTGCTTTGACTGATGGCCCAGAGGTAACTTGAAGATTGAAGTAATTGATGGTAAACTCTGACTAGGTTCGACGTGAGTCAACATGGGTGCTATCAAACGCTGTTAATCACGGCAATGATGAACAGATTGAGTTCTTGGTCAACAACCAAGTAATCGATACGATGGCGAAACAGCTAGATGGAGTTGAAGATCCAAAAATCGTGACAGTGGCATTGGAGTGCATTAATAAAATTTTGCTTAATGGAATTAAGTATATTGATACTTTGGGTGAGAATCCTTACTTGAACCATCTCGACTCACTGGGAGCGGTTAAGAAAATCGAAAAGCTCCAAGAGCATAAATCAGAAGAGGTATACAAGGCGGCTATTACAATCCTTGAAACCTTCTACGATGTTAATGATCCGATTTAATAGGATATTTTTGTTGGGAGTTATTTGAGTGGGGTAGTTAAAGCGGCGTGTATGCGAACCTTATTTATTGTGGTAATTTCTTTGCGTTTATGCTCATTGTAGTTTCAAGGGGTTTATCCAAAACAGTATTGGAATTCCATTTCTTTTTTAAAAAATAATACTTTCTTCACTGACTGCCCAAGATACAGCTGCCCTGATTTAGCGGCTGTTTGGATGATTGAAGTTTAGAGGTTGGTGATTTGAATGATTGATGCAACTAGAGAACTCAGTATTTGAAAATTTAGGGGAATATTAATATCCATTTGCTTGCTTAAGACAATCATGCTGAATTATGGCCGCATGAAAGTGCAGAAAAATATTCATTGGATAGCTCCAATTAACATGTGTGAGCTTATTGATGCTATCAGAGAGCCTCTAGCCTCATGAAAAGGAAACGACTCCTCTTTTAAATAGTAAAATAAATGTTATTGGAGTTTTAGTTTATTATTAACGTTTCAAACAACTATTTCTCTAACCAGAAACAAACCAAAATCTCCACAAAAACAATAAATTTCACGCATTTAGTCTATTGGTTCTCTACATACTCTTCAAAGCTTTTTTTAGTCCTCTCCTCTCCCTGATCATGCGACCCAATTTCATCTTGAAGTTCAACATGCACAGACTGTTTTTGATTAGCGACCGCATCAAGCGGTTGTCCTGTCGTATCATATGGAAGCGTCAACCCACAAATCGCCGAGAGAAGGCTCAAAAGCGCAAAAAATCCAAACGGCGCTCTCGTTGCCAACTCCCTCAAATGGATGGTTATCCACGGCATAAGGACCGTGCCTAGTCTTCCAACTGCGCTGGCCATGCCAATTCCTACTGTCCTGTACTTGGTCGAGTAGACTTCGGCAGAGAAGGGATATATTACACCAAAAGCTAAACTGATAAAAAATCTTGCCGCACTCACGAAGTAGATCATGCTCCCAGCAGGCAATATCATAGATAGAAGGAAACAAACGAACGCGAGTGCAAAGCAGAGGATCAGTGTGTTTTTCCTTCCAAAGATCTTCACTTCAATGATAAGAATGCCGACTAAAATTGTAGGCAGCTCGATGAAATTCGGAGCAGCTAGACGCCAGAAATTATTGCGGTCTCCTTGAGGCTGCGATGGCGTATCTGTTCCAGTGCCTGATTCTGGGTTAAAGCCAGTCCCTTGGGTTTCTCCAAGATCTTCTAATACAAAAGGTAAGATGAAGTTCAGTCCATAGCTACAAAACGCGACTGAAAGCCACATCATCCATAAATTTAAAGTGATGGCCCTGTATCCAGAACCAAAGAGGCTCTTCGGACTCACTTTTTCGGTGGTAGTAAAGTTCTTTTCTTGCCACGACTTCAGGTCCCTTTGGTCCTGCTCATCAATGTCGGTGAATTTCGTCCCTTTGTTCATTATTCCGATTTTCTTAATTATATCCACTCCTTTTTCCATTCTTCCAAAGGCGATTTCGAACCTTGGGGATTCGTAAACGTAGATGAGCGTGCCAATTAACGCTATTAACGGAAGAGTGCAGCAGTATAAAACTGTGCCTCTCCAATCACCACTTTGGAGGTCGTCTAGTGTGATGAACGCAGCCATTATAACATACAGTCGACCACAGGTGAAGAAAACATTGCAGAATATCAATGCCTTGCCTCGAAGAGCTATCGTAGTGATTTCTGAGAGCATAGAGAGACAGAGAGGTAGCGTGAAACCGATGAGAAAGCCAAATCCAACTCGTAAAGCGAAAAAGGCCTCGAAATTGTAAATAAATCGAACTGTTACTCCCAGTAAGATCTGTATGACGCATGAGAGAATAAGTGATGTTTTACGGCCGAGTTTGTCAGTCACGGACCCGGCGCTGACGGATCCCATGAAAATACCCATAAAGATGCTGCTTCCGAGACTGCTGACGAGATTTTCACTGAGATTCCATTCGTTTTTGATGATTGGGATTACGAGAGAAAAACAAAAGATAAAAGCCGCTTCCGCGGAGAAGGCAAGTCCAACAAAAGCGTAGAGAAGGTATTGGTATCTTCCAAAGCCTAATTTAGTCTCAAGGATGTCATCGAATGTCTTTGGCTCTGTAGTTGTAGAATTCTCTGAGATTGTTGGACCTTGATCTGTCATTAAAAAAAAAATTGGTTTGAGCTGTTCTTAAGTTTTTCAAATAAAATTATCCTTTTTGTCGAGCACTGAAATAATGTAAACATTAAACTGCTGCATTGCCTAACTCTTAATAGTATTAATAAAAATCCTGACCTCAAACGACTGAAACTATCGTCAGATCCTTGAACGTTCCTTTTCGATCGATTTTAGACGTAATAGTTGGTAAGTTCGGCCTGAATCTCAAAGTTAACAAAGTTTGATTGGTTAGGAATTTTTTTTTCATTTTTTTTTCATTTTTTTTTCATTTTTTTTAGTGTGCCGGGTGTCATAGAAGACATACTCAATAGTCTGCATTGGGTTCTCAGCAAACAAACGAAAAATAAAGAGAAAATTCTAGCCAGGGGTTTAGGGTGACACAATGTTTATGATATTCTCGGTTTGAAATCGATATTGCATGAAATCGTAAATACTTTGTATCAGACTTTTTTTAGTTTCCAAGGAGTGTATGAATGAATGAAACATCACTGCAAACTGGTGTTCCTTGGTTATAGACTCGAAATGAAATTCAGGACTCTAAAGGAATACCCTTCAGTAACTTTTTTCTTCAGCTTAATGGCCACATCATAAATCTCAACATTACACCTATCGTGACTTTGTTTCTCCAGCTTTTGCAGTGCAGGCTTTTTCTAATCGAATTAAATATCAGACTGACTAAATTTATTTGAATTCTCAAATAATAAATTAAAACAGTACACACTAAGTTTGAAAATCGATGTTCCCTTCAAGAAGCTCTCAGAGCCTTCCAGTGCGCGTAAATTAACTTCTCGTCACAAGCTCTCTTTATTGACAATATTTTTGTTCAGGTTCAAAGACCAGAGTGTACGTAACCTTTATCAGCATTTTGACAAAACGAATTTATTTACATTTACATTTACATTTCCATACAGTGGATGATAGCGAAGACAAGATGACCTTTCGGCAGGTTCTAGAAAAGTTTTTAAATGGGAGATACGGTCAAACCATTGAATATATCAGCACATTTCTCAGCGTTTTTTCTTGCACCGTTTACTTGGTCACCACTTATACATACAATTTTCAATGGTTTCAAGACCTCAACCTCGCAATCGAGCTCTTCTACTTATTAGAATACGTTTTGAGGTAGCATTTCCCCTGCAATTTACATGACAATGCGCTATTTTTCTAGATTTTTTGCAAGTCAGCATCGATTTCAATATGTCATCAGCACCGAAGCCATAATTGACTTGATAACTATCCTCCCATTGTTCTTCACGTCATTAGATACAACCGATCGGATGACGTTTCAAAGCGTCACTGTGATTTTCAGAAGTCTGAGACTCACAAGGATACTCAACAAAGTTTTCAAGATCGGTGAGACGGAGGTCAGTCAACAGATTTTTAAGATTTTCTTAACTATTTTGACGCTGCTTTTCGTAACGGCTGGAGTTCTGCAAGCCTTTGAAAACCCAGTGAGAGAAACGATTAATTCGGAGCAGTTTGCAAATTTAAAGAGTAAGTAGTTCTTATAGTCCGAAGCAATTGATTTATTATTCATAGCTAATCCTTGCTCTCAGCTACCAGAGAATGTCATCAAGAAAACAACATTTCATGAGATGTTCTATTTCGTTGTCGTCACTCTCGCGACTGTAGGGTACGGCGATGTCGTCCCTCAATCCGAATTGGGACGTGTTGTCGTTATTGTCTTGATTATCCTCGCATTGGTCCTGATTCCCAAGCAGACGAACGAGCTTATTCGGTTAATGAGCATGCAATCTGTTTACGCGAGAGCAATCTATAAAATGAACACTGAAGTTCCTCACATAATGATCTGTGGGCACCTCAGCGTTGCAGCCTTGAGAGATTTTTGCAATGAACTGTTCCATCCTGACCACGGATCACAAGACAAGAACGCTGTTATAATGCAAGCGGTCGACCCTTCGGTTGAAATGGAGAGTTTTATTCACACTCCTCAATACGAGCTCTTCCTCACTTACCTCAAAGGCAATCCAATGATTGATCGGGATTTGAAGCGAGCGAAAGCTGCCAGCGCAAAGGCTTGTATTCTCCTGACTAATAAATACGGAAGCGACTCTTTTTCCTCCGATCATAAGAACATTTTGACTGCGTTAGCAATAAAAAAGTATGTTTACTACCACACCAACGAGAATATGAGACTTTGCATGCAATTGATCAAGCCTGAAAGCAAAACGCATTACTATTCATCATTGACGATGAAAAGTAATGACCAGTTGATAGTTGTTGAGGAGTTTAAGATGAATCTGGTCGCGAAATCTTGCTTTGTGCCTGGGATTATCAGCATGATTTCAAACTTGATTATCTCAGCAGGTGATGTGAGCGGAGGAGACTTCGACGAGGAATGGATAAAAGAATACACCTCAGGAATGGGGCACGAAATCTATCGTACTGACCTTTCGTTTAAGTTCCAAGGCAAAAAATTTAGCGAGGTAGCGGCAATAGTGTACAATGAATTCAATGGGATTGTCTTTGGGTTGGAACTGGACATCGGAAATCAAACGATCATTCGACTGAATCCAGGCTCTTATGTTATCCCTAATACAGCAGAAAACCACGTGAAGGTGTATTTGATTTGTGAGGATAAGAAGGTCGCTGACCAGGTGGCCACGTATGAAATGTCGGCGGAAGAGGCTTCGATTTATCATCAATATCATTCACAAAGAACTGGGAAGAAAGGAGAGAAACGCACTCATCGATATGCTGATACCTACTCAGGAGGCGATCTCGCATTGAACGATGACGATGATGATTCTACCACAATTTCGAATCAGGATCTGTTAGGAGTCAACGGTGAAGAAAACGAGCTGCTAGGAGGCGATTATGTTCTGCTAAGCGAGCCGATCAATCTTATGAACGCAACAAGAATTACAATCCAAGACGACCCTGAGATCAATAAGCATATTGTTGTCTGTGGAATCCATCCCTCGATTTACTACTTCCTTTTGCCTCTTCGAGCAAACTACTTGAAAGAACTGCAATATATCGTAATTTTGTCGCCTGAGCCACCTTCCATTGAAATTTGGGAAAGAATCAGCCAATTCCCAAAAATTGTGTATATTAAGGTA
>ENA-UOUE01000418-UOUE01000418.1-compost-metagenome-genome-assembly--contig:-NODE-418-length-34525-cov-4.637918_pt1 | contig 34525 bp, 27 predicted proteins | sample MGYA00238146_ERZ747223 | MGnify/ENA primary metagenome ERZ747223 (study PRJEB28781, sample SAMN06268865) | compost metagenome | isolation source: single cell | place: USA: California, Emeryville, Joint...
GATTACATAATGATTTGCAAGGAGGAGTGGCCGAAGATACTAAAAAGGGTCATTACATCGAGATGCAGGATATTGCTCCTTAAGGTGAGCGATCCTTGATCTATTTGGTTGTATGAAATTTATCTCTCTCTCTTGTCCTTTTATAAATATTCATGATATCCAAGGTTTGTTTATCAATAATTTTCTAGCAAGCATAACTATAGAGGATGTATTCATGTGATTAGATTTAAGAGAAGCATATAACAAATATTCTTTTTTCTGAAAAGTGTTTCAAGTTTGTTCATAGTTGGTCTTAGAGTTAATATAAAACAAGGAAAATGGAACCGTTGTGTAAAATTTCGAAAATCTCAAACCTGAATCCCAAAGAAATTTAGATGGAGTCTCTAAAACTCGTAATTGGCTGGAATGTTAAATAATTTTTCGAATTTTCTGAGAGCATCAATAACATTTTTCTAAATTGTTAATTGGCAGATGATATCTTTCCTGATTTCGCTGAAAATAAAATTTGAGTTAATTGATAAAATACTAATTGACTCCAGAGCAAAGAGCAAGAGTAAGATATGGAGCGGGACCTAGACCCTCACATCACTAAAATATTCAAAATTTTGGGGACAGCATGTAAACAGTCTTATAGTCTGTGCTATAAAGCGATTCACAGGAAAACTGGAGAAACGGTTTTGTTGAAAAAGATTTTCGATGCTTATGCCAATCTCATAGATGCAAGGATAACCTATGAAAGAGCAATGTTTCATCAAGAATTCTTTGGACACGAAAATATCGTTCAACTGCTTGGAATTATCGAGTCTGAGAACAAAAAAGATATCTATTTCGTATACGAATTCATGGAAACGTCTCTTTTTCAGGCTATTCAGTCAAATGTGCTAGAAGAAATACACAAAAGATATATAATTTACCAAATATTGAAAGCACTGAAATCCATTCATTCAGCTCAACTGGTTTATCTGGGTTTAAAAACCTCGAAGATCCTTTTGAACTCTGATTGCTCTGCTAAACTTCAAGGATCAAATTTTTCATTTACTGTTTCAAGTTTGGAGCCCAATGAACCAAAATGGTTTGATGTAGGGTCTACTTTTAGATGGTATGCTGCGCCAGAAATCTTCCTGGGATCAAGGTGCTGCACTTCAGCTGCAGATATGTGGTCAGTTGGATGTGTGCTGGGAGAGATGATAATAGGGAAGCCCTTGTTTGCGAGCACTTCGCTCATGAACCATATGGAGAGAGTTTTCCAAGTGATTGGAAAGCCAACTGCGGAAGATATTGAAGAAATACAATCCGAGTATATTTATGAACTCTTAGAAGTCTTTGAAGGATGTAGTACACAGAAGAAAAAGAGCAGCTTTCAGGCGTTCTTTCCAGGTGTTTCAGAGATAACTTTAGACTTTCTTCGAAAATTATTAGCTTTCAATCCGAAAAAGCGGCTTACAGTTGATGATGCACTCAAACACAAATTCCTTGAGGAGTTCTCAGGAATAGAGGAACTTGAAAAAGATAGCCAACAAAGTGCAATGATCGATCTTTTAGATGATAAAGCGAAAACTCCGGAAGACTATCGTCAATCTTTGATAAGAAACAGGCTCTACTTGACTGAACATCCAGCAATTGTAAGTGAAAAAATGATGCATAAACATCGCGACTTCAGATAAGTTTACTATCTATCAATAGAGATTATCATCACTCGAGGTCTTCTGGTGATTATAAAAATATTTATTCCGTTATTTTAACTAATAAGGTCTATGAATGATTTTAACCAAGTTGTTTCGGTTAGGCAAATAGGTTTTTGGTGCATTTTCCCTTTAAAATCTGGTTTGTATAAAATATGGTGCTCCGCGAGCCTAAACGGACATCTTTTACATACTAAAGTGTACTCTTTAAAATAATTTTTCGAGTTAGAGGAGAAGGAATTAGAAATAAATTGCTCAATTGACAAAAGTTATTCGAGAAAAACAAAGGGTCTAATACGATCAATAGAGTTTCTCACATCCTTCATGAATAAATTTTAAAAATTAATTTGCTATTTCCTCTCAGCGAAATACATGGAAGGTGTCACTTTTGATAAAACAAATCCGAAATTTACTACCTTTGTTGAAACTTTCAAAAAGGAACCTTCTGCCGGAATCGACTACCTTATCGAAGAAAAAATTGTATAAAACTGTCTTAATTGCGATTTGCTCACCAAAAAAATTGTGAATCTTTGTAAAGGTAGAGAAAGATCCCCAAAAGATTGCAGCCATATTCAAAGAAAGCGAAGAGTTAGACTCTGAGGCATTAGGAGTTTATCTTGGTAGTAGTTCCGACCTTGCAAGAGACATTGGAAAGGCTTACTTCAACCTATTTCCATGGAGTGGACTCGAACCTGATGATGCTTTGAGAAAGCTATGCAGTTTGATTAAACTTCCTGGCGAGTCTCAGCAGATTGATCGTGTCCTCGAAACTCTCAGCGAGGTCTTCTTCAAAACGAACCCTTCAGTCGGCGAGGACAGTCAGGCAATTTACACTCTATTTTTCATTTTACTCATGCTCAATACTGATGCTCATAATGCTGTCATTCCAGCAGCAAATAAAATGACCAAGGAAAATTTCTTGAAGATGGCTTCAGGGTCAGTTGCCGGCTTTGATGATGCGACGCTAGGAAAATTATATGACAAAGTTGTTGCAAATAAGATTGATCTTCACAAATGACCTCATAATTTTTGATTCATTCTTGAAACCTTAGAAAGTAATCCAAAATTGACCTAATAGCTCCAAAACAAGCTGACAATTTTGCAGTAACTAATCAAATTGCTTGACAATACAGCGATTCTTATTAAATCTTGCTGTAAAAAGTATAAATAATTAGTAAAATAGGTTAAAACTCTCGAAAAAGAGTTATCGGGAACATGTTCCAGAGCAAATTACATAAATCTAATTTCTCTCTTCAACAAAGAAAAATAATATGGAGGTGAAAATTTATCATCGATTTAATTACTTTTGAAAGTGATAAAGCATTTGCTGAGGTTAGATCTCCCGACTCAGTTATCTGCCTGTATGCTCGGTATAAGAGAGAGATAGGTTTAAATTATTTGAAGAGAATTGTCAAATTTAATGCAAAATGAAACTGATACATCTTTCATACAGAATCTTCAGTCCAAAATTTAAAGAAACATGGAGGAATATCTAAAGAATAACTTATCCATCAATACAGCCAAAAAAAATTTACTCCTCATCTATCATGATAGTATCTCCAAAAGATGATTGAGTTAGTCAAAAAACTTGCTTTTTTCCAAATTAAAGCTCGTTTTCTAAGAAGATTCTTGAAGCTTTTAGCGGGAATTAAGAGTTTAAGTTCCTCCGTCTAGAAAAACAAGAGGTTTTATTCTAAAATCTGGCAATCGGATCTCGAATTCAATATATTTATCATTAAATAAACATCAAACTGAAAGTGAAGTTTTATCCTTTCTGAAAGTGACACTCTCTCAGCTTGAATTTAAATAAATCCTTGCAGTTAGTGAAAATGTACGAAAGAGACATTGGCAGAACTGATTGGTTAACAAAATATTCACCCACTAGCGTAATAGTTCACATCATAACGGATCATTATTTGTCAACAGACGAATAGCAGCAGAAGCCAGAGAGTAAATCTTTCTCAGAGATTACAAGCTTCAATGCCACTTGGAAGCCCTCTTGGAAGTTATTCATTTCAGCCAACTTTATCAACGTCCAATGACAAATTCAGGCATGGACAGCTTCAAACTGCCTCGACACTAAGAAGTAGCAGAATTAGCAGAAGGCCATTAAGCGCTGGAACTGCAAAGTAAAATTAAGAGAGAGAATCGCTTTTTTACCAAGATAAACCACCCTGATTTAGTCAGCAAAAAATATCGACTATTAGAACTGGTAATCGACTTCCAGTCAAAGGGTATTTCGAGGATACTTCAAGGGAACTTCAAACAGAGCATTACCGAGAGTGAAATTATTTCTGAATAATATGCCTCTTAATTTTCTCCGACCACTAGTTCTTCGGGGTCTCCTCTGTCGAATTCGAGAATAATTGATATACAAAAGCACATTCCGACAAACATTTCTCAAGAAAAAGTACATCTTTTCTTTGTCAGCAGCCTTTCTAAATGGTCTATCTGAAGGAAAGGCTCTATGAAGACACTCTGCATTTGAAAAATAATGTTCATGTGCTTGTTGAAGAAAATCTAAAGCTAAAAACTCGAATCAGACACCTCGAAGTAACATTTTTTTTTGGGGATTTCGTTGAGATTATCTTTTGCAGAAAGAATATACAAAACTGTTGCAGCAGATAGAAGAAATGAATAACCAAGAAAACGCGGAACTGTGTCCTACTCGGCCGAAAGAGGTTCTAATTGATTTGTTAAGCGATCATATTGACTGGTTTTTAGTATGGATTGGCTGTGTTGCTCAAGAAACAGGTGAAAGAATTAAAAGACGTTCTTGCTTTGAAAAATGAGGAGATCGAGAGTCTTAAAAGGCAAACAAAATACACGAAACAACAAGAAACAGAAGTGATTCAAATATATTGCTACTTTGGATTCAATTATCATTAGATTGAATTGCGATTATATACAGATGAGAATATTCGTTTGAAAGGCCTGCTCGAAGAAGCTAGACAAAAGCTATTATCAAAGTATTCTTGAGAGTGCGATAAAACCTCTTCACAAACTTTTCAAAAGGAGCCAACATGATGAAGAAGGTGACTATGATGAGGTCGAGAATAGATCATCACATTATGAAGAAGAGATCAGTCAGCTAAGACTCGAAAATCAGAGGATTTCTGCAGAGATAAAATACCTTGAGGATCAAAACTACAACCTCTTAGCTCAGAAAGAACGAGATGCCCATACTCTAAAAAGATATGCTGAAGAAATCAATAAATTAAAGAAACTTATAAAAGAGAAAGAGATTGAGTCTCAAAAGCTGGCGCATCTTCCTCCCAATCCCCATAAAGAAAAGCAACAAAAGTATGAGAGATATGGTTGGTTCTGTTTTATTATCTTTGTAGAATTGCAGATGAAGAAATTAAGAAAAAATTAGAAGCAGAAAGAAACCGACTTGCTGATAGAGAAAAACAGCTTGAGGAAACTATTAAATTATTGAACGTATTGCTTTTATTCAGCTGATTCAGTTATCATATTTCTTCTAAAGGATCGGATTAACGCTGAAAAGCATGAAAAACAAGGGTTAGTGATTGAGAATGCCAAATTGAAGGAGAATATTACGAACCTTGAAGCCAAACTTAAAATATTACTCAATTTCAATCAAGGAGAGCGGAAGTTTATTACAGCGGAGAATTTTTCAGAGAAATTCGATAAAGACATGTCACCTGAACTGCTGGCGTCGCTAGTAAAGGATGTGAAGGCTAGCGAAAATAAAGTCAAGAAAATGAGGAAAGTTGAATATCATGAAATTAAAGCCATAAGTAAGTCACCAAATCGAGCAGGCAATCAATGATAATAAATTTAATAGCCAAAGAACTCGCACTGAGACTACGAAGTCGATATATAACCATAGAGCAAGCTGAAAGAGTAGCTTTATTCTTGCTGCTGATCTCTCTAACTTTTTTTTCTCACAAAGAAACTTGTTTCAAGAGCCAGAAATATGAAGGAGATCACACTGAGTGAGGTCATGGAGACGCTAATGGGGTAAATAATTAAGATGTATGAACGTCGTCCTTATTTAGAGCAGAGACCCATTTGATATCCAAGACGAAGCTATGGCGATGCTGATTGCGAGATATATGGTGGAGGAGAATGACAAAGATTACGTGTTTCTAGATATGCAAAAAAGTGCTTCACTCCCGATCGTGAAAAGTATATTCAAGAAGCTTGTCAATAATTATAAGGTGCTTGACCTGAAAAGTGAATCGGCTTTATCTGGAAAAATAGCAGACGTAAGATTTGCCAGTTGTTTTTCGTTTTAATACGAGCAATAATTGAAAGGCAATCAATAAGTATCGAGAGCACTTGGTTAATCAATTTCAATCCCTTCCAGCGTGCAAAGAAGGGTTTGTGTCTTTGGAGCTACTTTTTCAGACTCTTGTCTCATTTGAAATTATATTGACGCCGGAGCAAATTGATTATTTGACGCTGAGAATGTACGAAATATCCCCGGACCTCAAGAGGATAGTGATTAAAAAGATTTTTGAATTGTTCCCGGAAGACGAACAAGAGAGAGACCGAATCATTCAAGAATATTGTCAAAAGCATCAGCATGAGCTCAGCCAGCTTGAGGAAACTCGCAGTGAGCTTCTGAGGTAACTGAAACTACATTTTTCTTTAAAATTTATACAATGTCTATAAAAGCGAGCATCATGATCTCAACGAAGATCTAAGAAATTCACTTAAACATTCAAAGCATGAGAACTTAGCAGAGCACACACAAGATGCTGAAGCATATTATGATTAACGACGATCTCAAGCCTGACATAATGCACTACTGTGAGAAAAGTAACCTCTGACACGCATTCACCGCGAGACTATTCATGGGATATACCTGATATCTTCTGATTGTAAAAAGAATATATGTCAAAATTGCATAGAACTTGTGTTGTAGAAAAAAAAAATTTTGAATTTTCTTGTAGTTGTTGTAAGGCCAGCATTTTACACCATTCAAAAAAAAAGTGCTTATCAGTGAAATAATTGCCGAGCTTTGGTAGAAATGCGAACATGAGAGAGAAAAAAATGAGGGACATGATCTGGTTCTTTATTTAAAAGGACAAACCGATTTAGACATTGCTTCTGAGGTTGGATTAATAAGGAACAGAATGTGTGTCATTTTAATGCCATCAAGTAAAATTAGTTCTACCTGTAACCCTCGAAAAAAAATTATGGATATTTTACACCCAACATGTGACAACAAACTATTTAGACAGTTTAGTTCCAAAATTTATCTTACAACATAAAATTTTGGAATTTTGTTTGTCGATAGCATTACTAACAATTGATTGCAAAGAACTACTTCAAGACGCGATTTTTGAGATTTCTATCAACTATCGTATAGCACGTGCTTACATTAGCCCAATTCTCAAGAGAAAGGGGAAATTGCACCATATCATCTGTTGGTCAATGGATCTGCTCATAACCTTTGCACTTGAGCTAATTATATAAGACTTTACCGAAATCTTCATCAATTTGCTTTATTTTCTCATTACATAACATGGACAAAAAATTTTTGTTGTTTTCCTTTTCAAAAAAACTTTAGAATTAGCTTTTCCTTCGTGACTGCTTCTCAAAAAGATGATATACAGCCCGCCACAAAATGAAAACAAAGAATCTTGCAGGACAACCTTGGAAATCTTATAAAGGAAGAAATATCCGAGATAGCTTTTTGAGCCATAGTTTTGTTAGATTCAAGATCTCTACTGCTACTTCACTTTTCCTCTTGACAGGAGTTATCTCAGTGAATCCATTAGTATTGACCGACTGCTGGAACTCATCCAGACACAGAAAATCTGGAACAAATGATAATGCACTGCCCAGCATTTGATTAGCCTATGATCGTCCACAACAGCCAAGAATCACCAAAATCTATAATTATGTTCTCAACGAAGTTCGTTTTGACCTCCACTTGTTAATTTCCTTTTGAACTCTGTCACGTGTCAATTGTTAAATAAGTGCACGTTTTTAATTCTGATCAAACACTTCTTATTTAACTCGTAATCTATAAACATTATTAGAAAAATCCTATTTTACCCAATGAAAACCCAGTTCTTAATCTCAGTCGCTCTATTCGCAGTTTGCCTCTCAACCGCCGCTGGCTATTCTCAACTTCCATGGGCAGAACTTGACCATACCAGTTTCGAATCGACAATTGCAAGCGAGCCAAACACGCTGGTTCTGTTCTATTCTGAGTAAATAAAATCTTAATCGAAAATTCTCTTCTAATCTACAATTCCAGAAACGACACAACCACACAGTTCCCCATTGAAATACTACGTGAAGCAGAGCACTACGCGGAAAGATTGAATGTGTCAATTTCTTTTGCAAAGGTCAGTTTAGTTACATATGGCTCTCTGATTTTTTCTTTACTTAGATTAACACCGACAACAACAGCCACGTCGTACGACAGTACAAGATTGACTCCAGTCCGACGCTAGTGTTGTTCGTAAACAGGAAAGGTATTAAATATACTAAAGAACTCACTCCCGAAGGATTGGAGCAATGGCTTTCAAATTTGCTCAATAGAAAACTTTTCGTTATTCAAACCAAAGTGAGTTAATTTGTTTGCTTCGTGCTCTGATCAAAATATGAACAGGAAGACTTTGAAATTTTCAAAGGGTTGGATGATAAATCAAAAGTAATGGCAATTTATCCTGAGGAAGGGATGAGTGCAGAGAAAAATATTCTGGAAAGCCTCCTCACGAAGGGAACATTTTTAGGCAATGAAATTTTTTCAGTTGGTGTAGCTTCGAATGCAAATTTGATCAGCCAATTCTTTCCTGTAATATTCAAAAAGATCTCTTTAGATTGATAAAAAACATTGTTAGAACCAGCATGAAGTTCAGATCCCATCATTGCATCTCATAAAATCGTTCGAAAGCTCAGATCCAATTGCTACTTTCAAAGGAAATCTCTCCATCTCCGAAGAGATTAGAGAGTTCATAAGCATAAACAACCTCCCCACACTGATCGAGTTCGAAGAAGACACAATCAGCCGGTTGTTCCAAGGCTATGTCAATAATCATATATATCTCTTTTTGCCAAATAAATCAGAAACCTATAACTCACTTATTGATGAGTTCAAGAAAAGTGCCGAGCACAATTACAACCATGGTAATAATATAAAATTTGTCTTCGTTAACCCACTGCTTAGATCTCAAATACGAGAGGATTTATCACATACTTTTCTATGCAAATGCCTTATATGAAGACATCCTAATGAATTTTGGTTTAACCGATATTTCCAAACTTCCAGCAGTGTTTATTACAGAAATAAGAGGAGGTTCTCTAAATAAATATCAATTCAATACGGTATCTATAATGAATAATGACTGTTAAGGGAGCTCATTCAATTAATTTGCTAGAGTGAAGATATTACAAGCGAAAACCTGAAGGCGTTTATCGAAGCTTTTCGAATGAAAAATCTAACACTGTTTCGGCTTTCTGAAGATATTCCTTTGGAAGAGTCTCAGGGCCTAGTGAGGAAGATAGTTGGAAAAAGCTTTCGTGAAGAGGTTATCCTCTCACCAGATAGCGTACAAGTGATGTTTTGCGATGATATGCTGGAGAATCCTCGTTGCTTGTTGGGTCAAAAAATCTTTAATTTCGTCGCGAAGCAGCTACCTGCAGGAGATTCATCTCTTCGGTTGGGAACAATTGATAGTTTTCGAAATGAAGTAAGAGAGATCAAATTTGAGGGGAAAGATGTTTAATAATTAATGGTAGGTCGAGCGTTTACGCCTGACTGAAGAACTAGAAATCTACTTATTCAAGAAAGGATTGAAGCATAAGCCGAAGAAATTCGAGTTTGTTTTGACTGTCAAATCACTTGTGGCTTGGATGAACGTAAGCATTTAAAAACTGAAAAATAGCTTAATGTTTTTTTTTTGGATTGGTTTCAGTCTGTCTATCCAGAAGCGGACTTAAGTCTGACAGAGCAAGAAGAGGAAGCATTTATAAAGAATGAACTCACTGAGTATGAGCAGAAGGTAGGAATTGTTCTAATGTCCTTGAGCCATTTATTCATGTCTAGATGATCCGTTCTAATATGGAGATACTTGAGACCATGAGAATCAATTCCCAGAGCAAAGCTGAAGAACCCAAGGAAGCTCCAAAAATGCTTGGGTTAGCAAATTTCAGAGACCTCTGAAAATTTATATGAGACAATTTTTGAATATTACAGTGTCAATAGCCATACGATAGCTTTTTTCTTCATATTTTTTTGTTTACATTGAACTGCATAAATGGGTGAAAATTGATGTCTTTAGTCCAATAACCGAAATGCCCATTAGAAGGATGATGCAAGAGTAAATCCTTAATTCCACTTCAAGAGCTTTGAGAATAAGAAGAATTCATTTAGCGCGAATGGGATCTTATTTATATGTGAGTCACCCCATATTTAGATGCATTGAAGTCAGAGCGAATTAAATTATGGCATTCCGAAATAGGAAATCGCCGATAGATGTGCATCATTGGTTGGTGTTCAAGCAAATATTCCTCAATCGTTACTTTTTCAATCATATTGAACTACCAATTTCATAATCGCAAACATTCATGTAGTCAGTCTTAAGTCACAAATCGAGGACATCAGATTATTTTTAGTAGGTGAAAATATAGTGTAAGAACAGATATCAACTTTCACAGGGCTATTAATCAAGAACTCCAATATTATTGGTTTTCTAAATAATGCTGGCAGGCTTGCTTATAATCTCCATATGCATCTAAATACCAAACTGCAGTTTCTCTTGGACATTTAAACAATTCAATAAATTTTTTAATATCTTGCTCTCGGAACACAGTTTTCAAATCTTTCGGAGCGTTATTCTTGAATGGACTCTCATTTTCGTCATACCCCAATGCCAAATCCTCTTCAAAGTTCTCTTTTCGTTTGATTGATCCTTGTGACTTCTGCGATGATTCCCGAGATAAGTGCTTAGAAACTCCAGAATTTTGTCTTGATGGCATATCTTTGTCCAATGGCTCTATTAATATCAACCCGCTGTATTCTTTCTTCATATTCTCGCATTCAGTAAACAATTTACTAAAACTTGTCAAATTCGGCGTGCTGACGCTATTGAATAATCTTATCAGTTGTTTATCGGTGGATAGGTCTGGATTTATATCTGTTTTCAATGGATTCGTATAGCGGAGTTTCACGTGGTGAACAGGACTTTTGCGGATAATCGAAGTAGCCACCAGAGATGAATGAGCCATGAGATTCTGCTGTTGCTCTCCCTGTGGTTTAAAAGGCTTTTTTTGTTCCTTTCGAGAGTCTGAAAACAAGCAATCCAACTCTTCTTGTGCTACCAATACCTTGCCAACCTTTCCGATGATCATTTTTTTATTTAAACTTATTTATAGATTAGATCGATTGTCACATTAATTACGCGCTCATCCATTCAGAGGCAGATGTGCTAGAAAATCAGAGGGATTTCAAGAAAGAATAGGGTCCGGCTCTAATGATGTATTTCACATCTGCAAAGAGCGGACCATAACGAATTAATCTCCAAAAATAATGAGTCTCTATCATTAATCATACCTTAATTGGAAAGATACCTGTACACCTTGAAAAAGGATAGTATTATAAATTTCAAGACTTCTAAACTTCAAATTTCGAAAGCAAGGTACGAAGCCCTAGATATTTGCAATTTTTCCTCGTCAGATGGGCTCTTATTTCGGGTTATTGTGAGCCTCAATGAGAAACAAGCAATTTAAATGAAATTGTATATGGAACTAATCGCTTATAACTTTAACAATCAATTTGAGGTCAAGAGGAAACATGCTGCTGAATTTATGTGTAGAGCCAAATGCTGATCAAATATGCTTACATTTGCCTGTACTTGTCCAAAGTATATTTATCACAAGTTAATTAATTGGAACGGCTTTGAAACAGTGTTAATTTTTATTTTTGATGAGAACATGAACCAAAAGAAAAAGCCTGGTTCCAAGACAACCAACCAAGTTCATTTCAGTGGTATCTGGAATGAGCCTCCTCGGAAACAGAGTAGAGAGCAGGATGCATTAAATTTTTCTCAGATGTCACAACTAAACAGCTCTTATTCGATAATTTCAAAATATAAAAAGGAGCAACAGCAAGAACTCGAGTCACGATCGAATGGCCTGTACAGAAAGACAACCAATAACAGCTCCCCAAAAAGTCCTTTCAAAAACACGCGAGAACCAAAGAAATATGCGAGGGTTACATTCGATGACAACTCGAATAGGAGTGGATTATCCATATTGCAGCAACTTCAAGCCGAATTGAATAATGAAACTCCAGGTGTTTGGGAGATGAATGCTCAATATCCTGTGAGTAGAAGCAATTATAAGCATTCTAATGGTCCATACGATTATTCTAAAAGTCCAAGTCCGAGTCCAAAGATGGGAAGAAACAATGGTGGCTCTCATAAGAGTCCATTGCGAAATAATCTGATTCTTTCGATTCCGCAATCGTTGAATAGTTCATTACATGAATTTGATCTAAGGAAAGGAATCCAAACCCATGGGTATAATTCTCCAATCCGATCTCCTTCAGATAGCTTTACTAAAGAAAACTTGCAAGTACATAACTCAAGAAATGCTTCTCCACATGGAAACAACGGTGGACGAATGGGGATTTCGTCGAATTACTATAATGGAGCAGCTCCTGAACTGGTTGAAAGAGGAGTACAACGTTTAGGAAGAAATATCCCGCTGACTGACCCCAGACTAAATGGAAGAAATACAAGCTTTCACAACATTATACCAAAAGGAGAAATTATCAGAAACGCGTTCTCTCCGATACGTGATTCCGAAAAACAACAAAGAACTGTGAAAAACCCAAACTCTGCGTCCGTGTCGAGACCTCCAAGTATTGAGAGATCTCAAGATAAAATTCTAGATGATCTAGCAATGAATGAGGCAGAGAAGGACAGCAAAATCGCCTCCTTAAATGCCGAAATTCTACATCTTCAGCTACAGGCAGCCGCTGAGAAAGAAGAAAGAGAGCACCAGTTCAAGCAGCTTTTCGCGGAAATAGAAAAATTAAAGCCAGGAAACTCCCTCACCAAGTTGCCTTCCACCACCGAAAAGTTAGAGGATCTCCTGAATCACACAGAGACAAAAGCAAATAACGATAAATCTGATGTAACAGCTTTGAATCTGAGAATCTCAGAGCTAGAAAACGAACTTGATGAACAAAAGCGGTTGAATTCAGAGCATCAGGAAAAGTTAAAAAAAATAAACAGCGAGATGCTTTCGCAAACGCAAGTACTTTTTGAAGGGCTCTTGAAAGAGGCTGCTCAAAGGGAGAGGGGACTAAGGGAAGAGCTCAGGAAACTTCAAAATACTAAGAAACAATACGAAGAGTTGCTTCAGAACCATAAGGAATTAGAAGAGATCTGCCTAAAGCAGAAAGGAGAAATCGAATCTCTTACCTCGCTGCTTGAAGAAACACATAAGAAAGCTGAAACCACCAAAAATGAATTATCGCGGGTGGACCAGAATTATAAATACTCTTACGCGGCGAAAAGCTCTGAGATTGAAAAGCTGAAGAAAAAACTAACTGAATCTGAGAACAAGGTGAATCTGCTTAACACCGAAGTAACCCATTTAAAAAGCGATCTAGAAAACGCTCGCCTGAAAAATAAGCATTTATTCACACAACTAGATGAAGTGGAAGCTGAGAATAGAGCTTTGATTGAAAAAGTAAGATTATTCAGAGCTCAAAGAGGGGATATTAGCGAAGATAAGCAAAAAATCACTCGAAGTCAATCTAAACTGCTTCCAAGAAGATTTTCTGAAGTTATGTCGGTATTGGATCAACAGAAATCTGTTAGTGGACGATTCCGGCTGAAAAACCTCGAAGATGCATTAGCGAACCTGAGATTGGTGATGAACACGTTTGAAGGGCTCACTTGGGAGCTAGGTGAAGGGATTAGAAAAAAGTTCATTGCTGTTAAAGATCGGTTGAGAGAAGGAGTGGCTCAGTTAGAAATTGAAATGCAGTTTATCTACAACAATATCGATAAGACGGAGAATTTTGAGAGTAAATTGGCGAGTTTTGGTGGTGGTAGCAGAGAAAAATCACCGACCTTTGGGACTGGTGTATCAGAGTCGACTGCTCCAACTACAAAGAAAAAGCTTTCCTCTACAAATTTCGGACTCTACTCGAGGCCAGGTAGCATTACGGACATTGATAACAATCAAGAGACTTAAAAATAATCCGTTGTTGCTTGGATGATAGATCTAGGATTTTGCTTTAAAAAATGAAATAGTGTCGTTGATATTATTTCTTAGTTTGTTATAATGATTTTTCGAGTTATTGTTGATGATTGTTATATTTCAAAAAGCTTGATTTTGTCATGAAAATCTGGCCTTTAGGTGCAAAGCAGTATTTCTTAAGAAAAGAGTTATTTTAACAATTGGATCGATATACAGGCTTAAGATGCAGAAACAATATGCCTCTTCTTATAAAATAATTTTTCATATTTCGTTGGCTTTTTCGACTTCTTTGTAGAGTTCCGCAGCAGGCATCTCGAGGCTAAAGTGAGATAAAATACTCTTTTCTCTCTCTCCAAATTTTAATATTTCAAGCAGAATATCCTACTTAATCGAAACAGCTCATGGAGGAAATACGTTTATTATTATCATCATCAGTCAGAGAATGATAATTTTCTCGCTGTATCTCAACTTGGAGTCACCATACGCAAACTCCAAATTGTAAGTCGTATACTCTGAGAAGAGAAACATGATCAAGCAAAATTAAGACGAAATAAATTGAGCTCAGTAACGCTAATAAATCAAATACAGCTTGATACTTATTAACATAAATTAAATATCTTGCTTCAATAATTTTCCATGGGAGGAGTATCGTGCTGTGCATCTAGAGACTCTAATGCTTCAGGGTCCTCTGCTGTCGTTGGACCGTCTGTCATGAAACTGAAGAAGGCTGGTTTACATGATACCGGGCTTATCATTGGAATTGATTTCACGATTTCGAATAATTATAACGGAATAATATCTTTCGGAGGACTGCCCCTTCATAAGATTTTTGAAGACTCAACAATGAACTTCTACGAGCAAGTCATTGATACGGTAGGAAGAACTCTTTGGGAAATCAATCAAGACAAGATTCCGACATTTGTATTTGGAGACATTGATACTACGGACGACAAAGTCAAACCCCTTAACTTGAAGCCATACTCAGGTCCTAATGAAGAAATTAAAGATATATCAAGCGTCTTGCAATCTTATCGTGAGGTTGCACCAGTAATTTCAATGTTTGCTCCTAGGTCGTTAAAACCTTTGATTGGAGCTGCGATTTCTATTCAGAAAAAAAAGGGCAGTTTTCAGACGTTGCTCGCTATTGTGGATGGTGCTGTAGCGAACCCTGCGGAAAATATTGCAATCATAGAAGAGGCAGCAAAATATCCGCTTGCAATCGTGGTCATTGGAGTTGGAGATGGAGATGACGGATGGGCGCCCATGCAGCAGATGAGCGAGGAAATCCAGAGAAAGGGTCATAAGCATTTCCATTTTTCTCATTACAGTCCAGCAGCTACCTCAACCGATTTCGTTAATAATTCGTTGGCATTTCTTCCTCAACACTATCTTGATTGTAACAGGAAGAAATTGATATAATTTACATTGGGCATAAAAGTATCACAAACCGTTGATAAGGAAATGCTTTCTTTAGTCTAAAACTCAAAATCTATCAACAAGTTTACAATTTAATAAGAAACCATAATATTTTACATAGGGTATCTGTGGCAAGAACAAAAACAATGAAAAATATCGACCTCAAAGGGAGTATTCCATATATGCTGTGATTGGTATTTTGATTCAAAAGAATTCGAAGTACGAGTGTTGATATTGATTATCATTAAAGATTCTGTCTCAATGATTAGAGTGGTTGCGTTTTGTGGAAAAGGAGCTAAGTCCTATGGAGAAATTTTTCCTCTAATTAAATGAACCTGAATTTTGCTCTGATTGAGTACTTGGCTTCTCAATAATTATTTAATTAATTTCAAATGTACCTCCCTCAATGTTCAATGCGTTAGATAACTGAAGTGCTGTAAATCCCACTGAGAAAAAATTAAACTAAATAAATCCCAAGGCTAAGATTTTACGCAAACGAAGTACATCACAACACAATAGCTCGGAGATGTCGTTTTGGAGTAAATCTGCCATTGTCTTAGTCGGCGTTCTAGCCTTCATCCTTGTAAATGAATTACTAATTCAAATATCTCTCGAAGATTTGGAATTGAACAAAGACAACGCCCAGAACCATCGTCTGCTTACACAAGCACAAGTCGTGCAGTACTGTGGTAGCATCAATCAAATCCGCAAAACCAATTTCGCAGGAGCCAATAGAGATTACCAAAATCAAATATTTGAATTAGTTGAGAACAATAAACCCAGACATTCACTCACGTTAATAGAGCTTACAAGTCAAGAAAACCCAGATTTCGAAGGGTGGGTCAAGTCCTATCTCCATTACTCCGCTGCATGGATAGCTTTTGGCACAATTGCATTCCTAGCATTGATACTTTTTAGTATCTTCGGAGCTTGCCACCACTTCAAGAAGTGTCACAAATATCGCTATGAAAAATGCTGGTGCTGCTATAAAAGCCCATCCCAGAAATGGAAGAAATTACTGACTATCGGTCTGCTCACCATAGCTACAGGCGTACTTGCGACCTCCATAGCAGGATACGTTATGATTGACAGAGTTGGAAGTGGCTTTGATGACACTAGTTGCTCAGCAGTGATCGCCATGAACATGATTAATTATGGCAATCCTAATCTTTCATGGGCGGGACTTTCTCCTCTAGCTACCAACATGCAAGCCGCGTTTCCTTATATCGCAGAAGCGAGCAATTACACTGAAATCGGATTTGGACACAACACTACTCTTATAGCTGCCAACACCTCTTTTGTTACTCACCTGGATACATTATACAATACTTGGAAGTCGACTCAGGTTGTGTCTCCTAACCCCTGGCAAGCTACCTCAATAACCCCAGACATACTAAGCGTAACATCATTAAATATCGAATTCTAATCTCTAATGTCATAATCTTAATAGGCATGGGGTCCTCCAACAGATTCGACAACAGAGACAGGAAAAATCTTCTCAGAGATGGTTACTCGCGTGAACACTGTTGACTATGCGAACGCTGAAGTTTCTGAAGCAGCCTGGAATCTTGGAAACTATTCCGATATCGTGATATATGAATCAAGTGTGACGATCGGAAACCTACTAAATGCCTCACGTTCGGTGCAAATATCACAGGACCAGATTGTAGACGCTCTCAATTATGTAATTATTGACCTCCTACTTGTTAAGAGCGATCTAATTCACTTGATTTTATTAGGTCCCTCCAAATATTTTCAGGGTTTCTGGGTTCATTATATTCTCCATCACACTAATTATTGCACTGCTCAGTGCCGCAGCCATTTATACATTTCGAAGAAAAAAGTCTACTGCGCTATTAAATATCACTTGGATTCTCATGTTTTCGATGTCTGTGATTTGCTTTGCCTTAGGAGCCATTTACTTCTTTGCAACTATCCTCAGCGTGGAAGGCTGCAGATTTATAGAATACGTGAGAGCTAACTCCTCGGCGTTTGAATCCTTACCCAAAATTCAAAACTACCCTTGGGTGAAAAACTTCAAGAACTGCCTCTACGAAAAAACAACTGTAGACGCAGCTTTTAATATTTCTGGGAGCGTCTCGGATATCGTCACCATTATCAACGGGATCACGAACGTTTCTGCTTACATCCAGAAAACCTATCCGCAATCTGAGACAGTCCTGAGTATAAAATCTCACGTAGTTTCAGCTGAGCAAGGGCTTAGCTACGTTTACAGCAAAGAGAGCAACGATCATAATCCTAGCATCGCCATTGACAATTTTAACAAATGGGCGAGTTATCTGTTCTTAGGAAGCTATCAGCTGCAAACCGGAGTCTGCAGTGTCTCGCAGGATGAGTGGAGATTTCACAAAACAAATTGTACAGCTCCTGTAGAAACGGATTTCGCATCTTCTCTCTCAACAAAGCGTTGCTTTTCTATCATAAGCTCGGAGTATGCAGATGTAGAAACGAGATACACGGACTCTACTTTCAGCAGTTGTCAGAAAGGCACGAATAGCGAAACTATCAATATGATACTCGAAGGTTACTTCAATTCGACGAAACATCACATAAATGATGTGCAAACCAAATTTTCTTCGCTGGATACCTCCCTTACGACCTTTTTGGCTGGTGCGGTCGACCCGATAAACCTCGAAGTCGAAAACTTAGTGGTGCCTCTTGGCACGTTACAGACAAATTTAGCGGAACTGATTGATGCTTTTAATAATTCTAAAACAGGAATTTTGAGTACTTCAAATTGTAGTTTTATTCAGTTCCTTGCAGATGATTTTGAAGACAATTTCTGTCTTGGGTTTGCTGTTCCGGCGTTCTCAGCAGCGTTGATATTCGTGATTAGTGGGTTCTTTTTATTCATTGGAGGTGTCTTTGCGTTTATGCTTCGAAGAAAGTTAAACGTTTACGAAAAGCAGGAGACAACGACGATCGCTTACGGTAAGCAGGAGACAACGACGATCCCAGAAGAAGGAAGAATCCATTTACCTTTAGGAACGTCATCATTGTCGCCAATTTCCATTACTCCTACTCCAACGAATTTCCCCACGTTAGGAAACGAGACTATTCCACTGAAAAATTAAGAGGGGTATGTTAGTCTTATGAAAGATGTCAGGATGAGTGTTCGTGGTTGAAATAATTGGCATTTAGCCGAATTAAATAATATTTCCGAAAACGCTTGAAAATTCTATACGTTCATAATAATTGAGTTATATGAACATGTTGCTGTCTTAACAGATTTATTAAATATCATGAGGAGTTGTTTCTGACAATTTCTTATTCGTAGGTCAGCCATCATCAGGAGTTGATTAGTGGTAACTCTAATCTAAAGAATACATCTGCTGCGGTTTGATTCTCCAGCATTAGAAATACTTGATATGCACTGAAATTAAGGTCTTCACAGTAGAAAAGCAGTTTTTGCTTTAAATGACAGCCATAATTTTAAATCATTTTATCAATACATTGGAAAATAATCTGTTAGTCATATCCTCGAACCCTGATCCCCGAGATTACTGGACAAACTATGAAGATTTATGGCATTGGTGTCGATATTGTGAAAAATTCGCGTATCACGGGTATTTTACAGAAGAGTTATGCAGAGAACTTCCTTCGGAAAACTTTAAACATTGAAGAACTTGCTGAATTTTCAAAGAAGTCATCCTTAGAAGATAAAGGAAGATATTTGGCTTCAAGGTTAACTATTTAACTCATTGCTCATTTGTCTTATTCTGTTAATCGGTCTCAGGTGGTCATTCAAAGAAGCCGTTGTAAAAGCCTCAGGCCGAAAAGATTTGATTTTCCCTGATATGTACCTTGTTAAAGGAGAGACAGGTAAGTCTCTTTTTCTCATTCAATAAAACATCTAAATTTGACAAAGGAAAACCAAAGATCAAATTTCTCAATACAAATCTTACAATTATCGAAAATGAACTCAAAATAGCCGACTCTCATGTTTCGATCTCTCACGAAGACGAATATTCAATAGCATATGTTATACTGGAAACCTTATGCGAGGAGAAAAAATGATTGCTTTTTTATCTGAAAAGTTGTGAATATTTTGATGCTCATTATGTAAAAAAATGAAGACGTACCAATTGGAAATTATTAGTTTAGATACAGTTAAAAAATCACTGTTACCAGAGGACAAACGGAAAAAAAAATGATTACTATACTATTTATGTAACAATTGCGAGCACATGAATTATAGATCGAAAATTATAATATCATTGTATTCAAGACATTTTTTTCTTTATAGTAGAGCTTTCTGAGATCTTTAATCGATACCTTGGTCACAAGCTATCGAGCAGTATCTAAAGAAATTTCTAAATACCTAAAAAATCAATCGCAACGGTTTAGTTTTGCATGATAACTTAAATATTTAAATAATAATCTCAAAAGTGATATCTATTTTAAAAAAAAAGGAAATAGCTTTTTGCTCTTATGAAAGTTTTCCTAGCACTCATCATTTCTGCCCTTGCTCTTGGTTGCCTCAGTGAAAAGGTCGAAGAAATAGACCTTGACACTGGCAAACTTTCTATAAAAGAACTCGAACCTGACGAAATTAAGACTGCAACAGTAGCAACCATCACAGACAACTCCACTACACAAGAAAAGAACACCTGGGTTGAAGAAAAACCTGAAGTATTTCATTCAGTGCAATCTCGTCCCATGCTAAACAATCTCCCAGCAAACTTTTCACAGCACTTGGATGTGTTTCTATGTCCTCATACTCACGTGGACCCAGGCTGGCTCAAAACTTTTAACCAATACTATTCTGGCGCGAACAACAGTATTTATCATGCAAGCGTCGAGAGCATCCTCGACGAGGTGATTGTTCATATGTATTTCGAGCCTTCAAGGAAGTTTATCTTCGGAGAGGTTTCGCTTTTTGAGCGTTGGTACAACAATATAAAAAATCCCAGAATAAAGGACCTCGCTAGAGAATATCTCAAAAACGGTCGGTACGAGTTTGTTGCTGGAGGCTGGGTTTCACACGATGAGGCCGTGTGTTACTACGAAGACATGATCGATAACATGGATATCGGTCTTCGCTGGTTGAATGACACCTTGCAAATAATTCCCAGAATCAGTTGGCAATTAGATCCCTTTGGTCATTCATTGACTCACGCATCTTTCTCGGCTCAGATGGGATACGATGCAGTCTATTTTGCTAGAATTGATTATCAAGACCACCTCCAAAGAGTCAACAAAAGCGCTCTTGAATTCGTTTGGATACCTGAGACTAGTCAAGGAGCTGAGAACTTCGTACTTGGAGTGGTGACCTTTTTCCATTACAGTGCTCCAAAAGGCTTTTGTTTTGATGTGCTCTGCTATGATAAAGGCGATACTATCAGAGATGACGTAGGCTACGATGATTACAACGTTGATAAGAGAGCTAAGGAATTTGCTGACTACTTCAGGAACATGTCGACTGTCTATCGCACGCCTAATTTATTCCATACCTATGGAGATGATTTCCATTTCCAAAGTGCCTCGACTAACTTTAAAAACGCCGAGAAGCTGATGGATTACATAAATTCACACTACGAAGAGTTCAACATGACAATAAAATACTCAACAGTATCTGATTACATCCATAAACTCTCCACAGCGTCAGTGAGTTTCCCTACAAAGCATGATGATTTCTTCCCTTACGCTGATATTCCGAGAGCCTATTGGACAGGATACTATACATCGAGAGTTGCCTTAAAAGGACTTATCAGAACCACTGGAATTTACCTGCAAAATGTGAGGCGAGCGTTATTCGCCCTCTGGAACAAAAACAAGCTTTCTAAAGTATATCCAGACACCGGTAAACTACTAAGCACGCTCAAAGAACTCGAAAAGGCGATGGCACTCTCACAACATCACGATGCAATCACAGGCACAGAGAAACAGCATGTTGCTGATGACTATGTTTCAATTCTTCTTAAGGCAAGAGAAAAAACTCAAAACATGATAGTCTCCAAGTTGTTCTCTTATTTCGCTGATGACGTTGATCACAAGTTTGAATTGTGTTCTTACAACGTCTCAAGTGAATTTTGTCATGTCACAAGGGATCTTTCCGTGGAAACTCCAGTCATAGTCGCTCTCTTTAGTGCGATTAACAAAAATGAAAGTGTTATTCGACTAAAAGTCTCTCGAAGTGATATCATCGTTTTGAACGAGGAAGGCCTCAGGATCACGTCTGATATCATCTGCGCCAACAGCACTAATACCACTGATTGCGATCTGTTCTTTGCGGACGCTCTTGTTGAGAATTCTTTCAGGTATTATCTTCTCAAGGTCGACGCAGGACAATCAAACGAGCTGACTGCCGTTCAAATGCAATATAACGCGTCTCAGGAAGAAGACAAGATCGACATTGGGAGTACGTTTCAACTTAAAAACGTAGCAGTTTCAAAAAATCTCTCTTGTTTCGAGTTCAACGGTGGTGCTCAAGATTTCTGCTTGGAATACAGATACTATCCAAGTGCCAATGCAGTTGGTGTTCCTCGATCAGGGATGTATTTGTTCCGACCGAATAGAACATTAGCGCCTAACGGCTCGCTCCCATACGATAAACCAAATGAGATTAAAGTCTATGCAGGATCAGTGTTGACTCAAATTCACATCATTGGCAACAAGACCCAAACAAGCATCAGAATTTACGGAGCCGCTTCTCCTGCAATTGAAATTGAGACGTTTATTGACTCAATTGAAATGGAAGGTACCGTAGGCAAGGAAGTTGTTATGACTGTCTCTTCATCCAAAATCGCGAATAATCGTACGTTCTACACTGATTCGAACGGCATGGAAATGCAGAAAAGAGTGTTGAACTACCGCCCGACTTGGGATCTGAACGTAACGGAGCCAATCTCAGGAAATTATTACCCAATTACATCCTCAATTTACATAACAGACGGCAATAGTTCCAAAAGCATGGCATTGTTTACTGACAGAGCTGTTGGAGGGTCCTCCCTTGCTGAAGGAACGATTGAGTTGATGCTTCATCGAAGGATCGGAATGGATGATCATAGAGGGGTAGCTGAAGCGCTGAATGAAACAGATTGGGATGGAAAAGGCCTAAGACAGAGAGTTAGAACCTGGCTTCTGTTGTCAAGTGATAATACCACATTTGCCCGTCAGCATAGAAGGATGCAGCTTGAAAGAGATCAAGAGCCTCTTATTGGTTTAGCAGCTGCGAAAGAAAATCCTAAACTTCATAGGATGACAGACTTAGTCATTGGATCTGATAGCCTGCTTAAGAAATTAGTGACAATCGTGAGTGATGAGCAAGTGATAATTCGATTACATAATCTCAATGATGCGCAGAGTCTTGAAGTGGAGACGAGAGAGTTGACTGGAATGTCAGGTGCTGTTCGAATTGAGGAATTAGCGCTAGGAGGCAACATGTTGAAAAAAGAAATGATCTCCAGGAAAATCCGCTGGAACGGAATGGAGTTGCCACCACTGAACGAAGATTATCTTGTTGGAAAGATTCTCCTCCGACCTCTGGAAATCAGGACTTTCAGAATCACAAGACATAAAACTGGAAGCAGTGATGAACTTTAATTGCTGGTTTTTTTCCTTGAATCAGAACTGAGATAGTTTAAGGCTTTTTCTGATAAGATTTCAATCGTCTCGTATCAAATGCTATCTTTGAAAGATTTTATGTCACCAGATCTGATATTCATAGAAGATATATATTCCTCTGAGCTGAAACACAGCAGCAACTATAAGATTAATTACTAATTAAGAATATAGATCCATTTTATTTCTGGCATATTTATAGATATGGTTTTTTTTTGTTTGTTTGTTGAACCTATCATACCCGGCCTAACTAAGCAATATTGAAGATTAACTTAGCTTATTATGTGCAGAACGATATGGAGTAGTTGTCTAAATTTTTTGTTGACGGAAATAATTATTGACGAGAGAAAGAAGGAATGAAATGATATTTCATTGTTGTCAATGTATTAATCAGATTGGACTAGAAGGGAATATTATCTGATTTCAGAAATAATGTACTTCCAGAATTTAGAAGGTCACCGTAATCCATCAAGTTGCATTTGCATTTTGAGAGAGCCAAAAATTCAGTTTCAATACCAATACATAATTAATGAAGATCAAAAGCATCTAGGAATTGTATTTGCAGAAATAGAAGTTTGTAACAACACCGTCTCGTGATATTCAGCATTACACACATACCAACAATTTTAAGAATGGACTATTTTTAAATCAAAATCAAATTAATTAATTATAGAATTATCCAGCCTGCGAAGCTATAATTTGTCTCATGAGCTGAGAATTACTTCAATCGAGTTATTATGAAAATCTTTACTGCTCTCAATCATACTTCAGTCTGCAATCATAATACTAATTAGAAAATAATTCTGTAATTATCTCAGTGAGGAGTACGTAGTGCCAATGTTGAAAAACTACATCAAAGTACAAAGACTTTAATTATCAGTAATTTTGCTCAGTGCTTTGCATTTACTCAAAAGTTTCCCAAAAAATAAAAATGAAATTTATGACTAGTTTTAGTAATATATTACTTGAAATTACTATCTTTGCCAGACAATGCATGAGCATCTGTATCAAAATTAACTTGGCCCAATGTTTTCCTTAGAAGATTAATCTTTACTAACTTGATAAAATGCTTATCTCATATTATGAAATTAGATAATAAGATCTATAGAGTCATATTGCTTTAAGAAAAGAAATTCATATGGATATGATTTGTAAGTTCATTTGCGCTGATACAAAGGGTCTTGTAGAAAATTCCATAAGTTGTATATGAGAAACAATATTTTACCATTACTTATGAGAATTCTGTTTTTTCAATCGTTTATGTATCATATCTTTAATGGTCAAATAAGAGGAAATAACTCTTTATGTCATATTTTTGAAGTGGATAATTTCTTTACCATACTAATACAGTTTCTGAAAATAATTTTTTTTCCTTTTTGGAACAGAAATAAAATTATTAATTATATTCTCTTGAATGCTGACAGATTAAATACTTGACGATTCAGGTTGAATTTTTTGAAAAAGACACTGCACGGCAACCATAAATTTGAAAGGGACTAAAGAGGCTAGGCATAACGGAAGACGGAGTTCAAGCTCAGGGATTTATTGTTGAGTGTTCCCATTTTTGTAAAATATTGAAACCTGAGATTCAGAGGTTGTTTGAAAGGAAAAAATGGAAAATTTTCAACAGGTCCTTGAATTTTTTCAATTCATTGTACGCAACAACTCAAACTCTTTTCACTTTAGATTTCGAAAAAATTTGATGCTAGAAACTCCACAGAATCAATATATCTCTCTCCCAGTTAAAGATAAAATATTTATAAGAGTCGCCATTCAGACCACCTCGATGGAATGGTGAAATCACTAACAAAAAAAAAACAAAACTCGTTTGTTTGTTTTTTTGTTTTGTAATTTGAGGTTAAATAAATAAACCCCTTCTTTAATCTGCCGCAATTGCTTGAAGTACGAAAATGAAACATACCTTTCTACCGAATAAATTCCTGCAATTCAATCAACTTTCCCATAGTGAGTTGTCTAAAAGCATCAGCCATGTCTAATAGTTCTAAATTTGCAGCTCATGAAGCCAGATTAAAATAGCGGAAATAGCCTTAAAAATCGGTTTAAACTCTGATTTTGGTATCCTGTTATAAAATTATTTTCCTTCCAAAAAATGGCAACAAACGCCGGAGATACTGCTGCTCTAACCGCCGATACCTTCCATAAAGGAACTGTATGGGGCATGGTTCTCAACTCAACTCTTGGAATGTTCCAATTCGGATACATCCTCACCATCCTCAACACTTTGATGATTTACTTCCAGAAGGATGTGTACCATTTTGACGATGCTGAAAAAGATAAGTATAGTTCTCTCCTCAACTCTGCAGTCACTATCGGTGCAGGTATCGGAGCCTTGGTTGCTGGACCTATCGCTAAAAAACTTGGCAGAAGAATGTCGATGATTTTCATCGATCTTATCGTACTGGTCGCTTCATTCCTTACGCTGATAACAAATGTGAACGTGTTCATCGTCGGTAGAATTATTGGAGGGTTCTGTGTTGGATTTAACTCCACTTTGGTTCCTCTCTATATGAACGAAATAACTCCGCTCTCTATCAAAGGAATCGCAGGCACTTTCAATCAGATTCAAATCTGCTTGGGATCTTTCTTGGCTGTACTCTTCGGATTTGGTCTCCCGGATAGTGACTTCTCTGGATTCCGAGGACAATGGTGGAGAGTTATGCTTGGATTCCCAATCCTTATCGGAACCATTCGACTTATCTTGGTCTTCCTCGTATTCACTAACGATACGCCTAAATATCTAGTCTACAACAACGAAAAAGAGAAAGCAGAGGAAGCTTTAACAAGAATTTACAAGCAAGAGTACGTGAATGAACAACTGGAATTATTAGAGCACACCCGCGAAGAAGAAGAGAAGGCTGGCAAAGTCAATTTCCGTGAGCTCTTTGGCTCTAGATACCGAGGCAGACTTCTGATCGCGTGCTTCATTGCTTTCCTCCAGCAAATGACAGGAGTCAACGCTTTTATCTTCTATTCCACCGATATTTTCAAGAAAGGCGCAGGAAGTGACCAGGCTGCTGTGACACTTAGTACGCTGTTTGGAGCCTTCAACCTTCTTGCTACACTGGTTTCTGGGCAAATTATCAAGAGATTTGGAAGAAAGACCATCCTCATCTGGGGTGATATTGCCATCACCGCAACAATCGTCGTTACAGCTGTTCTCTTCATGACTGACTCTACTAGCGCGTTGGTCTATCCGATTTTCTTGTTTATTATTCTCTTCGGGTTCTCTTATGGACCAGTGCCATGGATCTTTATTGCTGAAATTCTCCCTGATATTGGTGTCGGTATTGCTGTCCTCACCAACTGGACGGGCTCCTTCTTGGTTGCTCTCTTGTTCCCTCTCCTCTCCTCTGATACAGTCATGGGTCCAGGCCCCTCGTTCCTTATTTTCGGAGCTTTTGGAGTGCTCGCATTATTCGTCTTGATCTTCTTCATCAAGGAGACCTACGGCTTGACTCCCGCTCAAATCAACGAAATCTACAGTCCTAAGGTTGGTGTTGATGATAAGGATAATACTCCTCTAACTGGAGCAAAGAATGAAGTTTCTCTTCAAGGTGAATATGAGAAAATGAGCGATGCTTAATTTTCGCTCAAATTTAAAGCCTCACTTAAAGAGGCATTTATTAGTTTTACATAAAAAATATCTTTCTGATCTATATGTTGAGTAGTATGGAATGAATACCTCTCAAAGACTCTTTGAGGTAGTTTGCGTTGATTAAAAGTACAGATTAAAACCTTATCAATGATAACAAAAAAGGTTTCAAGGACGATTTTGAATTTCTTTTCATTGATTTTACATTTATTGTTAGCAGTTGTGAGCATATTTTGAACTGACTCTTCGCTATCACATCCTCAAAACTCGTTATAGTGGCCATGGTCTCACTTTTTTTTTTGGTAGTAATTTCCTTGAGAAATGCAAAGAACAAGAGAAGAAATTACAAAATCAGCTAGTGCTATTGGAAAAATTAGTCTGAAAGCATATACACCTAATTAATTTTTACGTGAGAAGTGTTTGAGAGATTCCTCTTTACAATTAATTCTCTTACGTCTTATACGTAAATATGCAAAGAGATTGCTCAAAAAGCTCACTCTATGCGCACATATCTCTAAAAAAACGTGTAAAAATTATTCCTCTCTCTCTCTGTTACTGGCGAAAAGATGCATCCAATGAACTTACGTGATCATTGACTTTAACTTTTGGAATTCCAATGGCTTTGAGAAATAATGAATTATTCCATTCTCGTAACTTTTGTGTCCTCCATGCAGTCTATAATCTCCCGATACAATAACAATGGGGATTAATTTCCTTTTATATCTTTGCAAGAATTGAGCAATGTCTCTGGCGGCTTCAATACCGTCTTTCTTTGGCATATTGTTGTCGGTGATAATTAGAGAAATCTCATCCGGCATTGATTCCTTCACCTTTTTCACAAGAGCGTCGCCATCGTTGACTGTTTCATAGTGCATTTGGAGTTTTTTGAGATAGTTACCAAGGAGCTCGACATTGAATACGTCGTCATCTGCTATAATAATTTTTCCAGTGATTGGCAATTGAATTTTGGGTCTGAGCTGACTCAAAGCGTTGATATGATTGAATTCACTCTCAGCCCCCCTTATTCGTAGATAATCGTTTGGAATATGAGATAATGTTGAAGACTTCCTGTGCTGCCGTTTTGCAGTCCTCGTCCAAATCTTTAGCTCAAAGGATGACCCTTTGCCTTCAATCGATTGCACAGTGACATCTCCATTCATTTTGTAGGCGAGTTCCTTTGTGATCCATAACCCTAATCCTGTGCCCTTTTGACTCGCAAGCTCGGTATTCTCGACTTTACAAAACCTTTTAAATAGCTTTCCTATCTTCTCTGGAGACATTCCACATCCTGTATCAGTAACGCGAATTTTAATGTATCCAGTTAATCCTGGTTCATAATCTTTAAATTTAGGCAGTTCATTTGCTTCTTGTTGCGGAATTAACGAAAAATCGTTGTACTTTGAGCTTACGGGTAGAGTACAGTACGGAAGGTGCTTCTCAGGTTCTGGTGACTCGTTAAATTCTACAATAGACGACTTGTTCTGAAAAGCAACCGTATCAGTTTCTGCTGACTTGGGCTGACTAAATATACATTCTTGACTGTTAACGCTGAGGTGGCAGTTTGATTGTTCCCATTTGATTGAGACTATGACTGACCCATCCGATGTAAATTTAACAGCATTGGAGGTCAAGTTCAAAACGCATTGCAAAAATCTTTCTTTATCTAACTCCAAAGACGATGGAATGTCAGAATTCACGGTCATCAATGGCTTTATTCGCTTATTCTGAGCTTGTTGTTTGACGAGCTGCCATACTTCTTTCAGTAGAGATTGCGTGTCCGTGCTTTCAATTGTGGTTCTCAGTGTATTGTTGGACATCATCCCTGCGTCGAGAATATTTCCAATGTAATTTTTGAGAATTTCCCCGCAAAATTTAGATGTTATCAAATGGTTCTTAACTTCTTCGGGGTCATCAGACTCTATAGCCAAGCTAACGTTACCAAGTACCGCGTTTAATGAGTTTCTTAATTCGTGTGAGAACGATAAGATAGCCATTTCGAGGTTTACAAGCGCTTCTTGTAAATTTTGCTTACTCTTTTTCAGTTCTCTGTTCTTCGAGGAGAGTTCCTCTTTTAATTTTTCCAATCTTCGAAAAGCTTTCGTAGTTTGCATTTGGCTGACAATAATCGCCAAAAACAAGATCAATCCCATGGTTAAGCTGACCTCGAATAATGTTTTGATACATTTCATAAGCTCATTTTGACTCAGCGTTGCCAATGTTTTTATGATACGCGGGTAATGGACAAACCTGAATAGAACGACATTAAGGAAAATACAGATGATGCAGGACCATCTGGACCTTGTTTGGCCATACTGTGCGATTCCTGCATAGAAAATGACAACTGGTCCACAGAGCAAGTTTGCAGCGTCGACGAATTGGATATTGGGTAGTAAGAAACACCAAATTGTGCAAAAGATCTCCAATATGCTATACTTTTTAAAATATAGCAATCCATAAACGATGGAGGTAAACAACACCGGGAAAGGATATAGCCTCACACCATTTTTGAAATTGATGAGAAAAATATACGCGGTCGTGCAAGCCAGGGCAGCAAATGACTGATAGAAAACGAAAATCACGCGAGATTTACGGTCTGCTCGATTTGAATAACTCCCTGCAGATTTCGGGACAGAAGTGAATAGCTTTTCGATTCGGATTTTGAGAGCCAGGAATTTTTGCAGAGCTTCAAACAAAGATTTCTTCGTAAAAGGAGCTTTTATAAAAGAGAATTGCTTCTCTCGCATTTTCAGATACAATAATTACCTCAATAAATAATATCATCCGTTTTGTAAGGAACGCTGCAAAATCCCAATTAATTCTTCTAGAATTACTTATAAATGAAATATTTTTCGAGTATTTAAAGCAGATTCAGACCTAATCATGAATCATTGAGGAGAAGCTATTCCAATATTATATGAATTAAGAAAATTTATATGAAAGGATATATTCAATTAACATGTGCACTAGTGATGAAATTGCGTGGGATCTAATCAAGAAGGATTTAAATTAAGCTTTGTGATTATATGTGTTGTGATTCTGGAGAGATACAGGGTCGATTTCAATGACCTTGATGATTTGTTTATCAAAAACTGCTATTGCTATGCGTTGGTCTCTCGCTTTCGTGCAAAAAACTGATCAGCAGATTAATTCAGGAAAATAAAGAAAATCGTACTGCTTTGTGCATCGCCCAGAAGTATGCCACCCCAAATTATTTTTCTTTTCATGTTCATAAAATATCCAACGAGATGTTTTTGCTCACAAACGACACAGAAAATTATTTCAGGTCTTCCTTTTAATTCAGTAATTTCCTTTATCTCACCTGATCGTTTTTCAATGAATATTGAATATTATCATATTATCAATGACATTTTGTACCCGGAAATCGTAAATTGCAGACAATCTTCAGTGTTTTTATATTCCAGCATCGTACATTTCCTGTTTGATCTCCACTCAATAAGAATCCAATTTTCTGAATGTAACACGCAGCGGTAATCTTGCGGCCTAAGAGAAATATTGATATAAGATGAGATCTAACTTATCCATACCTTCATGAGCCCTAGTTTTTACAATTTCGAAGTTTTTCTCATAAATGTTTAAGTCCTTGAACACAATATCGTTTTCTTTCACAAAAGCCACCATATCCATTAACGGTAGCACGGTAATTGTTGCCCTTCGAGGATAAGTCGATGGGAAGTCACAAATATGGCGCGAATGAAACATATCCTGAACATTGCCTTCATTGTCGATTACTGTGAAAATCGTCGTTAACTTTTTGAAGGATTTCGTCTCCATATACCCTGTACACACATAAAGCAGCTGCTGAGCATCATCTGCTCCGACGACTAAAAGCACGCCATTATCTAATATTTGTCATACAATTTCAGTAAAAGACTAGTGAAAAATACCTTGCGGGTCAATCTTGTCGATTTGTTGAACTGATTGAGCCTTGAAATTTGAAGCCAAACTCCAAAATTGAATAGTCCCTTTAGTTTTTGTGACTAGAATTCTTTTATCGGTATCTTCTGCTTCGGTGAGTAACGCCAAATTGCGTGTAAGATCGTGATAATGTAGCACAGCTACTTCATGTTCGTACTTTGAAGTTTTGTAATTAAAACAGCCAATTTTGTAATCTTTAGCAACTGCATGCTTTGGAGGAGTGACGCCGATCAAGAGGTAAGACCAATCTTTGCCTAATGTCTCTTGTTCAAACATTCTTGAAATAAAATAGACTGTTTGATTCTCTACATCGATAGTAAGGTCTGTGATGTCTATTAATAACCATAAACATCAGCCGATTGTCTGGAAGAAGGAATTCTTACCAGCCTTTTTTGGAAATTCATGAGAAAGATATGATTGATACATAAATCCGAGCTAATCGTTGAATTATTTCATTTTCATTTCTAAGATACTAAACTTTTAATAAAAAAGAAAAAGATTTGCTGGACAAATTTTCTTCGAATTCATCAGAACGGTGACCTACATTAGTTTCATATGCTATGATCAACATGCCTTAGATGGCTGATGTTACATTCTGTGATAAGCTTTTAATTCAAGTATTTAATGAAATCTACGATGCTGGAGCTATGAAAGGTGAAACCTCTGGGTATAGCTCAGTTGGACTTGTAGTAACAATATCAGAAATCCTTCAGCAAGAGAGAATAGAGAATAAAGAGCTCCAATCTCGGTTTGTTATTGACCACATTCGTATTTTGGAAGAATAAACCACATAAATCTCAAAGGTGAATATTGTGGGAAAAAAAAAAAATTGAAGAAAGGGTAAAGCATTAATGGCTCTAGATGTGCTAGATAGCATTGATAAGAATTTACAAATTTGATTCTCTTCTTTATCAATAACTCACAATAGAGAGAATAATATTACAAAAGAGATAAATATTGGAGGAACACCTTGAACCTGCGTTGGAAAGGAATCTGACGAACTGTTTTCAGAGATTTGTCTGTCAATGTAGTTCCTCCCAAAAGAGAAAAAATTTTGTACCACCGCTATGAAAATCAACAAAATGAGCAATCTGAATTGAATTCAAATATCACTGGCAAAGGAATGGCACAGTCAGCATATCAAATAAAAAATCAATCAATAAGGAAGCTGAACGCTCATAAATGAGTCAAATGGCATAAATAGCCAGCTCATCGATCTCCAATGTACTTAGAAATTTAATTCTGAATTTATTTACTCAAGAAACCAAACTTAAAATAGTTAGCTTTAATCTCTTCATCCACAAATGCCGCAACGGAAGTCCAACCTGCACATTTATTTAATATTGTTCACCTTCGGGCTTTTGGCTACTGCCGCCAATGGAGAAAACATCACGGTCTATATTGATGGCAGTGCATCTGCAGGAGGAACCGGAAGCCAAAGCGCTCCATTCTCAACTTTATCTGACGCTTTGTCTCTTGTAGTGTCCAATTTTTTACTTACCTATGAGCACGTTGAGCTAGTCATTGTGCCTTCGACAAATATACTTCAACTCTCTTCTATCACAATCCAAGGTCCGAGTGATTCTTCCTTAACAATCAGATCCTCCATTGATTCGCTTAATGCTCCTGACCTATCGATTCAAAGCTGCCAAAGCTTACCGTCGCTACAAATCCAATCAAGCATAAGTTTCGAAGTTTCAAATATCCATTCATTTGGTCTTCAGAGCATAAATATCGAACCGAGACAACCCAACAACACCTCTCTTTTTCAGATCAAAAGCGTCCCCAATCTCTATCTCAATAATGTATGTATCTTGGAAACTGATTCGGTCATCTCTTCCGGAAGCATCATATCGGCGACTAAGACATTAAAGCTCACATTGGACTCTATCTTTATCACAAAAAAATATCCCTCAACCTACATCCAATCGGACGCTAGTTCAATCAATCTTAAAAACGTTCAAATATTTCAGACGATAGATGCTCAGTCCGCAGCTGTTGACTTGCATATTTTCTCCTTTAATTCAAAAAACCCTGTCTCCAATATTACTCTCGATGCCATTTCGATCTTTGGAAACTCCTCCACCACGAAAACCGATGCTATTGGAGTCCTAAAAGTGCAGAACTACGAAAGTTTATCAATAGCAAATTTAACCTACTCGAATTGTACACTAACCGCACATACCGATGTTTTTTCGGTTCACAGTGTGCAAACAATGGCAATGTCCAATGTTCACATAAAGAATATCGATGTTTCGGCCAGCGGCCAATCGCTGATCGATATGCGTAACGTCTCTCATGTACTCTTGGACTCTGTCCTCATTTCGCAAGTAAACTCCCTGACAAACATTACTCTAGTCGATGAAACAGGAATTGAAGCGATCAGTTTTTTCATTTTTCGACTAGAAGAATTCAACTCAATGTCCGATCTGACTTTTTTGAATGATCTGCAGATAATCGATTCCCACTTGCTCTACATCACTGTGCTAAAGGTCCGTGGGTGGTTCGAAAGTTTCAATCTGACAAATATAGCTTTCAAAAACTCAACTTTCAGATACAATACATTCATCTTTTGGAAATTCTATCAATTTGATAGCATGGCACTTTCTTTTGTGCTATCAACGATTTGGACTGCAAGCAATATCAGCATCGACTCATGTAAGTTCTACGAAGGGAAATTTATCTCATACTCTTACTACGATGATGACAATGAGGATGAACCTGTTTCGTTAATTGGAGTACCAGATATAGTCCGAATGTGGAACATATCAATAACCAATACTGATTTTGCATATGATCCTGAAGGGACTATGACTTATTATTCTTATCTATTCAGCAGTGATGGCTATCAGTTTGATGTGTCAGATTTCAATTTTACGAACAACAATCTAAAATCTTACATCATATTCTACCAGGCCACCAGACTTGCAAGTATGCTTGTTGAGAATAGCCATTTCTCAAATTTCTCCATGGAAAATTCGATATTGTTTATGATGAATTATGCAGGGTTGCTTGTATCGGTTTCGTTTGCTTACTATGACAGCACCACCAAATCGATTTACCCGCAATATGTTGTGATGCTCTTTTCCAACTCGACTATCGAAAACGTAAATATAGTCGAAGAAGGAACCAGCTATCTCATGTCCATAGCTGCGCCCTTTTTCTTTATCGACTCGAGCGTATTCCGAAATATCTCAACAACTTCTGGGAGGTTCATAGATGCTGGTTACTTCCAACCAATTCCTCTCGATAAGACATATAAATATTATCTTCGCAACCCTGCACTCGAGCAATTTTTATTCCATCAATACCCTGAAATCCTCGCTCTGCTCGATGTTGCAATGTACGATGCGGATTCTTCTGGTCTTACAGTCTCTTATCAGTACCATTTTAGGAATAACACTTTTTCTGACAACGAGATTAAAGGAGCCTATACTTTCATCAAAATTCAGGGAGTAGGTTACGCTTCCAGTGGAATTATCATTGATGGAAATCGATTCTTAAGAAACAACCTTGGTCCGGACTTAAAAGCTCAATTGATTTGGTTTATTTTCGACGGTCACATCGAAATTAAAAATAACCACTTCGAAAACATGACGAACCAAGGCTACCTTCTCCAAATTGACACAATGAGCCAGCCACTTTTCGTGAATATTTCAAATAATACGCTGCATAGACAAAATGAAACGGGGTTCGTTATCTATCGCCCTGAGTCTGTAAACTTATTCTGTCTTCAAGACAATACATTAACAGATTCGCGTGTGTCCTTAACATTCATTGAATTAGTGCCTGTGAGCAACCGAAAACTGATCCAGATTCAACGAAACACTTTCCGGAATGTCCTAATCACCGCTTCGAAACATAAATCCTCTCAAATAAACTTCATTCACGTCGAGGTTCAGGTGCCGTACTTGGTCAGCCTCATAAACTTCAATAGCAATCACTTTTCAAACATCAGTTTTGTCAAGGCTTACTCCTACATCAAAGGAAGCTTTGAAAATTCTTTGGTATCTTTCGCGGTTGGTAACTCAACGTTGGAGGTTTTGAATTGCTCTTTCATAGACATTTCAATCAGAAATGAGAGCAGTGTCCT
>ENA-UOUE01000420-UOUE01000420.1-compost-metagenome-genome-assembly--contig:-NODE-420-length-34385-cov-13.637082_pt1 | contig 34385 bp, 40 predicted proteins | sample MGYA00238146_ERZ747223 | MGnify/ENA primary metagenome ERZ747223 (study PRJEB28781, sample SAMN06268865) | compost metagenome | isolation source: single cell | place: USA: California, Emeryville, Joint...
GCAAGAGGAACGTCTCTTTGATAGGTTCATTATCGAGGACATGAAGGCTTTTTGCGATAATATTTTACTGAAGATAAGGGCTGCTCTGGAATATTACATGAACTCGGAATTGTTCTATGCGCTTTATGAGGACGGGCAATGAGGCTTATACTAGCTTCGATAAAGATAAGGTCTGAAAAATAGGTCCATCACGATTGGAAATGTCTTCATTATTATTATAGTGTGTTGTATTTCTTAAAATGGACGAGTAAATAGCTATATAAGAGAGAAGATATATAGATAGACATCATAACTTGCTCTCCGTTAAAAGAATCTCAATTCGGGCTTGAGGATAGAATAATAATGATTGTTGACACAGACAGATTCTTTTTTTATTCCTTATTCCTTTGTAATGGACTCAATGAAAATCTCACAATACGCATATAAAATCTGACCCAAGCCTAAGGACTGACTCTACAAGAGAAATTAGGTAGTCTTAATGATGTTGTCTGGGTCCGATTGGTCGTTCTTTTGGAAGTATCTTCTCGCGTAGTCGATGTTTAACTCAATAGCCGCAGTTTCTTGAATAAAAACAATTAGGAACAGGATGGTGTCGGACAAACTTACGGATCTTCGGGTCTGAAACGACAACCATGATGTAAGTGTTATTGGTAAACTCCTCGATGAATCCCATGAAATTCGAATTCTTAATCAGCATGGACTGGATGTTCGAACCGATTTTGCTAAATTACCATTAGATACAACATTCCAATGCATTATTTACTTGCAGCTTAGCTTGAATTGCTTGACTATTGTCGAAAGTCTTTCATATTTCACGATATCCTTATTAACGAGGTTTTCGTGGTAAGCGATGATCAAGAACGTTGATTTCTCAAACAACACAACCTAGAAGGCAAGAGGAGATTATTTCTGATCTCTTGAGAGCCTAGTCCTTACCTCATCACAATCAGAGACGGAACTGAACTGCTTGAGCGTGTCTTTAATAAAGGCCATGTTAGGGATCATCAATTGGACGATTTGCGACCATGCCTTGTAAAGAGTATCATCCCAGATGGAAGTTCCAAAGCACTCTTTAATGGACATTCCGACAGTGTTATCAATGATTTCTTTCTTCTTTTTCTCGAAGACCTACAAGAGAGTTAGCCCCCTACCCTCAATTGGCGAGTTCAGTACCTTCGCCTTATCAGCGTCCGCGATTTTATCCATTTTATGAATCAGCACGAAAATATTAGCGTTTTTGGAGTAATTAACCAGGTTTTGAACGCAGGTTCTATAGTCATTCATATCGTCCTAGATCCGATGTTATAGGCTTCTGTGATATTGATGAAACTCTAATTACTTCGAGTTGCTCGCTTTCGACATCGAATACGTAGATGAGAACTTCGACATTCTTGAATATGGTGTCTTTTTGACTGCTCATGAAGTGTTTCATGAGTCGATCTTGCCTTGAGGGAAAGCGTTAAAATATGCATGGAAATTTTTTGTTTACCCTGGACAATCCCAGAGGTTTAGAGTCAAACTGCCCATGAACCTGAACTTAGATTCAGAGACGCCAACGGTGAATCCAATATTCATGGTTTCCTTAGCTGGAGAAGAGATGTGAGGTGAAGGACAACAGAAAAAAATGCACCTGCATAGTTTGCGAAGATAATGGAATGCATTGAGGTCTTTCCAGCACCGCTGCGTCCCATAAGCAGCAACTATAGATTGGAGATAAAGGGAATGTTGGTGGGGAAGTTTTCTACCTTTTTCATTTTGGAGTCGGATTGCATTTTCACTCACTCTGCTTTACTTCTTTAATCCTGCTTATAATAAATAAATCTAAAATGATATTTCAGATGGAAAAAGACTCAATATCAACGAGAACCAAGGACAAACCCTTAATTCTAAGTTATAGACTGCTAAATATCCCTATAGGTATTTAGCTAGCGACAATTTCCCAGTGTTTCTTATATGCTTATCGAATTAACTTAATTATAATTGAATATGCTATATTGTATTATTTAGCTCCTCTACTCAAGAAGCAAATTTAAAAACCGCACTAGATCGAAAGAGTCATCATGAAAAGACTATTAGAATTGCTATAACTGTGAAAACAAAATTTCTATAGTTATTATTTTTCTTGTCTCAAAATGTTTATTATTCGATTAATTTCTTCTGATCACCTACGAAATCTCTTCTATGAGAGGAAAAAGCAAAAAGCTATGCCAGCACCTCTTTTTATTGTTACGAATTATTTAACCTTTTGAAAAATATAATTTCAACAAAATTCAGCAATTTTATCGCAGCTTTCCTTACAAAATAACAAACAGAAGCATACATACTATCTACAAACCGTATATGCCTCATAAGCACATCGTCTTATTTTTTCAAATGTTAAAACTCATTCCTTTTTTCCATACTTCTCATGTTTAAACACTTATTAACAACGTGAATCTGAATCTCTCTTTAAAAACTAATCCTATATCCTCTCTACAAATGCATTTCCTTCAATATTCCTTTCTCCTCATCAACGCTCGAATTTTTCATTTACACCAATGCTATTTTCCAATGACTTTCTCAAATAGAACCATAAACAAATATTCTTTATGATCCCTCCTGCTAAAATAAATTTCCTGGCAATAAATTCTTGCTTCTTAACATCACAGACATATGCATTCATCTTTCTTTCTCTCTTACTTCACAGCATCAAATCACTCTCTTAGCCTTTGATCGCAAACTTTGAAAATGGGAAATGGTTGACCAACGCAGCCGTCTTTGCTTTCGAATAAACCTTCTTAATTTTCTCAAGTCCGAGCTAATAACCCAAAACCAATCAGTCACACTCACACAATGAATTCCTCACCTCCATCAATTCTTTATTTTTCTTATCGCCTTTCTTGGCGTTTTCAATCGCTCTGCAAGTTTGCACCAACCCAAACAACGTCGCCAGATTGCTGCTATCATTCGTTATGCAATGAGCATAGTAACTTCTCGCAGTCTTTAGATTAGCTAAACCTCCCAAAGTATACAAGATCTTGAAAACACAGGAGTTAACCCTCTACCACTTCAAAGAAGTCTTTACCTCAGCGCATTTCAAGAAGTAGCTGAAATCTCTTGGGGCCAGGATACAAAGCTCTTCATAGCAGAACAACGCTTGCTGGTAACTAACAAAATGGCGTTAAATTCAGCTGAATGAGCACTTACTTTGTAGTCTCTAGATAGATATCAGCCAATTCCAACCATCCCTCTTTATCACACATGTTATTCGCAAGGAATTCGTTCAATTCCTGCACAGCTTTTTTGGTTTCGCCTCCGGCCTGAGGATAATGCCTTGATACTTCCTTTACTGGAAAAATTTACCCTTAGCAAGCCGATTTTCAGTTTCTGAGCATCGAGATCCAGGGCGTTTTCCTCAAGAACGAAATTGAAGGTCTGATTCGCCTTGTCTTCCTCTCCGATCGCCTCGTTCCAGATACCTATCAGCTTTAAAATCTTATGAGATTGCGGGAACTTCTGCTTGAGGATCTGTAACGCGCTCTATCCACAGGTTAGTTACGAAATTCGAATTGCGATAATGTTGCCATACCTTAGCAATCTCGTACTGCTGGACATCGATGGCGGCTTGGAAGAGTTGCTCTACGATAATGTAGTCTATTGAAACCATTGGTCAAGTATCCCATGAGTGATTGGATTACATTCAACACCGAGCCTAGATCGATGATTTTTTATCAGGCGAAGTCCTGCCTCAAAGGCGACGTCTGATTGACGGATCTGGTTCTTTCTCAAGAGCAATAGCAGGCGCTTAAGCTCGCTGTAACCTTTCGAGGGCTTTTCGATGAGAGCGCGGAGATCGTCTTCTTTTTGCATTGTGAATTGCGCGTGTGTAGATTAGATTTTTCAATATTTAGAAACTAAAATACGTGTTTTACATTAGAAAGAACACATTGTAACAATTCAGCACAGACAGCAGTACTCGCATGCAACACTTTCTATCATTATCATCAAACGAGAGCGATACAAACAATACATAAGCATTTTTACACCAGAAAGCGTGCATGCATGAAAAACTAAAGCAGACTCGTTAATGCACTACAATACGGACAACTAACCGCAAACGCGTTCTCACTTGCACGTAAACTGATGCCGCAGCCAACGCATTGCACGATTTGGTACTGGGGGGTGAGGTTAGATGGGTTTGAAAGGAGAAATGGAGCTACCTGGGTTGTCTCGCTAGGATTAACGACACCATTGAGCGCGTTGCAATAACAGCACTGAACTAATTTGGAGTTAACGTTATAAACCAACTTCAGCTTGCATTTCCAGCATTCCATGATCCTCTAGTCCATTGATGAGTCCCATCAGAAATGAATATTGATCTTACTTTCTTTTTCAGATGAGGCTGCGTGGCTAGCAATATCGTACCATCCGGATTCTGAATGATAATAGTAGTCTATTGAAAAGAAGCTTGGTTTAGAAGTGAAATGAGGGTGCATACTTCTTCCTGAGGCGGCTGTTGCTGTGATTGCATTTAGTGGTTTATGTCAAAATTGATAAGGAATTAATTATTTACGGAAATTCATACAAATTTAAAAATATTTTACTTCAAGTCTTGCGTTAGGGGACGCGCCTTGGAGGTCGTCAGACGCTCCAGTTGCACTTTATTATAAGGGAATTAAGCGTTCTTTGGAGATTTTTCGACAGAATTTCGATATTGATTACTGAATCACGGATCGATTATTCGATCTCATTGGAAACAAAAGCCCAATGTAATTGATTTATTTAAAGATTAATAAATGAAAAGCTTAGTATTACTGCTAATACTGCTAAGTTTAATCTCCTTAGTTCACGTTTACTACCTCATGGAAAGCAGCCAAACCTTTCTGCAAACCACTCAAGACGGCTCAAAGGATCTTAACGAGAAGTTATTGGAGCAGATCGAAAAAAGGATAAAGGACCCCAAGGTTCTTACCCCTGATGAAATGCGAGAGTTCTTTAAATCCATCGTTCGAGAATACGGAGAAGAGGCTGTCCTGAGTGCAATAGAAACAAGGCTCAAGGATAAGGAGGTTTATTACATCAGACATGCTCAATCGACCTACAATAAATGGGCTGCGCTCTCCGCGCTGAACTTTGCTTGGACCTATGAGAATAAGGTCGAAAACTATGACCCTGTACTCACGGAGGAGGGAATTCAAGCCTGCAATTTGCAAGCTGAGACATTGGATAAAGAGCACCCTTTTGACGCCGATTTGGTGCTGGTTTCGCCTCTGACAAGAGCAATGCAAACGGCCAAAGCAATCTCCCGATCGAAGTGTTTCAGCAACGTAAAGACACTAGTTGCTACCCAGCTGATTCGAGAGCGCACGGATTGTCCCGGCGATATCGGGAAGCCGAAGAGCGTGCTCGAAAAAACCTTTCCTGAGATCGATTTTTCGTATATAGCGAAAGAGAGCTGGTGGAATTATGTCGAGGAAGATAAGATTGGGAGAGACAGGAACGGGGCTGAACACTACGCGAGAGAATCCGAAGTCGATGCGAAAACGCGAGTCGCGATGACTCTGCTCTGGATAACGATGAGACCTGAAAAAATGGTCGTGATGGTCTCGCATTCTGGGTTTTATCGGGCGATTTACAACATAGGGATCTTTGGGAAAAACAAAGCGAAAAATAATCAATGTGTCAAAATCGGAGCTGATACAATTTCTTCAAATATTAGAGAGCAGTTTAAGCAAATTTTTTCGGTGTAAAATCAAATAAAATAGCATTTGTGCATATTTGTAGGTCGACTGTACTGGGATTTATATAAACAGAAATAAATATGCGTCTTTTCTTAGGTACATTAGAAAATAGCAGGATAGAGTCCGCTTGAAGCGAAAGGGTGTACAAGTGTTCTAGATAGCCTTCGGGTCACTAGCCTCTCCCAAGAAAATTCGTCCTTCATCGTCTTCAGAGTCATGAGACAAGTTTTTAAAGACCTATAATTGGGTCGGTTAATGAAGGATTTTAGGAAAGGTAGGTAAGCTACCTTCATTGGGTGCTCCATTTCTTCTTCCTCATCGACAAAAGAGCTCTTAGCATCGTTCAATAAGTCTTTCATATTCAAGATCTATTATTAATGTTGCTTAAGAGGGCGAATGAGTTGTCAAAAGAATACTTCTCCAAGGTTTTTGAGCATAGGACGAGAGGTCTTGTTTAAATCAACAAACTCCTTGTAGGAAAAAGCGAAATAATGCGCGATTCCAGCAATCGCGATTTCGAATAGCAACAAACAGTTTTCGATATAGAACGCTTTTTGGAAAGATTCTGGTGCTTCTTTCTCTCCAAAATACTCAAATTCTCTCAAAATTGAAAAAATGATCGATTGCCAAAACGCAATCGAGATTATTGCGTTAACCATGACAAATTTCCAAAAAGGCTTGTAGATGTGGAGTCGTTCTTCTGATGCGATGTAAAACAGCACAAGAGAGTACATCGAAACCTGTAGTACCATAATAAAAACACAATGAGCGATTAGAGTTGCCGAAAAAAGCTACAGTTAAGGAGAAATTGGTGATAAAGCAGCAGTAGATATAGCCTGAACTCCAAGAGAAATCTCCCTCTTTGTAGAACCCTTCCATGTGCAATACCAGCGCGACGATAGAAATAAAAGGCTTTAGGACGACAAACTGCAGGGTTCCCTGCTTTATCCGACGGAAGAACAGCCTAATCAACTGCTTTTGAATGTATCCAATGAGTAATGACGCTACCTGTTTAGTTTTATAGGTCGTAATCTATGTGTCAACGGCCATGGGTGCTTAATTCTCCCCTTTATGCAAATAATTATGGCTATACTAGCTGCTGCAAGGTTACTTGAAGCTCGAAATGCGCCACGAGGGTTTGCTCACCGCCCAAGTATTGTATTAGCAGCTGCAAGAATAGATAAAGCACGTATGCTTCGTAGCTGGAAGAAAAGAATGAGAAAAAACGCTGGTTTAAGATGTAAACCAATCTTTCAGAGCGTTGAAGATAAGCGCCGAGCTCGGCATAAGGATGCTCAGGTAGGTTTGGATTGCATAGACCTAATTAGTTTGCAAATGAGTGGCTTGAGGAAGAGAATCGATGAGATTACTGGAACGATCAAGATAATACGAACGATGTATAATTGAAATCTGGGTTCATGGAAATGCGTCAAATGTTTGTAAACGTTGAGAAGAGAAACAGCCAAACTAATGGCGAGTCCGGCCGAAGTAAGCGCGAAAACTGAGGGAATTGCCATGGATATTCAGATGCGAAATAGAATTTATATTTTGATAAAAACACAAAAATATGCGTTTTGAATCAACAAATCTACAGAAAAATTGCAAAGATGTTCGAGTTTAAAACTTACTGCATGATAAGCAGATATCAAAGTGAAGCTGACATTGTGGAGAAGTCGAGGCTGTTTCGGCTCGAAAACCGAGAGAGTGGTAGAAGGATAGAGTTTGAATTCGTTAGTCTTTTAATACCGTAGTTAAATTTACAGAAAATCTCTCTGTCGTTGATTTTCTTAAACGGTTAATGATCCTGTGATTTGTTTGAGGTAAAATCTTCAGAAAATTCGAGAAACACAGTATCAGCTTGAATTGCCACGTAAGTTTCGAATTAGTTTCAAATGGTAGCTCTTCCACTACAGCAAATGGAAAAAGTATTCTCCATTAAATATGTATATATATATAAAATGAATGCCCCTAACAGCTTCTCTTTTTGTTGAGAACCCAGTAAAACACCTTATATTACTTTTCTCCCCTTACAAGATAACTCATTGAGAACTTAGTTGAATCTTATATGATTTTCAGGTTGAATTCAGAGTTCAAATAAGGCATATATCTATTTTGTTTAACATTACATTGACTGAGCTTATATGAAGGTTTTTTTTAACTATTTAGGGAAGCCATTTGATTGATTCCAAAATCTATAAAGCTCTATAGCATTTTTATGCTACGAAATCTTAATTTTCTCATTTTCACCTTGATTTGAAATGGTTATATATATAAAGGTCTACAGTGCCTTCACATCAATACGTGTGATTCGGTAATTATTATATGTTTCTCAAGTAAAATTGCTTTCTATTCGGTTGGCTCAACAGCTGAGGCCAACGCCATAATCGTGAACTTAATCTCGGTTGGATCTCTTTCAATGAATTTCTTGATAACATCGCATGACTTCGCCAACAACTCTTCCTCCTTGCACTCACCATGGTTGATTGGGAACGCCTTTCTGCCATCAAGTTCATAGAGATAGCCATTTTTCTCCACGAAAGCTATGAAATGAGTGTCGACTTCCTCTTGGACCTCTGACACTCCCTGGTTAACAGCGGTTTGGTGCGCTTTCTTCAACTCTTCGCACTTCTCAAAGAATCTTCCTCTTTCTTCTGGTGTGCGGTCCTTGGTGTCTTTAATAAACCTAGCGATGAAGGCGTCTGGTTTGATCACATCCTCCTTTGCTGCGAGGTTTACCATCGCGTGGAACACCGCCACGGTTCCGCAGGCATTTCCAGCGTATTGCTTCATATAAAACAGCTAATGATGACATTATGATATCCATTTGAAAACTAATTGCTACCTTATCGTCCACAACCTGTCCGGTGGTGGTAATGAGCTCGTTTTCCTTCTTTCGGAAATCTTCTTGCACTTGGGAGATGGGGTAAAGGAAGAAAACTGCCTTGACAGGGCGCGGTACCATTTCCTGCGCCCAGTCATCAGTGGAAAGGACGTCGTGCATCTTATATTTTGAAGTGTCGAAACCGAGCTCCTTGATGAATTCGTTGATGACTTCAGGGTTAGATTCCAAAGGCATCCAGTTACTGCTTGATTCTTCGACCATTTTGAGATTAGAACGTGTTTTTTATAGGATTTCTGAGCGAGTTAATTAGATATTTTAACCTTTAAGATCAACAAAATTATTTAGTCGACTTTTCAGTCGATCAGAAACACATTCGCTTAACGTCAGAGAATTAGCGGATACTTTATTTCATCTGAGATTAATTCTATTCTGTTTGCAAATGCTCTTCTTTGGCAGATCAAGGCGTTGTTTTCTGGCCAAGTCAGTTTTTTTGGCGAAGACAAACGGGCTCGAAATGAACGAATATTCGTGAAATTTGTTAGTAATGCAAGAAATTTGCTGGCTTATCAGACTTTTGAAAGTTTCTCACAGCAATTCATACAGGCGTGACTTGAATGCAAGCCGATTTTATATAATTTGTGGCCTCTTCGAATATTTATCTGCTCGTAACAGAGTTTTAGCTACATGTAAAACTATGAAAGAGGAGAAAATTCAAAGAGAATAATACTAAAACTCTGACAAATTGTCATACGCTTGACCTTTATTCATTGTTTACCTTCAGTCATTCATTCATTTTTTTAAAAGATACTAGTTATATACATCCCTCAAGGCTCTACTAGCATATCTAAACAATTTTTTTTTTAAGTTCATCAATCAATGACAAGCATCATCTTCAACTCTCAGACAATTCAACATTGTACTCTCAATATGTATGTATCTATATAATCCTATCTTTCGATGATTGGATTTACTTCGAAAATGTAGAATTTCCATTTGATAAATCTAAGCATCGATTACTCGCTATCTGAAGATGAATCCGAGGAAGACGATGATGACGAAGACGAATCAGAGTCTTTAGAAACCGAAGTGCTTCTACTGCTGTCCTTCTTCACTTTCTTCTCAATTTTTTCAAGGGGATCGAGGTTGTCAGGATCCACTTTCATCCTCCTCTTATCGCCGTTCTTCTTCTCGTCGTACATAACAAACCCATCTTCCTCGTTTAAATCCTTTGCTTTCTTATACAAATCCGGATGAGCCTTCTCCAATTTCTTCAGGAATCTGCACGATAACTTCTTCCTCTCCTTTCTAAAGCTCTTCCACACGACGTCAAAATTGGTTCGACTCATGAAATTCTGAGTGACTGCCATCGTGTTATCGAGGTTGAGTACCGCGTGCCACCACTTTCCTGGAACGAACACTGTGTCGCCTATTTTCATTGCGCATGTCAACACTAATTCGTTTTATCATATCATACCTGGTCTTTGAATAAACTCTATAAGAGGGACGTCCTTGAGCTCGTTCTTCTTTAATTGAGGGAGAATTTTATCAAAATAGGAAATAGCTTCATATTCATCATCTTTACCCAGATATTTCTTCCCCTTCACGACTTCTTTTGACACGGTCTCTGGAATCAAAACCCACCTATTCATCCAGTCAGTCAAACTTTTTAAGGGTCGTAACTCTTACAGTTTGTGTCCTTGCAATGAAGTGTTCCAAGCGGATGTATTCAAAGGATCTTGATGAACACTGGTGCCTGATCTTTTCGGTCCGATTAAGAACCATCGGAACGGCGGTCGCTTCTCTTCACCGAGCTAGCAATGAGGTTAATACGAGTTATATTAAGCGCTAGGGCTTACGATTGACATTAAATCGTCCTTGAAATACTCAGGGACTTGGTAATGGTTTATCATGGTTTTTCCAATCTTTCTGTCTTCAAGTGAGCTCTCGAATAGGTACAAGGGCGAATCGTCCTTCTGGAAGACTAAATACTCAAAAAAGTATTTTAATTTAATCCGAAGAGAATAGCCGTCGTCGTCAGTGCCGATTTTGAATTTCTCTTCCTTATATCGTTGATAAATTTCCTTCAATCGAGGTTAAGAGCAAGCCAATTCCAAGGGAATTACTTCGAAAGTCCAGTATCGATGAGTTTTCCAGTCTTTGGTAAGGCCCTGAATAATAACAGGCTTATTTGGTTTCTCATATTCGTTAATGAACTGCTCGACAGTCAGGTCATCAGCCTGTCTCCTCTCAATATTATCAGGGCATTCTTTTAACAATTTCTCACATATGTCAGAGTGGTAGTAATCCATTTTCCGCCATTCTTTCAGTTTAAGATCTTTCGATGAGGGATAAGAAAACTCGAAATATTCGTAATTGAAGAGATTACCTGTACGGTCTTCAAGTTTTATTTCTTCCATCCTGTCAAGGGCACGGTCAGACATATGGTGTCCTTCAAAACGGCTGGAGGTTAAACCGAGTTCAAGAGCTACCTTGTGCATGCTGGAATTTCTTAAAGATTATATTGCTATTATAGTCATTTAATTGTTTGAGTTAAATAATGAGCGGGAATAAATTGGAAAAGAACCCGTCGTTATCTGTCGTTTTCAACAAATATGCTGATAAAATTTTATCTGATGGAAGAAAATTCGTCTACCTTGAGGAGTTAGTTCTCGGGGAGAGATCATGGAGGTTAGATGTTTACTAATCTTATAGGCAATGGATTTATTAAAGCAAATTATCATAGAGTGAAGGAGATATTGAAGGTTTAGGTCAATTTTCATGGCTAAGATATAAGGAAGGGGTTATAAAACCATAAGAAAGTGTTTTCTATGAATGAGTTGCTAACGCAGATAAAATAAAATTCGTGATCTCTAATTATTAGGCAAATGATTGGATAATTGCGTGTATGTGTTTGCTGCTAGTAATTATATGGCTAACTTCATTATCTTAACGATAAAATACTCGTTATTTTCATTGAAAAGCTGAGACCGGTCTCGAGCTTCCTAGACTGCAATCCAAGCCAAAATTATTCGCTTCCTATGGCCATCTCATACACTAGCAAACTAATTTACATAGTTTTTCATTCATTAAAGTGATTTTGTTCAATTGCATCTATTTGCAACAATAAACGGTGAGTAACACGAATCAATTCTGTGAGATTTATTAGTTTTTTCCCATTTAGAAATTCAGAAATTCACCATTATACTAAGGCTGGTTTCCTTTATTTACTTTGCACCTTCCTCTTTCATTTCTGGCTCTGCCTGCTCAGGATTCTCAAAGGGGAAGCTCTTTATTCTTTCTTCGTGCTTCAACGGCGTCTTCTGGTTATGCAATAGATTGTGGAACGAGACCCATGGCTAATTAATCAATACGTCAACTTTCAGCTCCCTCTCACAAAGATTACCTTATAGTTCGCGCTGAACGATTCAAATTGCTTTTTGATTTGATGAACATGCGCCTGTTCAGTGATTTCAGTCCATTTGTAGGGTTCAAAATCATCACTAGAGAGTATCGAGAGCCTCTTTTCAAGCTCTTCAGACTTCTTATCTCCCAAAGTCTTTGTTAACTCATCCGGACTGTGAATCGAAGTGTTGTTTTTGTATACAAACTCCTTGAAGCTCTGCAAAGTCTCCGGATTGAATTTATTCTGCTGAAGGGCCAGAATATCATTAAGGATGGTCTTAACCTGAATTGCTTGAGGATCGTCTTGCCTCAATATCGCCTTATTAATTGTGAAAAGCGTGGTCATCAGAGTGCCATTCTAGGCAATACTATTAATTTTCAGGTGAGAAAGGCTGATCTTACGCCTTGGAAGTTCTGAGTTGCGATATTGTGCTCTAATTTCGACGTGAGATAAAGGACGAGCACGTTAGAGATATTCTTGGTCATTTTCGTGAAGAATGAAGTCGCTGGGAAGTTCTATTGACATTTTGTTAGGAAAACACGATGGATAGAGACTTACAAGTTGCTGGAGTCGTCGGATCGCACAGAGCAACTCGGTCCATTCCTGATCCAGACTCTTCTCAAGCATGAACAAGCAGATGATAGCGCCTGTGATCTGGTCCACATACTCAGCTAATTTGTCGTCTAACTTGCCTTCATCCTCTTTCGGCAGCTCCAGTTCCTTGAACCCGTAATGGGAACCCAAGGATCCGATAGAGTTTTGCAGGATTTTGAGCAATTTAGGCTGGTTTTTGAGCTCTCGGAGCTTATATTTGAAATCCGGGTTGATTTCTTGCAAGCAGGTGTCCAACACGTACCACTTGATTAAAGTATCGGATTTTATCTCGGATTTCAGGAATAGGCCAAAGGAGTTTATTTGGTAAGGGAAGGTTGATTTTCCGAGACTGTTGAAGGTGGAAAGCAGGACGTCGTACCTCGTTTGGTAGGCCTCGCTGATATTTTTCATGAAGGTCTGGAATCTATACTCCTGGATCTCCTCATGGAATTTCGTGTTATCCTGGTCGACCTCAATTCGAAGTTTTTCTTTGATGAAAGCGTTGTAGTGCTGTTTAGGCACTGGGTACTCATCCTCGACGTCTTTGTTATTTTCTTTGTAACTCTTGATTTGTTCGAGCTCACGGTCAATGGATTTTTGGCTCGTGTAGACGAGGCAGTATGCGCTAACATGGCCCATGCCGCCGATGGCTTCCTTGAATACTTGTTCTTCTTTTTCTTCGCATACGTGCAAATCGTTGTATTTCATCCATGTGCCATCATGATTGCGAATGAAGGAGTAGTAGTGGCCGCTGCCAGCGACGCCGTCGTGAATAAGGATAGAGCCAAGGACGTACTTTTCGCTCTTTAGCTGAGAATAGAGTTCTTCGATTTCATCCTAAGGAATGAGTTAATTAAGCCTTTGAGGAATTACTATTCAATACCTTGATCGCCTTGATTTCGGTCTCGAGGCCTTTTTTCTTATGGCTGAGGTATTCTTGGTATTGCTTGAGGGTGTTGATGCTGGTTTGAACTCTGTCCTTGCTGCTTTCGTTAAGGATACCAATGTCAACAGGATCAGCTTGCTATTGAAGGAATTATTGATAAAACCTCTCGAACTACGCGAGATTTGTACCTGAGGATTGCCTCCATCCGTCGCTTCCTTTTCAGACATCTGATTGTTGAGGAACTCGGACGCAACGCCGAGTACGGCGATAATATCGAAGCCAGTCTCTTTGTAATGATTTATTTTGGACAGAGCTAATTCCAAGCTTGCCAGCTAATATTTTGGTCAAACCACACACATAAGAGAGAGGTCCTTACTCTTTTCTTAAGTTCTTTGACCTGTCCTTTGATCTTGCTCGCGATGTCTTTATGTTCCAATAAAAATCTATCAATGTAGATCTCTTTTTCAAAGTAGAAAGGATCGTCCAATTTCTCAATTCCAGCTGAATTTTGAAAGTTAGCATATTTAATTCCAAGACGATTACCATTGTCTTTGTTGAATACGACTCTCTGTAATTGGAAGAAGAGGGTATCAGGGGCCTGGACAATCCAACTGCTTTTCTCAGCCTTGCACAGTTCTCCCTTTATGGATCAAATATGAAAAAATTAATTTCCTTAATTCAGTGGCAATAGTTGCTACATTAGGAGCTCTGAAATCCTCGATGTCGAAGTTCAGCCACTCGTCGAAGCTGGTATAGAGGTCTTTATGAGAGATGTCTAGGATAATTGATCCAAACAACGAATCCTCTTCATCCACCATCTAAAATCCAATAAGTCTAGGCCGGTGAAAAGCAAAATACTCTCTGCTTATCCTGGTAATAAGTTCTAAAATCTTTCATTTTTCCGAAGAAAATGCTGCTCATAAACGCGTCTTCCGCGTCAACAACAGACGATATTCTCCTCATGAGAGTGCTTTTATGTGTCAGACTATCCTCAAGATTCTCTCCGTGGGATCTATTCGGCGAGTCCTAGCATTAAGTACAATATATTACGCGTCTTAGAAAAGTTTAGTATACGTGGATTCTTTTTTGGAAGCTTTCTTGTTGCTGAAGAGCCTCTTCGACTCTTGTGAGGAAAGTGATATTATATTCTGTTGCGTCCTTTTGGTCTCCGACAGGAATCGGGTTGGCTATCAAGTAGAAATTAATAATCTATTGCGATTCTGACGTTTTGCTTACCGAAGTCGTCAACCAAGGTGTTCAAAACAGGTGTTGGGTCAACGTACTTCTTATGGCTGCGAGTCATGAATGCAAAAAGCGTCTGAAGGTTCTTCACGAGGTTGATAGAAGCCTAAAGCGTTTAATAGGGCTTTTAAAGCTCTGAGGAAGGAGGAGAAAAAATTACATGTAATCGAAGCTTTTTTCTGTCTTGATTTGGGCCGCTTTAGTTTTGATAATGAGCCAAATTAGCAATAAGAAGTAGTTTTTTGATTCACCTCTTTGCTGCCTTGATCTCCTCATCGGTGAAGGTAACATTGCTTTCGAAATCCATGATCGCTTTCACGAACTTATAGTTCTGGAAATGCGTCTGAAAGAGCGAGTTAACATAGCAGGCTGGAGTAGGTAAGCTTTAGACAGACAAAAAAAAAGCCGTTGTCTTACTATTTCCAACGTTTTTCAGTCCGACGGGCATTCCTTTCTTCCTCAGCCTTTGCTCTGGGTTCAATGGTTCGAATATCACATTGGTTCCTTGGGCCTCCTTTAATGAGAGTTCAATAGCCTTGTTGATGTCGATATCCTCTTTCGATGCTCCGCCACCGACCACTGGACCCTGCATTGATGAGCAAGAGTTAGGAATTCTTGGGGCATGTTGGGTTGAATAACCTGTTGTGGCGCATATTTTGCACTTTCTTCAAGCATCTTTTGGTTTTGCTCGCTATGTATTCCAGGTTAGAGGGTCGAGGAGATTGATGCAGGTTTTTACTTTAGTTGAATCAGATAATCCATCATCTGGGCCTTATTTCCTTTGCATTTGTGGAAGGCATCGACCACGAGGGCCATATCGAACCCCATTTCCATGAATTCGTTCACGATTCTTTCTTGCTCCATTGCGTTTAAAATTTGATATTAGAAAAGTCTAAGAAATTTGGTATATTAAGATATATTTGATTAATTTTCTTTTCTTGATTCGAAATTGTTAATCCAACAAAATACACCTGTGAGTGCGTTTAAATTTCTAAATTTCGTTACAAGAACAAACTGGAATGCTAGGGGTTAATGCTAAAGAGACTCTTGGGACTCCTTCAAGGAGGTCTTAAGCTCTCTCAAGTGAGGACGTTTTCTCATTTTGCCACTTCGCCTGGGTTAATTTCCTTAATTAATACGTGTTAATGAAAAATACTGACAAAGTTTTGCTCTAGAAGCTAGCTTTGACCAGCATTTTGGCAGTCTACTGTGTGATTGCTCATACTACTCATGATAAATAATAGGCTTGGAGACTAAGAAGCCGTAATAATTCGATAACTTGCTTTTGGAATCAGATAACACTCCTCTGAGTTTAATTCCTTTTGAAATTCGGATATACTTTGTCTATGGACTCTCTCAACATCTTAATGTAATAATCCGTTTTTCTATGATTGCTTTGGTCTACCGTGTTTAATACCTGCTTCGAAGACTCTACTAATTTTCTGATACTGGTTTGAAGATATCTTCGATTTATTTTTTTTAAGTCGGCTCGATACATTGCCAGTATTCAACTAAATAATGAAAGATGTTTGAAATGAAAAAGCCACTCAGACCACCCTGAAATGGAAGATCAATAAAAATCCGCTAGATCAACGATCAGAATTATGAACTGTCTCGTTTCAATTCATGTCGAGATCAACAACGTTCTCTTCGTGAATAAAGTTCCAAAGAATGCCAACAATAATGTATTCTTTGGTTCGTGAGTTTACAGAATTTTTGACATGATGTGCTATGTGTTCTGATAGTGATTACAATCAGAACGGATAAAACTAGTTCAGTTGGTGCCATCCTTAACGATACATAACACAAAAAGAGACCTTAGACTCTTGACCATGATCTACTACGCATTCTTATTTCTACCTCTACAATGGTCCTTTAACGTGCCCACGATGTTTCATAATTATATTTTCAATGAAATTCTTTTTTTTTCTGGCTATTCAACCCAAATTTTCTTTATGAGGATCCCAAACATATCAATATGAATATATCTATATATACCATCATATCTCTATATGTATTTTATGAAATGAGACGTTTTTTTATTCATACCATACCATTAAAGCGAGCGGGTCTTTTCTTCAAACTCATGGAACTCCGTCGCGAAGAGCAGCGCCGAGCTCGAAAGCAAATTGAACGCCTCATTTGGCGGCAGCTCCTTATTGCAGACCAAATACGCCATCAGGTACACAGCCAAGTCCACATGCGCGAAAATCAGATTGTGATGTATCGCTCCTCTGTACAGCGTCAGTTCCTTAATCTTCAACTTCTTATCAAACTCTTCGAACTTCTCTATCAGATAGCTTCCAACCAGCTTATCCACGATATCTTCTCCCTCATTATCTTGATTCGTGAAGACCGTAATGCTCACTTCCTCTCCCTCTTCTCTCTTCCATACGGTCATATAATGCTTTATCGACTTCTTATATGCCAAATTGAACCCTAGCACGAAGTACGATAGTGTTTCATTCGCAACAAACAGTTTTTTCAAGTCATGAACCAAAGTTCTCAAAGCCCCGATCCCTTCAATCTTCAGCGGGAAGGCAGAGAAGCTTAATAAGCAAGATTTTTTAGTTATAGCCGATGGATGGAAGAAAGCCTTGAGGATCTCATGGAATTTCTTTCGGAATTCGGAGTTGGAGATGCTATCATGGTATACATAATGGGTTTGTTCATTAAGAAGCTGAAGGAATCTTGGGACTTCTAACGTGAGACTCTTGCTGGCTTCATCGTCCTCGACCGCTTTCAGCGTCAACAGAGAGTGGACCAAGTAAAACACGCTGAGGTAGTAGGTCTGCATGATGATCTCATGGAAATCTTTGCCCAAGCCGACATGAACAGTGCAGATTTCAGAGTTCTCAGCGACTTTGAATGACGGTTTGAAGGCGTTTCTCAGCTTCTGGAGGACGTTCACAAGCTTCTCAGGAGGCTTCATCTCGCTCATTTCCTCCAGTGAGATGTAATATAATTTGAAAGCGACGTCGAGGTGCGGTCGGAAGACAATAAGCGCCAATTTGTCGTATTCTCTGTAGCTTTCGAGAGGAAGAACCATAAAAACTTTCACGTTGTGATCGTTCGTTGCGATGAGATTCGCAGGAACTTTTGCTTTCATCGCCTCAGAGATGCCATTAGCAAGGGTCGTACAGGCAGCTTCGAGCTTCGCTTCGTCTTCTTCGGCTAAGAGCTCGGGTAAAGTGTTTCTTCCGCAGACGTGGTTGTAAACTGAGGTTCTGTTAATGCTTTTATTGGAATCTTCAATGATATGCTCAATGGCCCAATAGTACGCGTGTTTCAAGCTTCCGCTCCTCAGCTGGTCAAGCATCTTCTGATGCAAGGCGTTTCGAATGTCTTCCCCTTTGCTGTCATCGCTAATGTACCCATTAACCACCTGAGTGTCTCCCACGGAAATCCTCGATTGCTCTTTAGGCTCTTTGCTTTCTTCTTCATTAGCTTGGCTCTCTTCCTTCTTCGCCTTAGAAGTATCTATTTCATGATTTATCAAAGTAATCATAGAGTTTATTTCCTTATAGTGCGCAAGACTCGAATAGCCTATCGTCTTGAACGCCTCGACGAGGTCCATCTTGCCGATCTCCTTCAAATAAGCTAGGGTTAGCAGCGTCATGTCGTATTTCGTGCTCAGAATCAAATTTGCCTCAGAGTTCACCTTGTAAGAGCTTTTGATGGTAACTTCGTATTTATGAATGTATCTGAAGTAATTGATCACTTCCTTGATCAATTCGACGTCGTCGTCCAGTTTATTTGAGTTTAATGAGAATATCGTGAGTTGATAGGTCGGCACAGCGGGTTTTTTTTCCTCTTTGGATTCGAGTTCGATCGTGGCCTCCTTTTTCGTGTAGTCAGAAGTCTCTGTAAACGTTAGATAATACACGCTGTTGCCGCAGATATTGTAATACACAAACGCGAAATAAACATTCGGGATGCCCGAGCTCAGCGTCTGATCGAGGTTTTTCAGCGCAGTGATAAACTCAACCAATTTCCAGTTTCCTATCGAGACCAGCACGATTGAATTCGATTCGAGGGTGTTCTGGTAGTAAACGTTATACGCGCGGTAAACCTCAGGGTTAACGACAAACAGATTTAAGTGAATGAACTTCTCGTAGGCGCTCAAGACATCGGTCTCAGTAATTGTCACCTTTCCTTCGCGAAGCAACTCGCTTCCGTCGTGGATTCCAAGCAGTTGGATCAGGTGGATTTTAGGGAAATAAAATTTATGGAAAATAGCCTCCACAGTCTCTGTAGCAAAGGAAACAGCGACCTGCGCTGTGGTATAGCCTTCGAAGGATCTCTCAAACAGATCTTCAAGGGATTTTCTGAACGTGGCAGGCTGGTTGTCGTTCCAATGACTCTGAATGGCGGATTCCTTGAGAATCAGCACGACTTTCTTTTGTGTGTGGTTGATCGAGGCTAACAGAAGCCCTCGGTCAAACTCGGCAAGAGGCAGTAGCAAGGTTGATGCGTATTTCTCGTCGATTTTGTGATTGTTAAACTTTTCCGATGGTTCTGACCCATCCAGGAGCGCTTGAGCAGCCTTCCAGTAGGCAGATTCTGGCCAGACGATCTGAATCTTTTCTGCGAGGTCGGTGCTCGCGCTGATAAAGCTGTTTAAGAATTTCTGTCCGTCCAAGTACAGGCAGTCCGTCGCGGCGATCTTCGCGATGGTTTCTTTCAAATGACCGTTCCTAGCCTCGATCAAGTGGACATTTTTCTCGAAAAGCGGTTGATGCATCACCTGATTCACATTCCTCGGCACAGGGATCGGATTTTCTAAGGAAGTCGTAACACTCTTCCTTGGAGTTTTCGGAATTGGCTTCTTGAAAGGGAATGGAACGATGCCAAACAAGAAATTATCTGACCACACAGTCGGGGAAGGATGCGAAAAGCATTCTTGGAAATCGAGGTATTTATCCGTGAAATAGAAGAAGTATTTCGCATCGATCGTGATCTGTTTATCCGATCTCTCGTACTTATGGTTACAGAGGATGTATATCGTCGCGTAGATGAGCAAATGGAACAGGTCAGAGATCGTGTTGTCTTTGGTAGAAGGCGCGTAGTAGTTCAACCAGACTTGTTTGTAGTCCAAATTGAACCTCGGCTCTAAAAACACGAGGTTAAAGAAGCGGAAAGTGTGCTTGAGCCCACTCGGCATCGCCATCGTGACTTTCGGCAGGGCTTGATGCAGCACGCCTTCCAGGCTCGTGTTCGACATATAGACGTTGACGCCTTCGCTGCCCGCCAAATACTCATACTCGAAGAGATAGAAATCGACCTTCGTACGAGTGACGAGGCAGAGGTATCTTTTTGGGACAGCCCGACTAACGTACGCGTATTTGTCTTGCTGACAGTGCTTGAGGAAATTAATGAAATAGCCCTCGATGACGGACGCAGTGATGACGTCCTTATCGATGAGCTTAAATTCGATCGCATCGATGTCGAAGTAATGACCGATGCCTTCGACTTTTTCGAGGAGAGGACTCACGGTGATTCGTTTCGTAAAGAAGTAGTTCACCATGTCATCGGTGATGATCTTAAGAATTCTCTCAGTGTAGTTTTTGTGGTCGTGGCTGTATTCGAGGATGAGCTTGCGGAAGTATTCGTCAAGGCTGGTAACCTTCTTGAAGTCGTTTTCCTTAATTTGAGTGGCGAAGTGGCTGTTCAAACGCTCTAAATAAGCCTTGAACTTCTGGACCATGAAAGTTCTCGCGTCCTGCTGAGCAAGAGAGTCCGTTGGTGACTGCTTGCTGACTTTATCGATCAACCCTGTTAACTCTTTCAACTGTGGTGAATCCTGTCCTTCTTTCTCTTTGGGCTGCTCGGCAACCGGCTCTTCGCCTCGGAGAACCGCGTTTATCTCGTCCCAATTGACGATCTTACCAATGGCTTCAACCGTGAAAAGCGTTTTCAGCTTATCAAAGGCGTCGTTTACCAGGCCGAGTACCTGCTCTCTTAGACGAGACGCCTCGGATTCGGACGGGATAGCGACCTCGAGATAGGCCTTCTCGTTCATTACCAGACTGAAATCGACGTGAGTGGGCTTAATTTCGCTGGGAAGCAACAAGAAGTTTTCGTCGTAGTTTGAATGGGTCACGTCGGCCTCGTCCAAGAAGTCTAGGAGTCTTATTGGGTTGATATGGATGATTTGAGGCTTTCCATGGAAGATAGTATGGATGAAATTATTGAGCTGAATCAATGAGTTTTGGATTTTTTGGAAATCTTCATACATGCCTGGAGCGTAGGAAGCTGGTTTATCATGCTTGTAGTACCGCAGCAAGCTGAGGGAGTCGTGCACGCATTCGATATTCTTATTAATTTGGATTAAGTGGTCGAATAAGCCGCTTTTTGCTAAGAAAGCCTTGCTTTCGTAGTGCTTGATTGTCTGCTGGCGCTTGTCTTCTAACACCGTGAGAATAGTCTCTGAGAATTCCTTTGCGAGCGGCTCTAGGAGGGTTTTCCAGAGCTGCTCCTTTTTATGGTCATCATCACCGTCAAAGCCATTGAGCAGATTGCTAATGTTCTGCTTGAGAGTCGCGGTGAGCTCGTATTGGTGCTGAGGGATTTCGTATTTAATGGAGGATGTATTTGATGTAGTGACTGGTTTGATACTTTCTACCATTGTGATAATGCGGATATATCTTTTTAATTAAATAAAGATACTACTAACAATACTAAAAGTAAAGAAACATGCTTTTATTAATCTGATATGTAATACGCTTAGAAATCATGCAGGAGAGGTTTTTGAAGCCATATTTTCACCTTAACGTGCAGAGAAAGAGAATTATCGGAGAGAAGTGGCTGAATAAGTTGCTGAGCGGTCATTTTCAGTTGAAGATGAAGGAAGATACGATTTATAGTAAATTATGATTTATTTGTCTTTTATTTTTTTTTAATTTAGTTCAGGAGGGCGCCCTCACTCATTTGATGAGTCATTCAGCAAGAGGAATGAGACCTTGACACCCAAAAAAATTTTCGACTTGTCTCGGTCGGCGATGCGAGATTAAGTGATGAAAACCATAAAGATGACGTAATTTTAATTTACAAAGGTTGCAAATGTGCCACAGAAGCATATTTCTCTATGAAAAATGTACGGTTGTGAGAAGGATTTGGAGAAGGACCTTATGGTGTCGAGTTCAGCAACACCTATGAAAATTGGTTCTCAATCGAGTTTATTCAATTTACAATCGAGTCTAAAAATAAAAAAAAGATGTATCTCCTCAACAGCAATAGGGTTTTTCTTTTCTCTAGAGTAAGAAAGCATTCGTTTACCTACAAACTATCTGTTAATTCACTTGTGGGCAGAGAACAAAAGCAGACCTTTCGCTTTTTGTCTACAATGCTGTTTTTGGTCTCATTAACGATATAATAAATTAATTTGAGTAGCAAATTTTCTACAGAAAGCATCCAAAGGTCCAATTAAGAAAAAAAATCATGCAAATATTTTATTACTAATGTCGGGTATTTTTTATTGATAACAATCGCTCGACAATTGATTTGTATTCTTCAGAAACTCCACATTCTTACAGTATACTATACAAAAAGTTAGTTATTGAAATATAAATCGAAAGGGCCAATTATAACATATGTATAAATCACAAAAGTATTCCATAATACTATCCAAATGAATGTATTTCCAAGTCTTTAATTTTCGTTATTATATTCTACTCTCATCGATTGATTCATCATTAACAGGAATAGTATCAAGGTGGATTTCAAGCCCTAACAGGTTAGCAATCTGAATATACTAAAATAAAGCAAGAAGATCAGTTCCATTTTGACCATTCAACAAATTACTCTTTGTTGGGCTCTCATTTTACTTTTTGTCTCGAGGATCTCCAATGTTTTCTCTCCCGAAAAATCAATGAGGATTTTGTAATGGATCGTATTATTTGATAAATCTAACATGCGATTATCACTTAGAAATGCTTGTACGCCTCCAAATAAATTACTTTTGATTCCACGCTTCACAATAGTCACACTCGTAATGTCCTTCAGATGGCGAACCACTAGCGTTTTTCGGCAAAAAATATTCTGTCTCCTCACCGTTAGTAAGTCATTCTTGCAAAGGATAACATTATGACCCTCATCCCACAATAATTATGCATTTACATGGCCATCGAACCTCGTATGTTCGAGCTTCGCTGCCAATGCGAATAAAACACCAAGAAAAATTATCAATGCGGAAACGAAATACTGCCACCAAACCCTATCGGGCCACATTATAAAAGTCAGCAAATGTGCTCTTACCTGCCCTGGAAGCCTGAAACAGTAGCTGGAGCACCTGCGCGGCTGTTCGCGACGTACATTAACCAGCACCCTGTTCCGATGAAGAGCAACCCTGTCCCCCAGATGATGTAAGGGATGCGGTAGTATGAAAAGACTTTCTTATTCTTGGTCTTGACTTTGTTATAAAATTTCACTATCATAATGCATTGAATTCTGCTTGAAACATTCATAAGTCAATTATTACGTAGTTTTCCTTGCTTTCCCATATAAACTGGGTTTTCATCGTCGAATCTGTACTTTTTGTTCGCAATTACTCCAATCACGCCTGCTCTGCCAATCATCCTTGTCCTTTGGCGTTTGTTTTATTGAAGCCGAGTTAAATTTTCCTTTGATTTAAATTTACTGCAAATAATAAGCAGCAAAATTCGTCAAGGCAAAGAAAGATATTCAATTTACCTGTACCTGAAATAAAGACAGTTTTATCACACCACCAGAGTCATTGATGATATCGTACTAGCCCTTAAATACATTTTCATAGGATGAGTGAGGAAGTATCAAAGCGATTATTTGCAATAACAGCAGAAGAAAAGACATTTATAAAGAATAAAAAGCAGCTTACTACCTTCAAATATGAAAAGAAAGTGTATTAATAAAAAAAATGGCTATTGAATCTTAAAAATCTTGTTATTCTTATACAACAGGTCGATGTTTAACAGTACTTTCTGATTTTTATTATCCACGATCGGCTTGAAGCAATCAGAAAGCTCTCGCTCAAGCATTTTATCCCTCTGTAAATGAGAAATAATAAAAAATTTCTTCCTCACTTGAACCACTTTATTCGACCCCATTACAGGAGAACCAACCGCCTTCCCTCTCTGCGTTAACGGCATCTCCAAGCCGTAAGGACTCAGTGATAGCTGCCTCGGGCTTGGCATATTAAATCGAGAGCTTCCTCCAGTCTCTCGTGCACTCTTAAGCGGGTCCTTCATTTGTGATCCTGACTCTCTCATTGATTGCTTCTGAGGCTCATCATCTCCTCGACTCGTCTTCGAGTTTAGAAACTCAAACTGCTGCTTCCAAGTCGTCTTACTTTGGGGTGGCTTTAACGCTCCTCTACTCTCAAACTCCGGTCTTTGATGATAATTTTGGCTGATTTGCTCGAGAGTTAGTTTCCTGCTTGACAAATTGTTTGTATTTCTTTCTAAAGGCTCAATTAATTCGAAATACAAGGAGAAAAGTGCTTACCAGAGAGCTGCAATTCCTGCGTTTTCCTATTCTGAGCGAGCGGATTGTACCTATTGGACATATCCTGATTGAATAGGGAAAATTGAGCGAGGTTTGAGAGTTGAGGGATGTTATGTATCCGTTTTGCTGGGTTCGTGTTATGCGAGATGAATTTCCCCCGTTCGGTGCTTGTGATTTGAATGAATGGTTTGATATTGTCGAATTCCAAGTTCAACGGCTTTGCTGCAGAGATTTTTTGAATGTTGCTCACGCTCTTGTTCCTGAAAGTTCGGCTTGATGTCGCTCTCTCCGTCAGAGCTGGCGACTGGTTCTTGGACCGAATCTTTGAGAAGTCGAGCGAAGTTACTTGCTTGGGACTAGGATTAGCATCCGGAGTTATCATAGAATTAAATGGCAGCGGCTTCAAAATATAAGTTCCAGATAACTTAACAAATTTTGCTAATAATATTTAAAACGGTGAGAAGGAACGAGCAATAAAACATATACAAGCAGAACTATTGGCTATAAATTTTCTCGTAAAGGCAGGATGTATTTATTATTGAGTTAGAAATATGATAATGTCTTCTTCCGAATCTTTGAATGGATTCGTTTTATGTTGTTTAATTTCTCCCTCTCTCTCTCATTAATAGATTACAATATTAAAATGCGTGTATTATTCGTTAGGTTGAATATTGCTATCAACACTGGATTATTATGAAGAAGGGGAGGAATACAACCAAATAATTAAAGAAATCTTGAAAGATTTTTGCATGGAAAAGAAGAAATGGGGCTAGTTTTTTGCATTATTTTCAAATACCTATTGTAGATCTTGTTCCTAGCAACAATTGGATAGCGAAAAAAGACTACTCTCATGAAAGAAACTGAAAGTCATTTGCTACTGCGGAGTCCTATATCCTTTTACGTCTGCCTGGTTCAAACATCACCCACTTCTCCTCTTAAAATCAATCGATTCTTCACTGAATAAGATGAAAATAAGCAGCGTGGTTACTTTGATTTTATTAATTCCGACACGGTTTATTCAATACACTTTTTATGCTTTATCTAATGCAAGTCGATTCGGTAAAGTTTACAGAAAAAGGGCTTAATCGCCTAAAATCACCCGAAAACTAATCAGAGTCAGAACTCTCACTTTCTTCGTTCTTGACACCATCATCTTCGTCTTTAACTCCATCGTCTTCTTCTTTGACACCATCATCGTCGTCTTCATCGTCTCCTTGCTTCTCAATGTCCATTCTCTCCTCCCTCTCCTCCCCCTCCTCACCATCATCTTCTTGTTTTTCCATTTTGATCTGGTCTTCGCCCTCTTCATCGCTTCCTTCCTCTTTTTTAGGCTCTCCGTCCTCGTTTTCTTTCTTTTCTGACTCAGCCACTTTATCAGCGTTTGGCTGGGAAGGTAAATAAAACACTAACACTTCGCTCCCTTTTTCACATTTATTAGCTCAATAAAGCTCGATACCCGCGATTTACCAATAGTAATGACCGTTTTTCCCTTCAAAGGACATGGCTTATCCTTCCATCTATATAAGTTGTCCCCAACCTTGATAGGACTTTTACGACTCAAGCATTTTATCTCAAAACTGCAACAAAAACATGTAAAAACCATACTCAAAAAGCGGCTTATACTGTTGATCCTGGAAATTGTAGAGGATAACGGCGTGCTGCCTTGAAACAGAAGAGCTGTCGGAGAGATCAATATCGACTTCCCAATCATAATTCACCTGCAAAGAGGAGATTATAGCTTTATAAATGATTATGATTCCCTACGTCTTTTTTCTCGCGAGGTGGTGGGGCTCGACCAATAAAAGCATATGGTTTCTGCATCAAATAGCTGATGTTTTTTCCTCTGATAAATGCAAAACCGCCCGGCTACACGGATATTAATATTATGAAGATCAAAGCGATGGTACCTCGAAATTAGCAATATGATATTTCGCGACGGCCTCCGCTGGATTAGAAACCTTTGCGGCATTTTCTCCAGTTTTCTCAGTTTTATTTTGAAAACTGCTTAAACTGACTTTATTGGCTGTGATTTCCTCTTTGAGAAGATTCGAGAGGTAGGCGACTTCTTTATTCAGAACGCCTGCAGGTCGAGTTCTGAGAATTTCTTGGACGTTTTCAATGTCTTGGATTGAATCGTGTGTAATTCCCGCAGCATTGATGCAATCAGGGCCGATCCATGTGATACTGTCGTTATTTTCGTTTCTAACGCGATTAGTCAATGGATTGATTGGCTAGACTCTCCTTTTACTTTTCGATCAAATTGAGAGAGAATAACAAGGTAATCATGTCGTTTAGAGTCGATTTTGAGCCCGCATCTTTGAAATAACCAGCGTATTCATCGAAAATTGCGTCGACGTTATTTCTCTGAATCGTTTTGTCTATATAAAGGAAATCATGGTTTAGACTGAAGGATTCTGCGAGATAAGTTGTACTTGGACTCAGTAAAACCCTACAGACTGTCCGAGAAACGAATCTGCCAAGAAAAATGCTCGATTTTACATTTATTGGCTTCCCTCCAATTCTAATTTCCTCAGTGAACAACTAAAATTCATAAAACACGCTGCTCAAGATGAACTGTGCTACCGAGCTGATGCTATATTCCAACCAAGTCTTTTTGCTGGCTTTATTGCGTATATAGTCTAGCATTGATGGTGTGAATAAGTTCTCAGGAAAAGATAGGGTGCAATAGAGTACCATTTAGATTGTGGATCATGCCTTTGAACCCTGTATATACAAACTTGTTCTTGCTTATCCTGATGAAAGGCGATTTAAGGTCGCTGGGAGTTATTGAGGGAATACCGAGTGATCAAGCCTATTCCTTCCAAAATAAATACCAAGTCGATAACTTTCTTCATATCTCCTCCGATGTCCGTCACGATCTATTGATGTGGTAAGTTCAAGGTGTTGCGATGGGGAGTTTAACATCTTGGATTTTTATCGGCAGCTCTTTGCGGTCGAGGATATAACAAAGCATTCTTTTGCAAAGCGTGCCTATTTTTTCCTAGTAGCGAGGTAATGGCTAATAGAAGGGGCTGGGAAGTACTCTGGTGTGCATTGAGGGCTGAGTGGTAGCGTTGGCTACCTTTGTAGATAATGTAGGCAGCGACTCCATGATTATTTTTTTTTAGAGTGATTATATTGCGTATTAATTTGAATCTTTTTCTCTTAGCACGTACAATAGATATTTCCTTGAAAACATTTGCAAAAATGCGTACGCAGCACATAATTAAACGCAATTAGGCGAGAAATTAATTAATTTAGATGAAGGATGAGTGGTGGCTTCTCCCTCAGGAATGTTAATTTTTTCAATGAAATCTCAAGGATTAAGAATTCAGCTATGATGGAAAACGGGCATGATCTAATTAGAAATGGACCTTACCTTTTTCTAAATTATGATTTTTAATTGCTAGAGATACAAATGACTGAAGGATAGAACACCATCAATCACGCTGTCGTATGAATGCCTCAATTTAGATAAATTAATGTATTTTTTTCATTTCCCATCAATTATGCCGAACTCAGATTCATTTCCTTTGTTGTTGGAGAATCATGGTCATCAATGGAAATCAGAAAATGACTAATTACGACTCTCAGCCTAGAGAACATTATCTCAGGCTGTTTCAGTGACAAATAAAATAGGAGAATGCTCGCTCATTCACTTTTTTTTTAAAAATCATAGTGCAGATATCTTTTTTGAGATCAAATTTTTATCAGTTATTAAGTTTGAAATTAAATTTGATTCCATGAACCGAAAGCTTCTCCAAGACCAACCCTTGAAATTAGACTACGATGACCTCGAGTCTGTCAATTATCTCGAAAAGCAAGACAAAAAGGTTCCCTACCAACTCCAACACTCCTCTTACTCTTTAACAGCGACAAGATTCGGACGTAAAACGTCCTGATTCCGCCTCTAAACGAAGCGACTCAGCCTCTAAAAGAGGTGAGTCTGGCGTGAAGCAGCAGTTAATCACATCATTTGAACAAATAAACCCTCGACAGAAACTCATGGCGCATAACCTGCATGTATTGGACGAAGATATCGAAAATTTCAAAATCAAAATTGAAGACCTCGTCAACAAGTTCAAGAACGACACCATCAATGAATTTATTACAATGAAACGAGCGGTGTTGAAAGACCAACAAGATGCCATCGAATCAGAAACGCAAAAATATACTCGTATTCTCGAAAGCCGCAACAACGAGGTAAATTGCCACGTCCCTGAGAACTCTTGCTTATCATCTATATTATGAATATAGTTGGATACTATCAAGATAGGTCTCGCAAAGAAGATCAAACAGCAAGAGAGATCAGAGGCGATTATTGATGTGCTCTCTGAGCGGTATGGGGAATCCAAGAGGAAGCTGCAAAACGCTGCGATGCTAGCGAAGTGCTTCTCTCAGTTTAAATTGTTTCGTGATTACAAGCAAATGAAAAAGAAGGTAAAAGAATGAAAGAAAGATGTTTGATAACACACCTCCCTTATGAATAATTAGATGAGCAGTGTCGCCGAAAAATGGAACGAAAAAATGCAAGTAAGAAAGCTCTTTGGAGCCTGGAAGAGCCATCACGTTAGCAATCTCGAAAAGATAATAAAGGCCTCACTCGATGACCAGCATAATAAAGATATTTCAAATATGGCTTCGAAATTTAACAAGGAAATCGAGCATTTGACTATTAAATTAAAGGAAACAACCGAGCAGTTAGAGACCGCAACTAGAGCCAAGATCGAAATGCAAGATAATCTGAAGAGAGCGTTTATGAGAGGGGTTAGCGCGATGAATTTCGAAGCAATGACCTTGCTCCAAGGGGATGTCCAGCCGAAGCAGTTATCGAATCAAGGCTCAGGCGAAAAAACCGCATTAAAAGAAACAAGCAAATTAAGCCAAAAGATTTTTGATGAGATTGAGTTTAATAAAGAAAATCTGTCAAATTCACTGATTATAAGCTCGGCAAATGAGAAGAGGAAGTTATCGTTCAGTCACCAGGGAAGTCCGGGGTATCTCGCACAACCACAAAACACGAGCGTATCAAAGCAATTTTTTCTAAAATCTCACTCAGTTTTTTAGTTTGATTCAAAGGAAACTCGCTGGAAGGAACCACCAACTGTTGGAGCTTTTTCAGTCCTAAAGGCTGAATTAAACCAGCAACAACCAATCAGGGTCCGGGATGTCATACAGAGGTCTCCGACCCCTCCGCGGAAAGGCCGGATGGAGCCAGAAAACACTTCTATGTATCAGGAAGTGCAGGAAACAGGTAAAAATGAACACGTTATCGATATCTTTTAACTGAAATATTACTTTTCCAATAGAGGATGAAGGAAAAGTGATTCGCGTCACGGCTGGGAAATCCTATGCGAGTAATAAAGAAAACCTCTATGTCATGCCAACGCAAAGTTTTGCCGGGAAAAGTATAATATACCATTCGCTTAATCGATGCTAATGACGATTTTTTAGAAACAACAAAACCCGCTGGAGGCTTAATGGCAACGAATGTGCCGAAAAAACGATAAAAATTTTTGCACATCGAAAACATAATGACGTTGTGATATGTTGTACATATAAATAAGTTGATGTCCAGTTTTGGATTCAGGGGCTAAGGTTTGTTTTGAAAGTAATGTGTTAAAATTACTTACAATGTAAATAATTGATTTCAGATGAGATTTATAATTTTCAAAAATTTGAAAAATTTAAATATAAGCTTTCATCAATAAAGAGATGTAATTTGGGTATGTTTGTGAGCAAGGTAACATAATTTAATAGTTTAAATTGTGTTACTGTGAAAAAGAAACTGAAAAATGAGAAACTTTGCTTGAATCTCAGTGATAGACGAGTTTTTGTTGGTTTGAGTTTTTTGAGTGCATCAATTGATTCCTTCTTTGCTGTAGTCTGCAACGAAGAAGATTTAGAAAGGGTGTATTAATGACTTTGAATTAGCGAGTTTTTGAGTGGAAATGTCGGAACTGCGTTCTTTAATTCCTGAGATTTAAAACTGATATTGGGATATCATGGTATGCTTTGTAAGGAACTTAGTTTCCGAGAGTAAATGATCAATCTTTTGGTTCCGAATTTGACAATAAAAGTTGCGTCAAATGTAGCTTCTGTAGCTTTGTAAAGGTGAGATGATTAAAGTACAAGTAGTAGAATCTATTTCGATCTTGGATTTACAAAGCATGATAAACTAGATTGATGAAATCGTTGTTAAATTTAAATGAGAGCAACTGGTTTATGGCCACATGAGAATAATTCGTGTGTATCTGATTGAATTGAGAAATACTATACTTAGTAGGAGATGTAGATATTACTGCTATTACTCGTGATGCAGTATTATCAAACGAAGAACAACACAAGCTTCTTTACAAAGCGGTTTTCTTGTCATCCTATTTAATTAATATATTAGTATATATCAAGAGGCACATGCTTTCAACTACTCAATGCTACTAATTACTAGATAACTACTGGTAGTTTAGATGCAGTCAGGTAGTGTGTCGCGATCATTTACTTCATACATGAATAGATTTCAACTAAAGTTAGTAGAGGAACAAAGAAGTTAATAGTATATTGAATAATATAGCACTCTCTTGCAGACATTTCCGACAGAATACTATACCTAAACTAACTCACATGAATTCACGAAATAGTAAATTTTCGATAACTATATAGAATTATTACTTGAAAGCTGTTTCATATTCCACTTATCCTGAAACTATTTCATTATAATAAGTAAAAAAGGCAATATTGCTAGATGAGAAAAAAATTCCTTTAAATTCACAAGTTTTTTCTGTAAAAGGAGCATGTATGCATTCTAGATATCTACGGGCAAAAACTTGCATATATTTACATCTGCTCTACAATCTATATCGTCTACAACGGCCAACCAAAAACGTAGAATTGTTTGATAGCATTACATCGCACATAATGAGAAAAAAGAGAGAGAATTTTACACACACACAAAGTAGAACGCGGAAATTCGATACACGTATCACACAACTCACATATTGTAATAAATAAACAAAGTCAGCAAAAACGCAAAAGATACTGACTTGCGAATTTTACTCATCATACTTGATTTAAAAAGGAAAAAATTAAATACACTGATAATCCTACAATATGATAGAAAACTCCACTCATATTCATCAATCCAGGCCTGCTCCATTCCCTTCTTCCCCTTAAAGATTTACCAAACTTCTCGCTCTCTTATGAGGCTGCTCCTCACTCTCAGATTTCCAAATTTTGATTATTTTATTATCAGAAGTCAACAAAGATCCATCCTGCAACTGTAAAATGTTCTGAATTATAGCCCTGTGGTCTTTGAGCACAGCCAACATCTGAGCCGTCCTCCAATCCCAGATATAGACATGATACTCCTTAATATGTTTCTCATTGGCACTGGTTGCTATTTTCCCATTGCCTAGATATATCATTTTGCTAATCGGTCGTTTATTGTTCGTGAACGCTTTAAGCAGCTTCTTTTCTTTCAAACTCCAAACTTTCAACATATTATCCCCCCCGCCCGTCGCAAAGAACTCTAAATCGGAGGAATCAGCCCGGTTACAGAGTAAAACTATGGCCTTCACGAAATCAGAATGTGCAAATTTTATTTTGCAATGATATTTATTCATTTCAATGCTGTCCGCTTTAGATTCCTCTCCATTGCTTGCTCCTTTCGCTTTCACAGGGCTTCGAAGGCTCGTATTATCCTCCTCCCATTTCCAGAAATTCACTGAGCGGTCATGACTTCCCGAAATGAGTACCGAACCGTCTAACACTCCGCAGTTGGGAAGCGATATCAAGCAAGAAATGAACTCTGAATGCACCTCGCTCTCTTTATAAAGCTTCATAGAGATATCGAATTCTCCTTGGTGCTTTTTCGCGATTTTCAGCGTCCAGACCTTGATCACATTATCACAGGCCGCGGTAGCGATATAAAACACACACGAGTCATCGTCCAGCGAGTATTCGCTCTTCATCTCGCGGATACAAGAGATGCCTGTCTCATGAGCTTTCTCAACCAAAACCAAAAACTTATTGGTACTGTAGTCCCATATTTCGATATTAGAATAATCATCATCACCGCCCAATAGAATAAAGCACCGAGCTTCCTGCGCATCCTTCTGACGGAAGTTTATCGTGCAGAGACTCTTTATCTTTATATCTTCATCCTCGTTTGAGAGATCGATCTCGTCCAGCTCTCGGTAATTCTGCGAGCCGTCCCACAATCTGAACATTCTGTTTGGAGAAGCCGTGAGAATGAGGCTATCGGCGAGTCCTGTGCAGAGAGAGACCGCTGATGTCGTGATGCTTTTCGCGCAGACCAACTTCGAAGGCTTTTCCGGCACGCCTAACGAGTCATCGGTGTCAACCACCTTCAATTTCGGGTTTTTCGGGTTGAATAAGTCAAGTTCGACCTTTTGAAAAATCCCATTGTAAAAATTATCTTCCATTTGCTTTTTCAGTTCCCCTAGGTTTTTTTGCCAAGCTTCCTCAAATTTGCTCGCCTCGAACCTCCTGAACCCTTCTTCGATGTTATCCCTCAGGCTCCTGAGGTCCGATTGCAGAGACTTCATCCCTCCGTAGCGATCGAAGACTTGATTAGAGTATTCGCCATTGTAAACCTTGGAGAAAAACTCCTTTAAATTCTCCTTCTGGAAGTTCACATTCAGCTCGGAGGCCATTAGGTCAAAGATTTGCTTCCTGCAGCTCTTATAGGACATCTGCTCGAGTTTCTTTTTGATTTTTTCAAAGGCCTCATCCTCAGCCCGTTGCTTTTTCCATAGGAGTTGGTTCATTTCGTCTGTAAGGCTCTTGAAGATATCAACGAAATCTTTCAAGGCTCTTTGGAAAGTTTCAGCCATTTTATTCTGGGATTCATGGATCTGCTCTCTTTGCTTATTCAATAAAAGGGTAATTTGATCGAGGAGAAAGAGCACGGAGTAGTTTTCAGCGGGGTCGAAGAGCCCCTTGAGATTCGTGAACTCCTTGTACCAGTCGTTGAGCTTCCGGACCAATGTCTTGTGGTTGAATGAGATTCTTTCGTGTTCTGATAGACACTCAACGCATAATATCCTCTGTCGACATTCCTTTGCCGTACAGACTGATTCGATGGGTTTGGTGGGGTGAACTTTGCACATCGGGACTTGCCCGATCACCGGGACAGATGATTTGGGGTTTGTGTCACCTGCGGATAATTCCATTGCCGTGTGAATTACGAATTCCGACTCTTGTTTTACTGAATCGATCAAAAATTAAAATGTGCTCTCAATCGATGAGCGTTTTATTTGTTATGTGAGATTATTGAATGATCAAATTCAAAACTCAGAGCTGAGTTGATGTAACTTTCTAATTTGAACTGGTCTAACAAAAAACGGATTGAGACTATGTTTTCTAGTGTTTTCGAGAGAAAGCGAGCTATCTAAGCCTATTTAGCTTTGAAAATTTCGAGACGAAAGGCGTTTTGATAAGAAGAGACTTGGCGGGTGATTTTGTAGGGTTTTTGAGTTATAATTCAGAGAGAAATTTCAAAAGAAATTAGTTGGGAATTAATTTGGACGATGAGCATGGGTTCAATATAAGTGGCTCAGGAATGTGTGTTTCAATGAGAAGGTAATGTCTTGAGCGAGGATTTTTAAAGTTCAATTGCTTTTCTGACGAGTTTGAATTTGTGTGCCTGAACCCATTGGCTCTTAAAAGTTTAATTTTAACTCGGAATTTTGAAATTCTGGGTGGAAAAACTTAACGAAAAGCAGAGGCGTTCTGCGGATGAACTCGATGAATTCAATCGTAGTTCGGCCGATTTGAGCAATTTGCATAATTTCACTTAGACGGTCTCTAATTTTGTATGATTTCGGACGGTGTGAGTACATTATGTCAAAATTTTCTTGAATGTTGAAAGCAGGCAGCTTAGAGTGATCAGTACTTATGAATCGTTAGGTAACAGTGTTTGAATCTGTGTTTGTTTGGGAAGAGATGTTATATTATCAATTATTCGGACGTACGACTACTACGCCTAGGAGATTCGCTTGAGCAACTTTTATTATGACTTTCTCGTTGTTTAATATGCAACAAACCCTTCCTCAAAGGAAAAATCTGAGCTATTGGTTCGAGCATCCAAAATTCAAAGATCAAACAATATATTTCAGTCGTAAAAAAAATGATTTGTGTTTCAAATGCAATCATTACAGTTATCCTTGCCTTAAAAAGCAAGAAATATGTTCGGTACAT
>ENA-UOUE01000422-UOUE01000422.1-compost-metagenome-genome-assembly--contig:-NODE-422-length-34365-cov-8.434234_pt1 | contig 34365 bp, 18 predicted proteins | sample MGYA00238146_ERZ747223 | MGnify/ENA primary metagenome ERZ747223 (study PRJEB28781, sample SAMN06268865) | compost metagenome | isolation source: single cell | place: USA: California, Emeryville, Joint...
AGATCTTTCTCGGATAGAAGACTTCTACCATGTCATAATAGACAGAAACTTCCCAGAGATTATTATCATGTCCTCTCTTCTTTCCAGTCTCAGTCGCAACGAGCATCGCGTAATAATAAGAATTATCCTCTCCAAGGGAGTCAATATTGAAATCATATTAGTTAAGTTCACCAGTCCTGTAAATTTTTCCCAGCATTTCATCTCCGCTGTTTTTTCTTTCTTCCTCTCTTGACACATTTCTTTCCAGATGAATCAGCTTATGGTAGGTCGTATTGCTCAGGTAGTACCCTGAGTGCTCATCAGGGATAATACCGCATTTTGAGATAACACCAGCGAGGACCTGATCTTTTGTTAGAACCAGTTTGTAGGTAATTTCCATATCATAAGTTCTTTTTAGTTCCTTTCTGTCTTGCTCGTAAATCTCAACGTCCTTCCAATAGAACTGGAGCTGAGAGTTAGGGTGGTTTATGGAGTATTGAAGATTTCCGTTTCTTGGGTAGAAGAATCTGTCGTAGGGCAAAGGATCCGTCATTTGATATAGCCGCGTCTGAATCTTATACAGAGAGAAGCTTTCAAGGCCTTCGCCTTCATCCTTGATGCCATCAATTACTTTCACCTTGATGTAATAAGTGCGAGGGGTAACCTCCACAGTGCCAACAAGAAAATCTTTGCTTGGACGTTTCACTTCAACATCCCAGCGATTCTCGTGAACTTTTTCTAAGGAATCTGCTATTTCGAAATTGAGTTTGCCATAGCACTCCCAAACCTCGACAGCAAGGACTCCACTTTGAGCCACGTGGACTTCATAAAGCTCTTCACCTTGGACTGGCAGCTTCGATAGATGTTCTTGTCCCACAGAGAGGAAGACAACATCCTTTGTTCGGCCCACGAGTGAATATTGGATGGGAAGGTCATTTGTATTGTTCACAACTATCTCGAGCTGCGCGGATACCGCTTTCATCCCTGGCATAGGATTCAAATGTAATTCAGGGCGAACGAATGTTAATTCGGTAGATCTGATTTCATTCTTCAAGCCATTAAACGTTCTGTATCGTTTATAGGGCGCGATTGGGAACCTCATCGAAACCGTTCCAGGGTGAGAGGCTGTTTTCTCTGCCACATAATCTGCGATCAGATTAATTTCCATATCAGGTAACAGAGAGTGTTTGTCATAGTCAGCATTAGGAGCAAACTCTCTGAGAAGCTCGAAGTAAGTATTGAAGACATTTAACTGGAATTTCAGACGGTTAAGTGAAGTAAGGTTTTGCGTCAGGGCTTTTTGAAATACATCCTCAGGTATTTCATAACGATAGGTATTGGACTCATTTGATTGCAATATGGCATACTGAGTCATCCCGTCATGTAGAGTTGTTAAAGTGTTACTCGAAGAGACGATTATGGTATAGACAGAGTCTTTAGTGGCTTTAACTTGAAGATAGTACTCTTTCTCAAGGCTTTGCGATGAAGGCACTTCAAATTCTTCTAAATCTGGAGAAATCCTGATACTGGTGTGTCTGCCGAATGATACCTGATGTGCTCTGATTTTTGAGGCTTCAGTCATACTTCTGTTTGTAAACACGCTCACGTTTACAGCTCCGCTGATTGCCACGACACTAATATCAAACGTTTCTCGCTGGTCATGCTTAAAGTAAGAGAAACTGGATTTTTGATTTTTAAGAAGTTTCTCTGTCATGGGCTTTCCGTCACGAAGGATCACCAAATCTCCTCGATGGCGCGCTAGCAAGCTGCCGCTCGAGCTATCTGTAGATTCCACAGCGATCAAATAGTAGCACATGTTACAGAATGAGTCATTGCCAGCCTTGATCACGATTTCTCCTCGCTCTCCAGAACTCAAAAAAGACCATTGATTTTTTGTCTTGGAAGGCAGATTCTTGTAGATATCGTCTTCTGGCTTGACGGAGTTCACATACATATTGGCGGTGCCGTATTCCTTTGTGAGTCTGAAGATCAGATCCCGTCTCTTGTTATAGTTGAAGTATTTGTAATATTTTGTTTGGTTGCTAATGCGGTAGTCGTAAGGCAGCCTTGAGGTCAACTCGAAAATTTTAAAGTCTTCGAAAGAGTATTGCAATTGGAATTGAGCAGGTTGCTGAGAATACACTCCAAGCACCCACTCTCCATCCATATTCATTTGGTCAGGGACGACCCGCTGTAAATCTTCCAATGAGACTTCAAGATCGTTCTCTCCAAGATGAGTTTTCATTAGATAATTCCCCTCATCCAGGGTGGGACGAGAACTTGCTCCATAAGCAATAACGAGGGTTACTCTAGTATGAGAGAGAGGAGTGACTGAGATGTGAAGAGTACTGTTTGAATTGGTTACAAAGAGATTGTAGTACTTTATCGAGCGAGCTTCCAATGACCCTTGCACGGGAATCCCTTGATGTAATTGCTGAATTTCTGAAGTGACCACTAAAGAAAATACTGGAAATTCGTCGTGGATGGTCTCGTTCTGCTTAGAAGTGTCTGGGAAAACTCCCAGGGTAACCACACAAGCTGAATATCGAGTCTGACATTTGCTAAGAGATTCTTCCCGTATAATAATCTCGTTGATATGGTCTCCATGATAACCACGCTTTAGTTCTTTTGAATTAAAGTCGTAATTTGTTAAGGTAGGGTATTTTAACGTCTCTCCAACGTTCGCGTAGACAGTCACAGAGCGTGTCGCTGCCTCGGTCATTATTGTAGCAAGTTTGTCATCAAATTGAGGAAGGAAATAGAAGTACAATGGTGTGTCGAAAGCTAACGGGTAGTAGCCATATCTGCCATCGATAAGCTCTGTAATCTGGTTTTCTTTAGTAATCGTCACGAAAAGTCGAGTGTTTTTCGATTCTTCAGTTAAGGCAGAAATGAACACATTACAATCTTTTAGTTCAACGTCACTATTGAACTTACAAGCCTTCTCTAATGTCTCCTTCGAAATTTTCGTTGTAGTTGCTGTCTGATTTCTCGTTGTGATATTGTAGTTCTCTGAATTGGGGAACTGATTCCAATCCTCAAAAGAAATGTAAAGGGTGACTTTGTCCTTATCGAGAGATTTTGTTATGAGGACGTCTCCGTCCTCTGGTCCATACTCGAATTTGAAGAACATAGGCCGTTGCTTTGAGATGGAACCCCAAAATCCAAATCCGGACTCAAGTGCCATGACTTCGTTGCTGGGGACGTAGTTGATGGTGTAAGAGTAAGAGTCAAGTAGTTGGTTGTTTCCTTGCAGGAGAGGGTACACTGCAATATAATATACTCCAGTTGGTTTGTAGTTTTCTGTGATGTTTCCTCCTATTTGAAGCTGACCATCTCCCTTGGTGTTAGCCCACATATAGCTTGTATTCGAGGGAAGAACTCCATCATTTCTGACATAAACAGCCACTCTACCCTTGATAGCTCTGATGTTTATATCGATGTGATTTTTATCTCGAGGAATGTCATTTTTGAATTTATAATAGCCGATCTCGCCATATTTAAGGACGTCTCGCTGAGAATATCCTGGAGTCAATTCAATTACTGACCGAGTGGGAACTGTAGTGTTGCCAGACTGGTGCCACTGCTCTCGATTGAGAATAACCGTCAGTAAGAAACTGGTATATGTCCCTCCGTAAACTCCGATATAATAATTGCCTTGGAGATATTGATTAGCTTCAGTCCTTTTTATCGTGACTTTGCCATGAGGGTCCGAGCGGAATTCAGACGAATAGCTGGGATACATCTCCGTTCTCGAAACAAAAAGTGTTGACGACCCAGTCAGAGAGGTGATCTGAAAGACGATTGACTCCACACCATCTCCGCTCATTAGCGAAAAGCTATAGTATTTGTAATTGTTGTAGTCGACGAAATCGCGAAGTGCTTCGCCCTCTCTGATTGAAATGATCGTTGAAGGCCTTTTTACCAGCAGTTTGTATCTGTTGTTTTGATAGGCATCAGGTGATTTTCCAACAATTGCCACAGCATAGAGACAATGATCTTCATCGTTCCCTAGTTCTGGAGACTTAAAACGGCAGTGTTCATTTTCCTGTTTGAGAGTAAGTTGCTTCAATTTATTGTCTCCTTCGCTCACTAAGAACTGTGGGTAAACTTTAGAAATATTCTTGGTGCCTTGATAGTAGTCTCTCACTTCCTCTTTCGTTACCTCACAATTCTGTGTTTCGCACTGCTTGATGAAAAGGTCAGTAATTCCAGTTATTTGGTTAACTGTGAAGATGATATCTTTGTTGTAGGAAGACATCTTTTCGGAATAAAGAAGATAATTCACTTGTTCCGCAAGTTTTAAAATTCCCGCATCCACCTCTCCAAATGCTATCAAATTATTATTTTTTCGCAGTCTTATTCCAAAGGACATTCCAAAGCGTAAAGCAGTTACTGTGATGTACATCTTTGTTTTGATACCCAGGAAATGGCGTTCAAAAGGCTTAAGTTTAATATGATCTTCTCCAAATTCTGAAAATTCGAGCTTATAGTCCTCATCGGTTTTAGGGAACTCTTCAGCAGCGATTCGGACTCGACTTAGTCCACTGTAAGGTGTAAACCAAATATCCAGATCATCATCATCTCCAATGGAGTTCGCTTTCAAATCAACAACAAAATGAATGCTCTTATCTCCTCTAAGCGCATCGAGTCGTTTGGGGCCAACAGTGAGCGTATTTTCTTTCTTATATTTTCTCATTCGAATAGCAACCATCGAACCTATTTCCGCCTCTATCAGGATTGTGTAGTTATTTTTTGTCGAATACTTTCTGTCTCCAGGCGCAACAATGATGCCTTTACTGTTAGGCCAAAGCGTTTCGGCTCGAAAGTCATACTTTCCAGTTGAAGGAGGCTCATTTCCAAGGTTAGCGTAGACGTGGATGGTGGAAGTCAGGTATTGGACATTCAGCAATTCTGCGCTAATGATAACGTGATCTATCTCATTGTGAGGATCCTCTCCAATAGCCACGCGTATGAGCTGCTCTGGACTATCTTTAAAATTCAGGATTTTTAGATTTTCTGATTTGATCACAAAGGATGGTGTGATATCTGCTCTGAAGGTAAATTTGCAAAAGTCCTTCGGGCATTGGAAGTTGACATGGAGTTTCTCCTTTCCTTTCAACACCTCCAGAGGAAGGGTAATAAGATCGTTGTTTTGGTCTGCCTTGGATTGACCCAAAGGATCATCTGTAAGAGCCACATGCGCGATGATATTAGGAGCATAACTGTCATCCAAAGCCCTCGCATGAAGCGTCAAATCGGCAGTAAGATTATCAGGAAGCCTAATGAAAACGCTTCCATTGTTTTCAATGCTGAAATTATAAGGAGTAGCAAGTCGAATCTCAGGGGACATTGGTGGATGCAGTTGCACTATGTCTTGACAAAAGGCCACTGGAAAAATTCCTATGGCCAGAAGGAAGATTGATAAAAGCTGAACCTTTGAATGGAGCCGCATTTAGTAACTATATTTTGGATTTTATAGATCGAGATTTAAATTTTCTTTTAAATCTTGAATCTTTGATAAAGACAATTTCCTGCTATAAAAGACTCTTAGAGGTGTAACGTGAGCCTGAGGCTTTGGTTAAACCAACCCAGCATTATTCTAGACAATTAATGGTATATAAAAGTATTTCGTTTCGCGTTTTTCGGACATAGCGTTCGCGATTCATTTGATATCATCTAATCTCCGTTGAAAAGTTTCGTTAGAAGCTGGTCATATAACCAAACTTCAGTTCTAATACTCAATACCAACGTGAGAATTGCATCATTCCTCTTTAGAAGTTGTCAAACCCATAACTTGCAGTTGAGAGAATCATTAGTTTCCAATATTACTAATAGTTGGAGAGAAATCACCTGCCAAAAACAAGTTTGAGCAAAATCTGAATGACTCTATTTTGTGTTAGCACGAGGGGTACAGCAAAATTGAGGCAAGAAATATTTCCTTTGGTTGTTTTATTATCGAAATAAAATTATTTCTTTATTCAGGAAAACTTGTAGGTTTCACCATAAAACTGCGAAAGAGTTAAATTGAAATGAAATCTACTAACGGAGGTCACAACGCAACAAATTTACTCGCGCAAGGATACGAACAGGATATTGAAGTTAAGCAGTGCGTTTTTTCCCACACTTACCCTGGAATGTTTCATAGAAAGTGATTCGCATCTTAACAAAAGATCATAGATCCCAACGTGAGCTACTTGTTCTTCGAGAAATGCTTAAGAAAGTCAAATTTGTTGATGATTTGCTGAATAATTTGGAAGAGGACATCCAGTTGGGCCTTCTTGCTCTTCTTGAACTCAACACCTTCAAGAAAGAAGAGCTCGTCTTCCACAAAGGTACCTCCATCCATTGGGGTATATATTAACTGACTATTTTTAGGGGATACTGCAAGAGATTTTTTTATACTTTTGAAGGGAAGTGTTTACATTCTCGACAAGGTGGACTCTCCAATGAATGGGACAACTACGATTCGTCCTCAGCGACTTGCAAAGACAATGCTTCAGGTCAAAACGATTCAGGATCTCAGTGGAAAGAGTGGTTCTGAAGTGCTAAGCCCGTCTAATAAGGGGACTCGCCTTACAATGACTCCAAGGAAATCTCCGAAAAATCTGAAGCTCATGAGGATGAACTCACTGACTTTCACAAGGTCTCTCGAACCAAGATCAAAAACGCTGACTCAACTTCCAGAAACAATACATGATCTTCACGAACTCGATGAGAACCTGCCGCTTACAGAGGAGATGTTGTTCACGCTGTTTCCGTCGCACAGAATTCTGAACACTCTGTTTGCTCCAAATTATTTCGGTGAGGTCGCTTTAAATGAAGCAACTACACGGTATGTGTGAAACTCGGTTTCCGTAAAAAAAACTCTAATGATTAGAACAGCAACTGTCGTGTGCAGAGAGGATTGTATCATGGTAACATTGAGTCGACATGTATATCAACGGGTTTTAGGTAATTAATTACTAGTTCGTTCGTCTTACTTAATTTATCGGTCAGCTGAACATTTTGAGAGAATAAATAAAGAAAGGATGGCTTTCCTCAAATCCCTGCCTTTGATGAACAATTGGCCTCTGCCTAGCATTTCAGCTTTATTTAGGAACATTGTTTCAGTCAAAAAAACCCGAAATCAAACTATTTTTGAAGAAGGCGACCCTGTAAATGAAATCTTTTTTATTAAAAGTGGAGAAGTGGAGGTAATCATAACACGAAGATTTTCTTCATTTCATTGCATTCTTTCGTCTTAATCTCAAAAGATCTCTAAAGAAGTCGTCATTGAAAATTACCTGGACGATTTATTAGTGATGACCTCTCCTGCCTTCAAGATGGACTACTACGATTTGGAAAAACTAAAACTACTAAACAATAGATGGAAAGATCAGACGAAGCGGAAAGAGAGAATTAAAGTATATGCATTAACAGAGCAAAAAATTAACACAATTTTCCCTTTAATTTTTGTTAGGTTGCGGTACTTTCTGCCGGAGAGTCTCTAGGAGATTTAGACCTTCTCGATGAAAGCCAGAAGAGAGAATATACAGCAAAATGCTACAGTTCTGAAGTCGAACTCTTTAAAATTGATACTAATGTAAATAAGACCTCACCTGCAATACTGAGCTAACGGTTACCATATAATTCTCAGATTTTTATCGCAAACGCAAGACAATACTCAGAACTATTGGAGTCCCTGAAGATAAACAAGCGAAAGTGGCGAGATAGTTTGCAGAAGCACATCATTGAGTGGTGCACCAAGACCTGGACTATGTACGAGGATCGTTTGGCTAAAGGTCAAACCAACTTCAGAGAAGAGTTTTTAAAAAATCAGAACAAACAAACCAGAATGACATCCACAGAAACAAAACCTTCGCTGAAAGCACCGCCAAAGAAAAATCCGAACAAAAGATGGAAAGAACTTTTTGAAAAGCCAACAGATCCCGTAGTCAGGAAAACGGACACTGCTGCCAGTCCCCCTCTTTCTTCCCAGAAAATCAACCCACAATCACCGTTGCAGCTTCAAAAAGTTCGCACAATGACAGAACCGAATATCCAAGCGAGTTTCGTAGAAAGCAATCATAACATCGCCATAACTGAAAGCATCGTCACTCCACAGACGAACCCAGCAGCTGAGTACATCGAATATAATTTTTTTACGACCCACAGAAAGTCCTTCGGTCAGCAACCCACTACAGGTGATTTTGCAGAAAGAATGACTCCGAAGAGGTCAACTCATCTCGACGTATTGACTCGAAGTCCTTCGGAAAATTTTATTCCCGTGCGATATTCTCCAGACAAAATCCATGCGAATTATGGAAATCAAGACCAGAATCGAGGACAGGCGTTGACACCAAAAACAAACAAATTCGAGGACATTCACCATCAAAAAGACTCACTACAGCTCTCTCATTATCGGACAGATAGTTACAGTCCTCATAAAACTGCAAAAACTTCTCATTTTCGAAGTCAATCGGAAAATCTCCCAACACAACCGAAATCTCCCACTGCAGTCAAAGATTCTTTCGATGCATTTTTTAAGAGATTACTGAAAAGGATACCGAGATCCGATGATTTAATCACTCGGACAGCAGCATATTCAACCAATTTGAGTACCAAAAGCAGTTTTTACCAACAAAATACCTCCGCTTCTGGGAAACCTCGAGCGAAGAAACCAGAGCTAACCCTTTCGCGGACAAATTCAGTGTCTAGTGTTGTATATACCTCCTCTCCAAGGCTTCAGCCATCTTTCCGCATTACCCAGAGGAAGAGTTCTCTAGGAAAATGAGTTCAGACTGGCATGTGATTTTATCTGTTGCTGTATGTGTGTTGATTTAGATTTTTCCATTTAGAAATCGGCTTCCAGCTTCTTACATTACGAAATTGTCTTAAAGTAAATTAATTTTGATTGAGAAGACTCTTGCGATTTTTTAGACTCGATCAACTCGGTCAATCTATAATCTACTTTTATGAAAATAGGATGATTTTACACAGAAAAATTGTTCACACTGATATTATTCGCAAGGAATTATAAAAGCTATATTAGAGACTGATGATGCGGCTGATGATGAGACTGGTGGGGAATGGAAGACAGATCTCTGAAGATTTTCAAAACGATGGATTCAATGACTGCAGAGGCTTCTTTTGAATGCATTGTTTTCGGAAGCCTCATTTGAACGTAATTATCAGTATAAACGAAGTAATCTCTTCCGCCTGACGAGTTCTGGAAAAAATCCTTGATGAGGTTGCGGTTCCTCTCGTTATCATCCGCCTCTTTAAAGAAATACGTGTAGTTATCGGACTCGATGATATAGAGTGAGAGATGCTCTCGTATCCTACATTTAGCCACTTTTCTTGAGACCAAAAAGAAACTGACGTGGGAATATGGGCTCGCGAAAAACCTCAGATTTTTATTCCTTTCCTCGTTGGTAAGAAACCTTAGATCTGTTATCTTTTGCGCTATCCTCAACAGTTCGAAAGAAAAACCTATTTTCTAGATACCCAATGCATTCAGATAACAATTTCAAAGACAAGATCATTACTGGATTGTAATTGTTGTCTAGTTCGATTGGCGCTTTATCAGCGATTGTCGGAAGACTTCGAACAAGGAAAGGATTATTGAAATAGTCTCCAAGAAAGCAAACGCTGAACTTAGATCGATCATCGTAGTGACTAGACTGCTCTTTATGGTAGATGTCTTGCGTAAGCTCCATTTTAGCGTTTGAATGGTTCGAATTGTCCAGTATTGGCCGTGCAGTTTCATCAAAAAGCACTATCTTGCTCAAAGAAGCTGAGAGCAAATTCGCGTAGCGGTCCACAAACGTGAAATACGTTCTATTCCATTTCTTCGAGCTTTACATGGATTTAATATTCACCTCAATAACAGTTTCGATGAAAAAAAAATTACTTCAGAATGATGCGAGTGTCGGTGATTTCATCCTGTCGATAATCATAGTGTAGAGGGAAGAGAAACTTTTTGCCTGAGGAAATAGAATTATCGTAGGAATCAGCAAGAAACATACCTTTAAACTTGTGAAAAAAGGGTCCGAGTTGCTTCTGTTGAAGCTTGCAGCAGAGCTTTAGGAGGTTATCTGTTGTAATTTTTAACTTGATAAGTTTGAGTTTTTGCAGACTGGGGTATGTTTTTATTTCCGGCACAAAAAAATCATGCGAATTTTTGAAAGGACCGAACTCTTGAGCGCTATTAGGATCCAATGGCCTTCGATCTTTGCTATACACGCACCTGTACATGTATTCCAGTTTCGCCATTACAAAATTAGCGAGGCGAAATAGGAGATTTCCGAACTCCGGAAGCTTATCAAAAATGAAAGAATGCGTTGAGGAGGAGTTAACTGGTAAATCATCGATCTTTTGAAGGTAGTCTTCCAGCTGTTGATGAGTGAGTTTGATCGGTTCTGGAAAAATTTTTGCGAATCCAATCGGCAGAATTTCGTACTCCAATTGGCTGAAGGATCTGAGAGCAGGAGTATCTGATCGGCATTTCAGTATAAATTCCAATAAAAACGAGACGTTTCCTTCTAATGTTGTAAAACTGAGCGATTTTCTGAACTTGACCACGATTGTTTCTGCCTCGTACTTAAAAACGGTCTCATGGGAAATACACTCTTGTTTGATGGCGTTTATCAAGAGTAAATTTTTGATGGTTTTGATGAAATCGATGGGATGGTGCACGAATAATTTGTTACTGTTCTAAAGCAAAGATTTAGACTCGATGAAAATGGTGAGAGAAAGACATACTTGTCGGAGGTTTCCAATAAAATAGTTATTAAAGATCGAATCTGAGCGATCTAATCTGACTTCAAAGTCACCCGTTTGGCTGTTGATTGAGAGAGCAAGACGCTTGTCTTTGAGATGAAAGAAGATGAATGATTCTAAATCAGCACCGTTTGAAAGAAGATTCAGAGACACCTTAACAGCTAACATAGTTATTAATTCAAGATTCTGGTTGAAGAGGTAGAAGGCATACATTCTTTGTCAAATTCGCCTCTCGTCAAGTGGAGCGATCTCAAAAAAAGGAATTGCAGCATGAATTTTCCAAGAAATTGAACGAACGTAACTATGTTGTCTATATCAAATTCGGCTGTTTCTTCCCGAATGTCAATTGTTTTATTGGCGATCAAGAAGTATGAATTGATATCGTCCAGTCTGATCCGAGCTGTTTGTTGCAATTTGTTTTTTATTGTTCTCATCGGAATGAGTCCTGGCTCGACATTTATTCTAATTACATCGAAACTGCCTATTCCATCAAAGATAGTTGAAGAAGGCCGCTGAGAAAACTGCTCGATGGTTAAATCCTCAATTTTCAGAATTATATAAATCGCCTTTTGCTTTTGCTTGAGAATGTGAGAAACTGTCGCTCCATCTTGCCAGAGCAGCAATGTGAGAGTAGTATCACTGTGACTGCCTTCTAAGATTTTCACCTCTTCAGGTGGATATATTTTAACCTGTTTGACAACAGTAATAAAACTTCAATCCCAAAAAAAAAATGCTTCTTACTTGCTTTGCCCAGTGCTTCAACAGTCTTTTCGAAAAAACCCTTTTTATTTCGTAGATAGCATAGTGAATGAAGTAATGCTCGTTTTCTTTATGTTTATATGCGTCTTCCAACACTGAGTTAATGTGAAACCTGAGCTGTACACACCAAGAGAGATAAATCAGATATGATTAAGGAAATTGACCTCTCTTTGCTCTCGTTCGGTGAAAAGGTTCGACCCGATCAAGTCTAATGTAATGAGAACGAGTCTCTCGACCTTAAGGCTATCGTCGTACATAATCGTAAACTCTAGCTTAATGTCTTTACTTTGCATTACTAGAATACCATCTTCGACTCTATTCAATTTTCAATGTAATTGCGATTATAGCTCATTAATATACCTCACAGAGGAGAATAGTTTGTCGAGGTTCAAGCTAGCAGGCATTTTTGAAAAAATTGTATTGTTTATCTTTTCAATGATCTGTTTTTCGTCGTCAAGTTCATTGCGTCTCAGCACAAATGGGAGATAATTATAGCTTTTTGTATTTAGAATCTGCGAGGCGACAGATGGATTCAATGCTGGGAACCTTGCCATTTTTTTCAAAAAAGGCGGTCGCTGAATTTTACTTGAAATGCTTGTATTCTTCGAGGAGAGTCTGAACCTGAGTATAGAATCCATCAAAGTCTACCACTTGGTTTTTGCTTTCTTGCTCTAGTTCATCGGCTGCTCTCTTTTGGAAGCTGAATGCAACATTGATAAAGCAATTTACTTGTATTTCTTTCAGCACAGCTTGATCCTCAGAAATGAACTTGAGAATCTTCCGTAATTGCTTAAAATTGTACAAGGAATTCTTTACGAAACTCGTAAGATCTTTTGAGATGTGTTTTAGAATGTGGAAAGAACTTTCGATGATGTACTTTTTGGTCTATTATCTGTAGAACCCCTTCTGTCAGTTAGGGTCGTAGTCAAAAGGTTGAGGTAGTCTGAAGGTATTGAGGATGCAATGGTCTTGAGAGTTAATTGCTCAGGCATCTGATGATTCTCAAATCCATTCATGCCATACTCCGCCATTTAAAATTTCCTCGTGTTTTGAACTCAAATTATTACAATAATGAACGAACTTTCGAGTGTAATCACGAATTATTGCTAAAAGATTTTTTTAATTAAAAGCCTACTAACTAAAATTTGTCTGATTCTATACTAGCCAAAGTTATGGCTCTTATGAGGTATGGATCATTGCTTCATTTTGATGGAATAAAATTGGACTGGTGAGGAAATTTTCTAACACGCCATCTTCAATGAACTAAAACCAGAGGTTGTGGCACCTTCATATCGGTAAGCCTGGGAAGAAAAAGAAATACATAAATCATCCTTGTAGTTGTAACGCAAAAATCTTCTCTAAATTTTTGAATGAAATCACCATATTAGTGTAATTACGTTTTTTAAAAAGAAAAAAAAAACCAAAAAAACTGCAGAAATTATCTTGAAAAATGTTCTGCCTACAATTGTACTCCAAGAAGTTATTAATCCTCATCTTTCTATACAACCGATGCCGATTGATAGATTGGTCTAGATAGCATATTAATGAAATAGCCTATCCTAAAATTTTGTAAATCCGACAATCAGCGATTTACTCTCTCACTAAGCTACTCTAGGAAACAATAAGTGATGAAATTTCATATTTTAGTGAGCCTTAGGTAGAAAAGCTGATCTCTCCTGAGTCAATCTCTCTGGAACACATGGAATTTAGCTAAGTAAGGTTCCTTGAAGGTCGCTCTATCACAAGTCAACCTAAATAGCTTCATGTGTTTCTTTTGGATCAATCGATCTGAAGAGGTTGACTTGAAGTTGATGCTCCTTTTGGAGTTTGTCATAATGAGAAGAAGAATATCGATTTCTGAAGTTGCACGAACGATGAACTGCAGGAATAAATGGTTTGAAAAGAAAAATTATCCCTTTATTCGTTCTCGTTAGCACTGAGCTTAATTCAACCAATATTTGTTTTTTAAAATAGCTACAGAAAGAAAGAATCTTTTAATAGATAAGATAGAAGAGAGAAATGACTGTTAGTGCACTTTTAGAGCAGCTTTACTGAAAACTGCTAATGTTGTGTATAATCCTGTTTGAGAAATCATACGTTCTGGAATCTTAATCACTCCAAAACTAAATGGACCTCTTTAGTCAGCTAAATTATTTTTCTTTTGATCCTCAGCGAAAAGCTGAAGCACTGGAAATGAGCTCCTGGGAGGATTATCTTGGGTCAGCCATAGTCTCTCTCTTGGTTTCCACATGTCCAATGCACATCTCCCTTTCAGATCCTTTTGAATATTCATCGTAAATGCCAGTGATTAGAACACTTTCTTGGCTGTAATTTTTGGTTCCAGAGAATGACGGCTTTTAGCAGCAGTCTCATGAAAAGAAATCAATAAACCAACCAAAATATTTTCCATAATGATTGCGCCAGAGGGCAGTAAACAAATTACCAAGACATCAAGTATAGTGAGCTTTCATTTGGATTCTGGAAGAGCAGAGAGGTCATATAACTATTCTTTAGATCGTTCGTTATACTGGATCTTAGATCAATCATCATAACAAAATCTAGTACTTCGTTCTATTATTATTTTTTTCCTCTCTCTCTTTCAAGGTTCTCTCTAGCGTCATCACAGAAATGGATAAGGGTTAGAAAAGCTCATTGAGACTTTTAAAATGCAAATAAAGTTTGAAGAGTGAATTAGGTTCGACAAGAATCTCATATGTCAATCGAATTATCTCTACCAATTATTCATCATCTTGCTGTAGCTACCTACATACCAGAGAAATTATGGAACGACGTTGATTTTTGATTTAACAAACTATCGTTCCTAAAAAGAAGCTAATAGAAGAACTATAAATGCCAAAAAACTCTAAATTAAATTTATGATCATTTAAATTGCAATTTTAAGCAATTACCATTCGCATTATTTAATAAACAATTTTCAAAATTTTATTTTACTGACTATGCTCACATGTAGTTCTTCTCGACACCAGCAGGGCTCAGAGAAAGAACTGGGGATTTAAGATGTGAACACATACCCCTCGATCAGAAGGGAGGACGCAATTTACTTGGTTTTCGTGCAGGTGAGACGTTGGTGCTTATCGATAGGATGCCAACAAACTCTCTGTTCAACATTATTTAACACTTTGTTAGAGGTTATTGCTCTTGATGAGCTTGACAGAAGATCCCTGGCCTCAAGACAACTGCAGCGCTCTGGCCCACCCCATTATTGAAGTAATTGGTACTTTCGTCCCCGTTTGCTTATGCAGGAGATCATGGACTCCTAAATAGTTGTTCTCTGTTTTGAATGAGTTTGAATTCCAAGCACGTGTCTGACAGTTTGCTGAGATGTACAATCATAGGGAAACCAATAACGCTGAATTGTTACTTCAGTTCAGCCGTTCTAAGAAATGATTAGTACATAACTGCTGCATGTCTAGCACGAGCTTAGGAGATTCAATTATTCCTGGAGGCCAAGAGATTGGTATTCAGATCGATTTCGGAATATCTATCTAGCCTAAACCATTCTGTTAGATTAGACATTTGTATTTCCGTGCTAACTCAACACTCTGGCTCACATCAACTACTACTAGCAATTTTCAACGTAGAGAACTTGTAGGTCCATTGTTAGAGCAGAGACTCTTACAATGCTTTTTTTAGCTTTTCATCGGAATCAAGAGTCCTCAGTTAATTAGTGAAAACTCAATAATGGAAATTTATTCTCGAGTGTGTCTTCTTAGACTCTCTCTCTAACAACGTAGTCATGATGAGTGATTAGAAAATTAAGAGTGTAAGTGAAAATTTGCGTTCTATCCTTTATATCTAAGTAGTGGGTATTTGTGCAAATCGTTTCTGCGAGCTCGAGGCTTGAATTGAGTATCTGAGTGTTGTATAGGCTATTTAGGTTTGGGTTACGACACCATGGCAAGAACAACCAAACCAAAACGAGAGATCAAACTTCCACACAAACTTTATAGATGAACTATAATGCAATTGAAAGCCAGACTCGAGAAAACGCATGTTTTAATGTTATTATTAATCTCATCTTAATCAATCTTTTTTTTTCTACTTATGAAGAGCTCGTCGTCGACATCGAGTTTATATTATGCTTTTCCAGATTCTATTGCATTAATTTCCTTTTGCGAAAGTAGAATCTACACACAGAGAGAGTTTTCAATAAAGGGAACACACAAAAAGTAGTCTGTTTTTTGAAACCTAATCATGCGGATTCTGCATTGTGTTGTCTCAAGTTATCGAGTTCTTACGTTTAGTTGCGAAAAACTAAATTAGGCTTTTCCAACAAATTTCAATTTGAAATTAAAATAATTTTTTCAAAATTAGATCCGAAACAAAAATTTAAATAAGAGTCAATCTTTTTGAAAAGAAACAACGATTGATTCCTCTTTTTTCTGTTCTGTGAGTGTTCTTAATGAAAAGAAACTAATTTTATGTTGTATCAGCTCGCTGCTTCCAGGTGTTAATTTTTATTAGAAATAAAGTTATTACGCAATCGAGACAGAATAACAACTATTCTTTAATGAGAGCGAGATGTGAATATCTATAAACTGGTTGCAGCAGTGTGACTTGGATTTGATGAAATCAATAGAATATCAGATGATGATTGAACCAATTTTGAGATATATTTCACAGAACATTTAAAACAAACAAAAACAAACAAAAAACACACACCTTAGGGGTGAGACATAACACGTATCTGTCAGCTATGTCCTTCATCTTGCTTTTGAAAAGTCTTCATCATTACTGCTTCCTTCTGCCAATGATTTCATTGCTCTAACTAGTCAGCATATTCTTAAATGTCACATTAATATAGACTAATTCTCAAATCTTGTTCAAAGAATCGGGAGAGACTTCAGTGATATATCAATTGCCAGAACAAAGGCTATCTATCCAAAATAACTATCGCTGGGGTGACCGGTAACAACCTTTATCAAAACATTTATTGCATTTGGTAGTGTTACAATCAACTTTATCGAGGTGACTTTAGGTGTTTCAATGTGAAGATATGGATTGCATACAATTCATATCTATCTGTATACTATAAATTATGAATGAGTTAAGGCAATGGATTAGTAACCTAAACACAATAAAACCCGGCAGACAGAAGTTGTTCTCAAAATAATTTGCCTTATTGCCGTAAATAAAGCTGAATCTTAGTCCAGATTTTAAGCGAAACTACTATGAGCAGGATCAGCATTGACAGTTAACAGCAGAATATCCGTGCTGTTGCAATAGCATATGACTGCCAAATACGCAACCAGCGGGGGCACCAAAAACGACATTTGAGGAATCGCAGATAAGAACCCAAAGCGGACTGCATCTATCATGAACGTCACCATATAAATAAATTCAAATAGAGCCAAGAGAATAAATATCTTTTGGCAGACTCCAAAATGTTTGTGAATATTCTTTTGGAAACATACTATCATGGCAACCGCGGTTACTCCAGCAATAAAGATACTGAAGATTTGCATAAAATCTAATACCTTTTCGGCTGTGTTTGCTACATGGATATCTTTCAAGGTATCAATAATCCAATATGCAAGCCCAAATGGTGCCCAGACTGCGAGAATCCAGAACAGAAAGTATAAACTTTTGAATTTGACCTTGAGCTCTATTCTTGAAAGAGAAACGCCAGAAGAATAGCTAGTTGAAGGTTGATGATAGATTGATTCGTTATTTTGAATCCGATTTTCACTGGAGATAACGTGATCATTGGCGCTAGGAATTTGCTGGTAATGACCTTGGTCTTGGGGGCTGCCAGTTCGGTTTAATGACATAGTATTGCGGTTCTATTGTTAGTTAGGATGTCTGCTTTTGTATTTGAGAGAACGGGAAATTTAATTTCGTGCTTTATGAGTGTAATAAAGTGTTTTGCTGAGTACTCTGAGCATGGACTCTCTAGCCAACTGAAAAAGTTTTAAGATATAAAAAATTCAGGCTATTGACAAAAAAACTGCACCCTGAGGCTACTAACATCACACCGACCTCGAACTTGCCGTGAATCGCCAAATCTGTCTGAGGTGAGGAGATAAAGAAAGAAAGGCAGTTTAATACGCACTATTCTTTGAAATCCCGAACCGGAGTATTATCTTGAGTCGATTATTGATTATTATATAATCTCTGAATCAATCGGAAAATTCAAAGGTATGAAAGTCCTTGCCTTGACTATTCTCGCCACAGCTATCCTCTTCGCTTCAGCTGGAGATAGCATCTTCCCAAATGACGATTGGGCAAGCGGATTCGTCACCATCAACGATAAAGGTGACGACCTCTTCTATATCCTCTTCAAATCCCGCCGAACTGAAACTGCCTCAACTGACCCACTCGTTTTCTGGCTCACTGGTGGCCCAGGCTGCTCCTCTGAGATCGCTCTCTTCTTCGAGAACGGTCCTTACACTTTGAACGAAGATCTCTCCGTCAAGAATAACCCATTCTCATGGAATGCCCGCGCTAACTTCATCTTCATCGATCAACCAGTCGGAACCGGCTACAGCAAGGCTGCCTCCATCATTGACTACGATATGACTGAGGACCAAGTCGCTGCTGATTTCATGTCCTTCCTTAAAGGCTTCTTCGATGTCCATCCTGAATTCAAGGGAAGAGACATCTATGTTACTGGTGAATCTTATGCCGGACACTACATCCCAGCTATTGCCACCGCCCTCCACAAGGCAAACAACCCAGATATTGTCCTTAAGGGAGTCGCCATCGGAAACGGTTGGGTTGACCCATTCCACCAATACCCTGCTTACAACGATTTCGCTTATGAGAACAACCTCATCAGCACCACCTGGCACTATGTCCTCAAGCCAACCTTCCTTGCCTGCCAAGGACTCATCAGAACTGGTATCTGGCCTATTGCTCTTGAAGCTTGCCAACTTGCTGTTACCACCATTTTGGGTATCCCACTCTCCCCAAGATTCAACGTCTACGATATCAGAGAAGGCTGCGCCGTCCCTCCACTCTGCTACGATTTCTCCAGAGCCGAGAGCTTCTTGAAGCAACCAAAGGTTCAACAAGCTTTGAACACTGCTGGAAGAGACTGGAGCGACTGCAACATGGTTGTTCACACCTTCATGCTCGGTGACTGGCTTGAAAACCTCTCAGACAAGGTTGCCTATTTGGCTGATAACGGAGTCAAGGTTCTCGTCTACAGCGGTGACAAGGACTTCATTTGCAACTGGAGAGGAGGTGAAGCCTGGACTAACGAAGTCAAATGGTCCAAGCAAGCCCAATTCCAAACGGCTAACTACACCGTCTACAAGGACTCTGAAGGAGCTGCTATTGGAGAGTACAAGAAAGTTGACAACTTCGTCTTCTTGAGAGTCTACGAAGCTGGACACATGGTGCCAATGGATCAACCTAAGAACGCTCAAACCATGCTCCATGATCACTTCGATGACCAGAGCGAACTTAACAGAAAGAACTAAATAATTATCAAACAGGTTAATGGGTTTCTCAGGCAATAAATATCTAAAATTCCGTATTAAGTCGTTGTTCTCCTTCCCTCTCTAAATAAATTGACTGTGAAATCATATGAAATACCTTTTTAAGAGTAACCCAATTCGAAAAGAATTTATGCTGAAAAGCAAAATATTAAAGAGCAGTTTCAACACTCATCAGCCAAATAATCAACCAAAAATTCAGCGTGTTATGAGGAGCTTTATGTAATGAGTTCTAAATAGATGAGCACTCGTTCAGTTGAAAGTAATGAAAACGTTTTGTGATGTTGAAGTATGAAATTTATAAATGAAATTTTATAATAAATATCCATAACTTAAATGAATACATCCATGCATCATATAGTGATAAAACTCAAAAAACATGAAACACAACAAAATGATACACTTTAGTTTTATATATCGTTTAACTGCTCCAGGGCATTCGTGGAATTCGCCCCAGATTTAAAACCGAACCTTAAAAAAAACAACAAAAAAGCATGCTTTATATTCCAAACTTTGCAAGTTTCTGCTTAATAATCATATGACTTATAGGTTTTATACAGTAGTCATCCATACCAGCTGCAATAGCCTGGTCGAGTTCTGACGCCTGCACAAATGCTGTGCAAGCAATTATTTTCAGAGGACTGATTTCTTTTTGAGCAATCATTTGACGGAGCATTCTCGAAGTTTGAAAGCCATCCATCACAGGCATGTTACAGTCGAGGAACACGACTTTGTATTGCTCACAGCAAACTGAGCAAGGGTGGCTCTGTCTTCGTTTTATCTTCTCGATAGCTTGCAATCCATTAAACGCCCACTCACAAGCCATCTTGAGCTTGAGCAGGTGTTGATCCAATGCTGTGAGATTGAATGAGTCATCATCAACGATCAAGATCGAAGGACATGAGCACTTCACCTGCGATTGCGGTGCAGTGGTTAACTCTTGGCTTCTGTAGGTCCCGCCTCTTCTTAATTTGAGCGGAATTGACGTCAAGCTCGAATCCGGGGTTTTGACCCTGTCTAAGGACCGCTTTCGTTTCGTGGATAAATTATGATCACATCTAAGCTCAGTCTCATCGTGGTGTTTTTCAGTCAAGTCTTTTTCTGAGAATCTATCGCTATTCAAAGAGTGTAGTGGTCTATTTTCAAGCATTTCTCTATCGATGATGTCAACCCAGAAATTAGAGCCTTTCGACGGGATCGATACGAACTGGATGGATCTATTATCGCTGGCTGGAGCCCCTTGGTTCAGGAGCTCAGCCAAATTATTGGATATTACCAGGCCTAATCCGACGCCTGTAGCATTAATTTTGGAGTTCGAGCCCAGCTCTATTTTCTCGAATGCTTTGAATAATTTAGCTTGATTCTCTTCATCGATGCCTATTCCAGTATCAGAGCATTTTATGCGAATTCCATGGTACTCAGAAATCGCAATTTCTTCAAGACTTAGCACCACTGAGCCTTCGAAAGTGAACTTAACAGCGTTACTCAAAAAATTCAGGATAATTTGTTTGAGTCGATTGTGGTCTGATAGGATTATCTCCCTATTAGGAGAGATTAAAGACTCAAGCTTGAGCCCAATTCCTCTTTTAGAAGCTTGGATTTCAAGTAATTCGATGCACTCCTTTGCCGTTTCGATGATATTTTTAGGTTCAAACACCAACCTGAGTTTATTGGCCTGCATTTGCGAAAAATCGAGAAAATCGTTGATCAACGAGAGCAGCATCCTATTGCTTCGAAGAGCTGGGAGAATGAAGTTGTTTTTCGCGGATTGCGGGATATCGGGGTCATTGAGTGCTTGTTCTGTGAAGTTGATACTGCCGTTGAGTGGAGTTCGAAGCTCGTGTGAGACGGAGGCGAAGAGACGGGTTTTGTAGTTATTATCGTCTTGGAGAGTCCTCAGTGCTTCTCGCTCGGTGGTGTCGTTGATGTTAGCCACAATGACTTTCTTCTCATTGTATATGGATAGAGCGAATTTCAGTGTATAGTGTCTCCAGCTATCATTCTCATCTTTTTTGGAGCATTCCACCGTGACGAAAGGCGTTTGCTGGGAACTCCTGCTTTCTTGAATGAGAAGTCGAGACCTGATCTCCTCGAACACGTCATTTAAGGTTTCATCCTATATCATAGAGTCAGCTTAGCTAATTAAATTAGAGCTATTTTACCTCCTCTTTCAGCAAATCGTTTCTTTTCGAAGAAGGCGGAGCCATTGCCTTGATTTTGAAGTCGCTGAATAAATCTTCTAAACTCGAGATTTTTCTCTGAAACATCTTTTCAGCTGATTCATTCAAATACAAGATCTTCTTCTTCGCGTCAATGACCACTATCCCTTCTAAGACATCATCTAACACCTTCTTAATAGACTCGGTTTCCTGGTATAATTTGATTTTTTGCAGTGATTCTATTCTCCAGTATCTCTCTCGGATGTATGAAGAGATAGCATAGATTAAGAACACTTGAATGAGGTAATAGATCATGATTTTTGGCAGTTCAATGTTCATGCACACGATCGAGATATACATTATCACCTGTATTAAACAGGACGCGATTCGCAGTTCCCATAATCCGATCAAGAAGATGCTGCATACGAAAGAGACTCCCATGTACCATCCCAGGATAGCCATTTGCAGCCCTTGAAAAGCATTGGTTTGATCGGCTGAGAGCGCGAGCATATCAGCGGTAGATATAAGAGCCAGCACGTCTAGAAATAGCAGGATCCTCCCTGCTCTTTTGATGAACCGGTTGCAGCGCCTCTCAACCCAAAACACTCCAAATAGCCAGAGAAGTGACACTACGATCCTCACAAAACTCCATGCAATGACGGAAGGGTTTTTCATTGTGAAATTCATGCTATAGTCAAGAATCGTTGATAAGTAGCGCATGCCAAAGATCAGCAACCCAAGCCTGAACCTTTTCTTGAGTTGCAAGGAGAAATTACTCTTAAAGGCTTCAGCGTGGGCTTGTGATTTAAATTTGAGGCAGAAATCCATCTTTTTAAAATTTGGCTAAATAAAAGGCTTTATATAGAAAACGTTTAAAACTCAGTTATTTGAAAGAATAAAATACCCGGAAATTAGTATCCGTGATTAATGAAAATCAGTAATTGATAAGAAAGCAACTTTGCTATTCGAAAATGCAAACAAAACTATTATCCGGCAAATACATAAGAGGTTTTGATCATATATAAGTCTCCTTCAAAAATAACTATGAATTCTGGGTGTTATGAGTATTATTGTTTTGCAATATTTAGTTCTTTTGGATTAAAAAAATCGCATGACTTTCTATAAGGGAGAATTTTTTTCCATTGGCTTGCATATATTGTTACGCCTCATTTTCTATGGTAAACCCACCTCGTTTCTCTGAAAAAACCGCTTTGAGGGAATTCCGAGCGTTTTTTTAAAATACTGCTCATGCGTGCAATTAAAATTATTTGGTTTTAATATTTTTGGCTGAGTCTAATAGAATTGGTTTTTGCTTATGCAACAATACTATTTTTCAAATTAAGACATTGAATATTTTGATGGCAAGTATTGATGTAGAGGCATATCATTGGAGGACTCCACAAGTAGTTAATCTTTGAAATAGTTTAACACTTGTGAGAAGCCTTATACTCTATCAGCAGTGTAAAGCACGAACTTTGCTGGAAAAACTTTTTTGAGATTTTTTCTTTCTAATTAATGGGTTTACTCAGGCAGATAAAATATCACCGGATATTGAAGTTGAATGCTTTCCACTCAGTCGATATACCTACTGAATAGAAATCTAAATAAATTTGAACATTTCTGGACATTGATGATTGGCAAAATCTAACCTCTCCACGAGGTTATGTGAAATTGTGTCAAAAAGACTATCAAACCTGAGAATATTAGTTAGTTCGATGGAATTATCTCAAGGTTTTAACTTAACTTTGCACGAATAATAATCGAGTATTAGAGCCATATTTTAAATAGAACCTTTCCAGTGAAGACTGCTCTGGCTTTCTCTCAGTCTCAAATTGAGTTTTTTTGTGATCAAATTTTCAACTTAAAGAGCAAATCATTTTTTGCTGCTTCATTTTCGAATTATCATTTTAGCAGAGATATTAGATTGTGCATCCAGCTTGAATTGTGAGAAAAAAACATGGTGAATATATGAAGAGGCCCATCATTTACTTTTAACTAATAGCTTTCAACAACTGAGACATTTAAATAAATTTAAGAGTGTTCCTCACATACGATAAGTGGGTGAGTGAGTGATCGAATCGAATCTTCAAATAAATTTTCGAGAAGGTTTTATAGTATGTCAGAGGAAATACTCGTTGAAGCGATAACCGCAGAGAATGAGCGATTAAAGGCATTAGTCACTCATAAGGATATGCAGTTACAACAATTGAATGCCCAAGTTGCTTCTGTTGTCGCTGAACTCGAGGAATTTAAGAATCGTGCCAACACATTGGACAAACTTCTACAATTAGAGGACGAGAACACGAACTTGAAGAAAGAGATTGACAGTTTACGAGGGATGATCTCTTCCTTACATCAAGAAATGGATCGTCTGAGAAAGAATGCAAAGGACTTCGAAGATAATGCAAGCGATATGCATGAAGCTGAAATCCGAGATCTCAAGGGAAAGATGCTTGACTTATCAGTAGAATTAGAAAGAAAGAGTCAAGTTAAGGATTCCACCATCCATACCGCCCATGATGTTCACGATGTATCACAGCAAACTATTGAGACAAATTCTACAATGATGGAATTAGAAGGGATGATCAATGACCTTCGAAGAAGCAATGAAGCTTTTCAGATGCAACATAATGAACTCCAGAAAAAATACGAGAGCCAGCATGAAGAAATGAAGAACAAAATTTCATCACTCATTCTTGAAAATAATAGGTTAAAAGAGCGGTTAAATGATGTGAATAAATAGCTCTCAGTATTCGCTATAAAGAATAAGAGCTGTAAAGACTCATTATCTCAATATCAATAATTTTGAAGAATAATCATACTAATGTTTAATTAATTGGCATTTGATAGCACATGTTCAATTTATTGATTTTTTTTTTTCCCTTCACTCTATGATACTGTCCATTGAATGAATGAATAGAGTGATGAAACGTTCAAACTGATTTGAGTTAGCTAATCGATAAAAAATAAAAAATAAAAATCAGCTATTTAAAAGGCCAAGATTCTTTTGTTTCAACAGAGATTTTGTTTTTGGGAAAGGGGAATCGTTCGTAAAATACTTAATACCCAATAGATTTTCCACAGAAACAAGAGATTGAGGCATTCTACTTGCATTGAAATACAAAGATATTAAAATTAGCAATAATAAGTACAATTCATTGATGTTACCACACAATAAAATGAACTTGAAGATACTATAAACAAATGCAATCTAAGCAATGCCAAGTTTAATCGAGGTCAATATTTCGAATGTCGGATGACAATCTACGACAATCAAGTTTGCTTACAAGTTGAGAAGACATTAAGTTCTTTTTCAAAGAAAAGCTTTTACTCACGCCTTGAGATTCTTCAACATCTTCCGGCTGAAGATGGAGAGGAGAGATATAGTCTCTCTCCTGAGAAAACTCGCCTACATTGCGGCTGAAAGCCAGAATCTTCACTCTATCAGTGGCAACAAGGGTGCCATGAGATTTTGGAATATAGGAAATCGGATTGTAGAATTTCCGAGAAAATGTATCTCCAGGCTCATTGATCAATTCAGTCACTGTTCCACGGAAAAGCACTCCACCAAACTTCAAAGTTATATGCTTTCCAGCAATCGCTGAAAGCACTTTCGCATCCTTCGCATATTCTAAAAGGGTTTGATCATCGAGAGTAGTCAACTCTTCACATTGAGTATCAGGGCTTTTAACTGCTGCAGGCAGCGCGTTCCTATAGCAAAACTCTTCGAACTCTCGATTCTCTTTGAGCAGTTTGTCCAGAAAGTCCATAGGTAGCCTCTTCGCTATGACGGCACTCTCAGCGACGCAGGTATATAACGGACAGTGTCTTTGCTCGACAATATTCAATAAAGATAACAATCCCCCAATTCCTCTCAGCATGTAGATTTCGTCATTTTCGCCTACTTCCCTTTCTTCACTGTGTTCACGCGGCCTGAATGCTTTGGTGGTTCCCTTAGTCAGAATATAGAACGAATCAGTGACTTTTCCTCTGGTATATAACTCCTCTCCTTTAGCGAAATATTGATTCTGAGCAAGAGTCTGAAATTCTTTCATCTGTTCCCGTGTAAGCACAGAGAATGCAGGAAACCGTACGACAAATTGATCAAACATTGGAACAGTCTCGTGAACTTTGATCTTTTCAATCTTCATTGTTTTCTTATCTAGCTGCCTCTGGATCTCTAGACCTTCAATTTTATCAATTTGTTCTTCTTCCATTGCTTTTTCAACAGAGGCCAGTTGAAAATGCAATAGATGACCCGCTGTTCTTCTCACCTGTACTGTCCGGATAATGTCGGTGAATTCATCTTGTATCGATATCAGATAATTATTCGCTTCATAGATATTCATCTTTAATTCACTTTTAATCTTCTTGAAATGGCTTGGAATTAGTACAAAATTGGGCTTATAATCAATTAGACTCTCAAACACCATTATCAGGGTAGTTGTTGTTTGATATATTAATGAAAGATATCCAGCGGTATAACTTTCGGCCAATTTCCCAATCAAAGGCCACTTTGTAAGCTTGAACATGATACGCCGTCCTCTCCTTTTAAGGAAATAGCTATAGAGAAACTCCCAAATCCTAATTGGAGTCGAATATTCGTCGAGTCCACGGGCACACGAGTCCAGCAAGAGAGCAATTGCGTTCTTTGAGAGCTGACCCTGCTCATACTTCTCCCAAAACATCTTTCTGATGACTCTGAGAAATCTGAAACGAGCTTCTGCCAGCATGTCATGATCAATCGTGAGTACTTTCTCAGTTTCCTTGCAAATTTTTTTCTCGAATTCAGCTGATTCCTTGTCTCCAAGCCCGACAAAGGTGACTACTCGCTCCCAATCACAAAGCTCGTGATATTTGTATTGACGAATCTCTTCCAGCTTCTTTTTCGTATCATTACGGAGTTCGACCAAAAAGTTTCTCTTAATTTCAGTTTTTGCTGCAGAAACATGAACCATCTTGAGCGCTTTTATTAGAAATTTGCAGGTCGTGGCATTGATGAGCATTGTTAGGGTAGCCATGCCGACTGTGTTGAAAATGATTAATTCTCTGGCCCTTATTGGGATTTTCTCTTCCGACCGGAGTAAGAGTGCAAGGGCCAGACTCACTGCTCCTCTGAACCCTCCGTAGCAAAGAACGATAGCTTCTCTCCAATTGAGTTTATACCCTATTCGTGAAAGACATGGATAAAAGATTATGATCATAATCAGGCGGACGAAGTTGATGCAGACGTACAGTGCAATCATTCGGAACCAATCTCCCACTCCAATCGTAGTGTCCGAAGAGAAAAATTGATAATACCCAATTTCTACTCCAGCTATTAGAAATATCATAGTTTCGGCTGCATATTGTGCAAATCTCCAGACAGCATGCAAAAACTCTTCAGTCCTGTAATCAATTCTTATCTTCCCAAACACCGCCATAAAGATTCCTAGGGCTACTGTTGCAAGGATTCCCGAGAGATGAAGGCCTGCATATTCTGCCGTAAAGTAACAGAGATAGCACATACAGAATGTCAGACTTGTAATCATGATACTATCTCTGATGATTCGACGGAGCCACAGACATCCAACAACTCCGAAGGCAAGGCCAAGTATTGGGGACCCACATGCCAGACTGATGAACCTTAAGACAATACTTCCTGCGCTGGAATGTTCTCCTTTTGTCATTGAAACGAACAACTCATAGAATACAATCGCACTCCCATCATTAAAGAGTGATTCACCTTCGATCAATGTGCTGAAATGTATTGGAGCCCCAATACTCTTTAAAAGGGCGACTACAGCAACAGGGTCCGTCGTGGAGATGATAGATCCCAGTGTGAAAGCTGCAACCCAGCTCACATCTTCATCACCGTATCGAATAATTACTTTCAGGCATACGCCTATCAACATAATAGAAACGAATACACCAGGACCTGCAAGTAGCAGAATGTTTGGAAAAGATTTTTTAAAGACATACCAGTCTACACTCATCGCTGATTCGAAAAGAAGCGTCGGCAAGAAGACCATTAAAATTCCATGAGGGTCGATATGGGTCGAGAGAATGAGAGATTCTCCAAAAATGCCGAGACGAGTCGCAAGTACACCCAAAATAATTCCGAAAATCATAAGAGCCGGCGTATAAGGTATGCTTAGAGTTTTATAGAGTTGGCGGAAAACAGACCCGATCAGAATTGCGATGAAAACGAACAAGCAGATGATGGCTTCAATCGGGATGCCATTCGTCGTGTTATTTTCAGAAGTCATGATACTTCTAATAAAATGTCGCGGGAATAGATATTGATTTTTATTTTTTCTATTCGTTGGAAGGAATTCATTTCTTCGATTTTTGGAAATGATTTACTGATATTTGTGAAAGCGTAGCCCTAACAACTAAATCAACGACAACCGAGAAAAGCAATGGAATTCCATTGATCCATTGAATCCCTGAATGAACGATGCTTTAATACTACATTACTAATAATTATTAGAATGGCTATGACTATCGAAAACAGAACTCTCCAGAAAATTAACACAGAAAACATTTAAAATCCAAAGCGTTCGATTCGAAAAAGACGATTTTAGTGCGAAGGCATTTTCCCAGTTGATTCATGTTGGCTGCAAACTTTTGGATAGCGGTTTGTGAAATTTATGGGGCTTGATGATTCATTCAGCAAGGATGTGACAGTTTGCTTGATATATTCTGATGATATGAGTAACTGAAAGAAAAGCAAATGTTATATTGTTTGAGATGCAAGCTCAACAAGAACTCTCTGATCCCCCCAAAGAAGTCAGGATCATGAATTTTTTTTTTCTCCAGCCGATGCCCAGCAAAAAAAAGACGATCAGAAAATGTTTTTATCTATTGTGAAAGTGTTAATTTTTTCCACACTCTCAGTTAAAGTATCAAAGATTTGAAAACATAATTTCGCCCAACATTCATCTCATTTTCAAGTACTATGATAATGGCATGTCATAGATAGCTACTTGCTGTTTATTTTACAGAATGCTTTATATAAGGGTTCTCTTTGTTTTCTCACCATAGAGAAAAAAACCATTTAGTATATTTCTAAAATTGAGAAATTAGAAGCCCTTTTTTTCAAAAGTTAGCGAAATAACCTTCCTTGTGTTCCATCAGCCCTGGAAAAATTTACGCCGAGGAAATTAAAATTATCATGTATTCCTCGAATAATTCACAGAGAGCAACTCCATATTCACTTTCTGCTCTCAATTTCTGTATTTCTTTTCAAGATCTCCTGCAGCCTGTGAAATTTATCAATAAACTTAGAAAGAAGTCAGCAAAAGATGTAAATTATTTTAGTAAGATTATAGTATCTTTGAGATAGTTAGGAGTGGATCTTTGTAATAGTATTACGGATAATTTTCAGCAAAATAATTTTGAAATAAAGAGGGAGAAAACAATCAAATGGGTATATTTTTTGAAGTTTCGCTAACTGAATTTACCAGCAACCGAAGACAGAATGCAGATTGAAAAATCAGCAGAAGAACCAAGCGAACAAATCGAGCAGACTCTCAATGGATCGTTCATCAAGGGAGAAAACCACGAGGACAGCAAGGGTGAATTATTACAATTAAATTTCAGTATCCGTAACAACTTGATGGAACTCAAATCCATTAAGAAAAACCTCGTGAGGTAAATCGCCATCCCCTCGCAAGGCTAATCACGTCTCTGCTTGCTTAGAACTTTTGAACTCGAAAATTCAACAAAACCGCCGAATCTGTATTGAAACATTCTTTCATTTTTGTTGGTCTAACTCGAGTGAAGTAAGCTGGAGGACAACCCTGAAGGCAGGTTCAAGGACTTGAAAGAGCAACTTGAGCTGAGATTTGAGTATATGGATGAGATTTATGAAGCAAGGATCAATGAAGCATATAAAGCTGTAAAAACCAAGCATGAGAATACGAATTATTGACTAATCACCTCACTCTTCAGTTGCAGGAACAGAAGTTGAATTATGAGAGACGACTAGAAGGTTTCCAAAAGCGGTTCACAGAAAATGAAACGACAATTCAAAACCTGCACAGCAACATCTCACTCTTAAATCAAACCGTATTTTTGTTGAGCAGACGAGATCAATCTAATGCAATCTATTGCTTTGATGCAGATTTTTGAGTATCAAAAAATTAAAGAAAACTTAGAAGATAAAGTAAAAACGCTGTCCTTGAGCCTACAAGGTACTCGCTACTCGGCCATCCATTACTGATTGTTTAAATAAGAATATGAGAAAGCAACTGAACTGCTGAGTGTTATTGAAGAGGGTATTAAAGCGGGAAAAGTAAAAAATTTGAAATCTATCTGAATGTTAATTGTTATCATTTTTATAGACTTCAATATCCCAAGCTGTCCTGGATAAGATTAAAATGTTAAAGGAGGAGTGCCAGAAACTCAAGCAAGACAACGCAGGAAACATACAACAAATTGACTCCCAAAAAAACAAAATTAAGACTTTGGAGTTGCAAAATGATCAATTGAGAATGGAGATTCAACAACTAAAATATGGCCTCGAGGATTCAAATAAGCAACTCAAGCAAAAGGGAGGAGACATCTTAGACGCAGGTTCTGAAGGAGTTGGGCAATTTTTCCAAAAATATGACGGAACTTTGAGAAATATCGAATCTTTTTACTTGGATTATCAGAATGGTAACACTTGTTTTGCTAAAACAAAAATTAAATTGGTTTTTCTGACAGTCATTGACCCTTTGAAGGAGAGGCTAGATCAATATTACAGTGACATGCATAAGGTATCTTCAGCCTGATGATATGATGAACGATATAATCCGTTAGTTAAATGACGAGAATTTAGAGCTAAGAAAAGAAAACGCTGAGCTTCGTCAGCAAGGTACCTTGAAACTCTTCTCTAAAGCTAATCATGAAAAATTATAGTAACTGAGTTACAGAGCAAATTAGAAAGTCAAAATCGAGATAAATCTGTAGCTATGGAAGAAGAGAAACCTTCGGAACCGCACCAGGAGGGGGAAATGGCTGAGGAGCCACAGGCGGAAGGAGAGGAAGGAGCACATAAAAAGAACGATCAAGAGCTCGCCAAATGGAACTTCTACCAGGAAATGATGACCAAATTTAAAGAAGTCGACAAAATCAAAGAGAGTCATCATGAAGAAATCACTAAACTTACAAAAGACAGCAGTAATAAATCACTGTCTTAGAAGTCTCTCAGCTGTTTCAAACACTATTTCCCTAGATGCCTTAAAATCTGAGCTGAAAGCGATGAAGGACAAATATGAAGAAGCTCTTCAGAAGATTCAAGAACTCGAAAAACCTACCAAGGGAAGAAGGAAGAGAGCTGGAAAGAACAGTGAGACTTCTCAGGAGCAAGAACCAAAAACCCACTCGAGAAAGAGAGATCAAGCGAAAGCTGAGCAGAAGCCTGCACCTGTTGAAGAGGAAATCGAGGAAGAAGAAAAAGAAGAAGAGAACGATAGCATATTAAAATCCTGGAAAGAGCGGCTACCCAAAAAAGACCACAAGCCGAAAGAAGATGCGACGAAAAAACTTTTAGAGATTAGCATCTGTTCTAACTGCAGTTTCTTAATAAGAAAGAATGAGACATCAATAAACTGTGCTACTTGCAATGGTAACTTTTATTTCGTTTTGTTGAATGAAAAAGCTCACGCAATTTTCTCAATTCAAAGGACATATTCATCAGAAATGTGTGAATGAAAGTGACAAGGTTGGAGATAAACAACACTGTAAGCCTTGTGCTGCTAAGTTTTCTGCGAAGAAGAAGCAGGACATAGAGGAAGAGCAATAAATCACAATTAATAATATTGTCGTCGTTAATAGCTCGAACAAAAATTCCTAAAATTTTGGGTTCGATCTTACATTTTGTTGTAATGTTTGTGGTTCTCTGTATATTATTGCTCTTTCTCATGCAAAACAGAGCAGATCATGCCAACTTGCTGGATAGTACTAATATATTTATTTTAGACATTGCTATCACTGAGATTCTGGATACCTTGAATTCTTTCTTTATAAATCAGGTGGAAGATTAGCTTTCATCTGCGGCCCTGATGTCTGCCTACTTCGTGGATCATTATTAATATATATATGAACAAATATATTCTAAAATAAGCCCGTGATAAATAGGATTGTATTTTGAAATTTTCCTTTCTTACACGCCTCCGTTGTTATATCTATCTCACTATCTGAGCCTCCATTCTATTTAGTTTTTCAAAGGAATCGAATTTGCGACAATCTCACATAGATACCCATTAATTATTATTTTTCATCGAATATAGTCAACTGTACTTTTCGAATAAAAAAATTACATCTAGATTGTCCTCCAAAATTTCGGGATACAGAGCAAACTCCCTTTCCTATGCTTTTATGTTTAGTTCTAACAAATGCTCTTAAAGTTTTCTGGTAAACAAGGTTTGCAGTTTATGTATGGATTACAGATGCCGCTTATGGAATTATTTTCAAACCAAGTACGAAATATCAAATTCTCCGTAGAGTTAAACTTTCATTTTAGAGAGATTTGCAATTCGTCGATTGAATTCAAAGATGAATACAATATGAATGAATCTTAGCAATCGCTTTTCTCTAAATGGCATCAATCCTGGGCATCTTGCAAGTTTTTATAGGGTTATTTCTGACCGCTCCAAGTCGGGCGTTCCTGCATAGGATTCAACCTCAATGTTGTTTTGTTCCATCTTGAATTTCACATATCCGTTCAGACCCCAACCCTCTCCAAATGAATTAGCAATCATCCAATATTCTACGCCATTCTCGATACCCCAACCAACGATTCTGATCGCATGCTCAGGAGTATAGATATCGAACTTTTGTGTTGAGATATAGAGACCTGTCTTGTAGGCAAAGAAATCATCAAACAGTTTAAAGCTTGCTTGGACTGAGCCATTCTTCATAAGTTCCTCTTTAATTGCTCTCTTAGACCCAAGTGTATAATTCTCACTAGCATAGTATTGGTGTTTTGCAGAACCGTCCGCGCACAATCTGTCTTGTCCACAAGCTCTAAATTTACCTTCGAAAGGAATGCAATCCCAGGTCGGAGTGCCTGTCAATGTGAATGATCTCCAGGCAGCATCAGTGTTACCACCACCGCAGCCAGATGCACCAACAGCGCAATCCAAGATGTATTGAGGCGAGAGATCAACCTTCACTTTTCCTCCAGTGACAATGCAAAATCTATCGTTCATTATTCCAACAGCCGAGAAAGCCCAGCATCCATCGCACTTCAACTGGTTTTTAATTGCAGATTCACAGCCAGGCCAGTTTTCTCCAACACGGAAGTTTGCTGGGAAATTGTCTTTCAAGTCTTCTTCCGTGGTATTAGTTTTTGAGCTGCTGCTGCCTCCTCCTCCAAATGGCCACCATGAAGGCCATTCAAATTGCTCAAGTTCTGGAGTTGGCTCTTTTGGTTTGCGTGGGCCATGAAGTTCTCTGTGGAAATGCGATCCAGCCACTCTTTTGAGTTGCTGTCGGTTCATATCGGCGAATTCTTTGTACAAGCCAGCTGTCCAGGAGGTTTGAATCGTGTTGAGGTAATCAACGTACTCTTGGGTCATAACAGGCTCCTTTTTGGTCAGCTCAAGGTACTCTTGGATGACTGTACCAAGCAAATTTCCAAGGGCTCTTGCCAAATTCACAATGCTCATTTTTGTACCGCCTATATCTTGCAGATAGTCTCTTAAGTAGTCAATGGAATACAGGAGAAACAGCTTATCTTCGATATTCTTAAAGATGTGATTGATGGAGATCGCATCGAAAGCAGAATTATGGCAGCTCGGATGCTTGTTATCGAACTCTGAGTGAGGCTTTAATTGGACGAAAAGGTGAGCAAGCTCTTTAACAGGATCCTCTTGAAGCGCTTTTAAGAATTCTGGGAAGGTTTCTTCGACGTCGAAGGCGAGATGCACGCATTGACGGAGATGATCATTTTGGATTTGTTTGCCGAGGTTGTTTTTAAATTCGATGACCAAGTTTTCGAGGGTGTCTTCGACATCGTTGGCTGGTTCGTAAAAAGAGATTGCTTCTTCTAGAAGGGATTCTCCACAAGAAACAGCCAAGGGGTCTGGGTCGCAGATGGAGCAGCACATCCGGATCGCATTCTGGCAGAGGGTCGTTCCAGCTGGGCAACTCAAGCTGCGGTTCGCGGAGGCTGACATTACAGCGGCTCCGAGTGACAGAAATACAAATAAGGCGAAGAAAGTAGAATTTTTTTTCATTAACACCACACCTGATGCTCTTGAATCAACTTCTAATTTTAAGTGTTACTGTTTTTAATGAAGTAAAGCTATATAAGAGAAAACGAGAAATAAAAGAACAAGATCGATTTTTTCCTTTTTATTTCAGTCAGTTTCCTTAGAGGCATTTATTCGCGTTAATAAAGAAAAGTCATCTTAAGTTTCGATTCTGATGCTCATTGAGAAAAATTCCCTCTAATTTTATCAATGTAATTAATTAAATTATTGAGAGTTGAATCACGACTTGTTTTGTTCAGTTTATTCCCAAATTTTGTCAGAATGTGCATTAAAGTCATCCCAAAATAAATTTTTTTACGACGTATTCCCTATATTCAAGGATATAAGCAGAGGGAATAGGCAGATAGCAGTTTTTGGCTTAGAAATTAGTCGACAAAAAGATTTCAGTACTGTTAAGTAAGAGTTGAGAAGAGGAACACGCACAGATAATAAAAGAGAAACAAAAAATTTTTCCAGAATTGGTGGTTTTTGAGCAGTAATCATCCTTGAGGATTGCTATTTAGTTATTGAATTCTTTAGTTCGAGTAGGAAGTAATTGGCAATATGATAAAATTTATTTGATTTTCGAAATTCCTTTCACTGATGTTGTAAAGTTATTTTTATTTTGTTGAAGCCTTACTAGCGGCAACCCAGATTATGATGCTGACAAACTAAATTGTTGAAGCCTGTTCGAATGAAAACACTGCAATTTATTTTGGAGAGCTTCTAATGATGGGCAGCAAGGGAAATAAATCACCCTAATTAAATATCTCTCAACAACTAACATGAAAATATCGTGTCTGATGCTAAATCCAAATGAGGATTGCTTCTACATATTGCTGGATGTGAAGTCCAGTTTTCTTGAAGAAATGATAAGAAGGTTGTCTATTTAAAATGATTTGAGAGTGTGTTCAATTTGAAAAATTAGAAGTTCAACTATTCAGGGACAATCTAATATACTCAACAAAATATGGTCCATTTGCTTGCAGAAATATGATGACTAAAAATTATTCAGTCATT
>ENA-UOUE01000423-UOUE01000423.1-compost-metagenome-genome-assembly--contig:-NODE-423-length-34334-cov-12.156260_pt1 | contig 34334 bp, 26 predicted proteins | sample MGYA00238146_ERZ747223 | MGnify/ENA primary metagenome ERZ747223 (study PRJEB28781, sample SAMN06268865) | compost metagenome | isolation source: single cell | place: USA: California, Emeryville, Joint...
TCCACAGATAAACTCATACGAGTCTACACGACCGCTTTGATCCATATCAAAGAATTGGAAAAGCTAAGATAAAGTTAGAAATGAAGAAAATCAGACTTGTTTACCTTTTGAGCTTCTTGAGAGGGAATCTTCATCAATTTCGCAAACATGTCGAGATCAACAGATTGATCTTCATCGCAGAGCAGTTCGAAGCGCTCTCTATATTAAGATAATATGGACATTTATGAGATAATCAGGAGAAACGATTTTTTACTTGATCATCTCAACCTGTTTAGGCGAGAATCCAGAATACTTCTTCATTCCTTCCAAATCAGAAGAACTTACAGAGAAATCTTGTCCCATTGAGCAACTGATACTTTTATTATGGCAGCAGTTTTACAAATTATTTTTTTTTTATAATTAATAAGCTCTATTCTGGGTTTAACTAACAGAATCATATCCAGTTTCGAGTCTGTGTTGGCGGAAAAGTAGTAGAAAGAACAATTTTACCACAGTATATCCACATTTTATTTTCAGCTCTGATGCAAGAAGAGGTTTTAAACCAAACCGACCAAGTTACAGGCGTTTTTTTTTTTTAAAAAAAAAACCAAAAAAAACATAACATCAACAAATTTATCAAATTTTAAAACTGTTTCAAAAAGAAAATCAAGAAATCAACTCTATCACATAGTTGATTTCGCTTTGTTTTCCTGCATAACAGAAAGAAGAGCCAAAGTAGCTGTTGCGAAATATTGTTTGTTTAGCCACCTCTTTTACTTGATTTTTCATAGTTCTTGTCACATAATGAAATATTGGCATTTCTTGCTCTTTCTTTTTTTTTTCTTCTTCTAAGAACATAATAATAGGGAAAAAAAGAGAAATGAAATAATGTTTAGTTGTTGCACAAACTAAACGAATCTGATGCTAATTCTTTTTAAATGCAACTACTACTGCATGCTCCATTTAATGTTGCTAGAACTCGTTATTATGAGAAATGCTATAGGAAGATGAATATTATGAACTCCAAAGTAATCCTGTTAGTTCTTATTTCCAACGGTCTCACGAAAGATTTTGAAGCAATTAAGGATATTAGGCTAGCAAAATGATAAGTAGCATTAAAGTCTGACTTCTCGAGTGTGGTAAAAGATTTTAATTTGTAATGGAATCGCTTTTGCTAGATACTGTGAGAGACTGCGTAGGCGCAGCTTGTGAGAAGCTCGTTCAGGCTGTTTCTGATAACAGTACAACTTGTAACCTTTCATATTTTGGAACTGTTGATTGGAAAATATACAATGGAAGCAATCAATATGAAGAAAACGATTGCACAGCCTTGGTTTTGAATCCTTTTTCATTTTTCGTAGGGGCGAATTTGCTTCATTACTCTAACCTACGAATGTGCTGCAATGTATCAGGAACCCTTTTCAAGCCGTTTTGTGTGTCTTTGCTTCCTTTCTGTGTTTTCTATACCTGGATTAGATTGCTTATTTCGATTTTCAATGAGATATATCTCTATCACAAACGAATCAAGGTGAATATCTCCCAGCTACTCAACAAAGAGATGAATCAAATGCTTAAAGACGAGATCAAGGATTTCTATCGGGTGTTACGAATTTCTTACATTATCGATCTTGTAAATGCTCTCATTTCTCTTTGGTTCTTTAAAGGATTGCAGTTTTATGCCTCAGAAATGTATCCATACAACGCTTACACTCTTGAAGATCCTCCAAAGCCTGGCTGCGATGTCTCTCAAGATGATAGGAATTGCAAAATTTTGAGTGATGGGCTCTGCTTATTGCATCCAAGGGATAGTGTACTGACGGTTGGGGTGATAATTTGGTTTGTTGGAGAAGCAACCGCTTTGTGGATACAGAATTTTGCAGTTTCGTCTCTTACAAATATTGAAAGCTACCGTATGCAAGGACGAAGTTTTTATAGAAAGCACAGAAATTTTGCTCTTTATTGGTCCATCCTCTTCCTTCTCATCGGAGGAATCGTGTTAGGACTAAACTTCTCTGACGCAATACAATTTCAAGACCTTAAGATTTATTACAAGTATTATTCTCAAGCGACATTGACTTTTTGGCTTTGCTACTCAGTCGTATTAATGCTACTATTTGTCGATCGTTACTTAACATATGACGGTTTCCGTAAGAGGAAAGCACTTCCACAAAATAAAGCAGCTTGGTTTGATTACAAAGCGGCATTAAAATATTACGGAGATCAAATCGACCCAAACTCTATCCAGATAGAACTGCCCCAGCATTTCCAAGATCAACCTTTGCTTCTTCAGAACAATGCAGAAGGAAAGATTGCTGCTGAAGAGATTAAAACCGTATATTTAACAAAATTGAAAGAGCATATTGAAGAAGTTAGAAGAATGGCTGGTGGATTCAATATCCAAGTCAATTATAGGATATCAATGGACTACATTGGTTATCTGATTGCATATAATTTCTTTAATAGCATTGGGTATATCTTCATGCTTGTGCCCTACTACTTATATCAGAGCTACGACACACCAGATGATTCGGAGAAATTTGAGATTCAACTGACATTCCATTTGATCGGATTCACAATAACATCACTTTCAACTTTTGCTTATGAGCTCTCGCACAATTTCCTATTTTACAAGAGCTTCTTTGGACCCGTAAGTGATTACTGGAAAAGATCAAATGAGTAAACAGTCTTTCGCAAGCTTCATTAGGTTCTGAAATTGGGAAAGAAAATAATATTTGAAAAAACTTGATTTCACATTGAAGTTGTCGATTTATTTCTTTTGACTTTCATGTTCACCGTTTCATCACTTGGAAAAATTTCCAATTCAATTCAAATTCTCGCGATTGTTAGGATTTGATAAGAGCAATGCAGAATATAACAAATATGATTCTTTCACCCAGTGAAAGAAAGTTCTACAATTTCCAATGCAGGAAGAGGTACTGCTGCTTTCAGCACTTTGAAAGCATGCTTGGGCATATTGTCGATGAAAAATACACAGCACTGACTGAAAGTCATCTACTTCTATATGATTACTCGGATTGCTACCGTCTTGTTTTGCATAATCTCAACTTACAATCAAGGTAAAAAGAGTAACTGAAATAGCAAGTGATATAGTTAGTTGGCAAATTATCTTTCTAAAGCAATAGCCGAAAATTGAAGGTTTAAGCAAGAAATCTTTAGTAGAACCATGGCCTAAAGCAATTATAATATTTGAAATTATTATCATTGTACATTCTTATAAGCTAAAGATGTTAGAAAAGGGTAAATTTTCAAATCGACTGACTCTTCGGTGAAGGTATAATACTCTGTAGTTATTAACAGCTTATTATTTCGGAATAATTTAACTACTAATTTCGTAATAATTAATTAGAAATAATGAACCAGGAGTGTTTAAAGTTACAATTAGTCATTTCACTTTTTATTCTTGATTCTTATAATCATGTCCCGAAATAAAAGTTTTAGAATGCTGCTGCAAGCAGTTTCAAAGAGGCTCCACACTGTTCTACTATCGCTAGACCCAGCATTTGAACACAATGAAGCTCTAAACACTTTCAGACTCTCCACTTTTGGATTCCTCTTCGTGAAACTACTCGAATTGATCGTTACTGCATCAATCTACGATAAATGGACAGAGGAGCTAAATTTTCCATCAAGATTTTTTGCAATTGTGGGAAGTTTGGTTGGATTATTGCTCTTTGAATCGTTCGGAATACTGCTTAGCCGGAAACCAAAATGGAAAAAGCGGCAACCTTTAATAGTCATTCCGACTATTGCCATCTTTTTCTTCTTCTACCAAGAAGTCGCCTACGCATCGTCTTTTGAAGACACAAAATTTCAATTATACTATAATCTTTACGAGATCGTGCTCTATAAAGTGCTATTTTTGACATTCTGTACAATACCGATTTTTCGGACAATGCTGATCCTATCAGATACGATCTACTTGATGATAAGAATCACTCCATTCCATACCACAAGGGGAATTTCGCTTGTGCTTTTGAATCTCATGATGCCCTTTATAATAGTTAGAAATTCACAAAAAGTGGCAGCCGTCAACCCTCGAAAAGTTCTTGAACGGTCCAAGTCCATTCAGCAAAACTCAGAATGGGTAAATGAGCTATTTAATCATCTACCCGAAGGCATCGCGGTATTTGAAGAAGATGGTACACTGCAGCATTATAATGACTCCATGATGCATTTGCTTTCCTGTACCGACGAAGAATTTCTAGACACGCTTTTTAGCCTGCCAAATAGAGATCTAATTACGGAGATGCTCGTCGAAGAAGATGATAAACTCATGCCAGAAATGATTACAAATGGACTTAAATCTTATCAGTCATTAACGCCAGAGTACATGCCAAGCACATCTCCTAAAGTGGATTCTGACCCTATAAAGCACTCAATAGCACATTTTTCTAAGATAAAAACACCAAGATCTCCTGCTCTACGAATGGAAAGATTAATTGGAACGGGAAGCTCCCCCCGCCATAACAACAAGACATTCGCTACTTCCTCTTCACCTGCCAATAATAATCAGTTAAACTTTACTAAAGGATTCGAATTTGCCTTGAAGCACTTGGATCAAAAAGAGCCAAATTCACCCAATGCGAGGTCAAAAGGAGGGAAAAATTTCAGCCTGACAGGACCACTACCTTTAGAAAAGAATATGTCTCCCTCTGCCAGGTCTATACACTGGCAAAAGAAAAATGAGAAAGCTTCATATTCTCATGGTAATGTTATGAAAGAAAAAGATTACGTGGAGCATGAGAGAATAGCTCAGGAACAAGCAATTAAACTTAGCTTCAAAAATCAAAATCTCAAGAAAAAAATACTCACCGGAGAAAAATTCTCAAAGCATTCTACGGTAGGAGATGCTATTAGATCGATCATTAATCAAATTCCAATCAACGGAATCAACGGGGAAAATATGGGTTTTACATTAGCCGGGTTAACCTCCAAACATCTACTTGGGCCCGAAAGTATTAATCCTCATTTTATTAAAGCAAAATCTCATAAAGGAATCTCGAGAACTTACAGAAGCGCAGCCCCTTCTCCCAAATTATATAACTCTGCTCCTGAAGAACCCTTCACTGGTCTCATGTCAATGAATAGTTTTCTTAAAGTAAGCTCAGAAGAGATCAGATATTTCGCCATTACCTTCTCATCAATTGTAGTACAGAAAAAGAAGTGTATTTTGCTGTCAGTAAGGGATACGACTCATCAAGATGCCGCTTTAAGGCTCCAAGAATTAGATAAAAAGAAAAATCAAACATTAGCAATGGTTTCACACGAATATAGGTCTCCTTTAAACGGGATAGTTTCTGCTCTTGAGCTGCTGTCAGAAAAAATTGATCCTTTTTACGAACAGAAGTTTGTGAAACCAGCCCTTCTTAGTGCAAAGCGATTGCTTAGCTTGGTAAACGATATTTTGGACTTCCATCAATTAGAAAACCAGAAACTTAAGTTTGTGTTTGAACCTTGCATCATCTCAGACATTGCAAAATCTGCGATGAGTGTGATCGAATTCACAGCACGCAGTCGAGGGTTAGAACTAACACTAAATATTGATGATCTGCTTCCCAAAAAAATAGTAACAGACGCAAACCGCCTCCAACAAATCCTTCTCAATTTACTTTCAAATGCTCTTAAATTCACAATGAATGGTGGTATAGAATTAAAGATTACTTCAGTTGGTGAAGGTCGAATACTGTTTGAAGTAAAAGACACTGGCATAGGTATCAAGCCGGAAAACCTTTCGAAACTCTTCAAAGAATTTGGTAGAATTGATTTAGGGGCTAATAGTTCTCTTAATCGACAAGGAGTGGGCCTTGGACTGCAAATAAGCAATGAGTTGGCAAAGAATTTGAATTCAAATCCTTTAGAAGGAGGTCTAGAAGTTCAATCTATTTATGGTCAAGGAACAACGTTTTCATTCATTATAGAAGATTTTTCGAAAGCTCAGGAAGAAAATTTCTTCTATACAAGCGAAGATCAAGCTGAAGGTGGATGCGCACGTCAAGAAGGAGCTGAAGGATTATTGACCCAAGAGGTTCCAGGTTTCGTGGACACTGCGAGGCACGGGAGGAAGGCGGATTTGGAGTCAGCAACGAGACTTCTAACACTTGACACTGAACCCATACGGACAGAGAACTGGCTCTTATCTTCACAAAGGCTCAAACCAGAAATTTTAGAATGTGCCGATTGCTCTGAGATCCTAATCGTCGATGATGATGTGTTTAATGTGCTCGCTGTCAGAAACCTATTGGAAAGCTTTGGTTTTAAAAACATCGATTCTGCCTATAATGGTGCAGAAGCAATTAAGTTAGTAAAAGAGAAAACGCTAAGTAAATGCCATAACAAATATCGAATAATCTTTATGGATTGTAACATGCCAATAATGAGCGGATACGAAGCAGCTAAGCAACTCTCTGCAATGATGAATGAAGGAATCATACCGAAACAAAATATTATTGGACTTACGGGTGATGCTGGAGAGCGGAATCTCGAAAATTGTTTAAAATGTGGGATGAAGTCTATGCTGACCAAACCATTAACGAAGCGCGAATTTAAAGAGAAAGTGTTCGAGTTTTTGAAGAAGACTGATAAAGAATAATAGTAAGCAGGTCTTTTTTGATATATATATACTAATACTTGCTAAATCCTCAATTCGTTGTTGAGTACAAGTAACTCGGTTAAAAAATATTTTTACAATTTAGACTGGGGTGGTGTTAACTATGGGATAAAATTTGTCAGAAAATAAGATTTCGGAAGACTAAAACCCTATTTAAAGATGGTTAGTTTGTTATATCATCTCTGTGGCTTCAAAATAAATAATTTGTGAGAGAACTGTTTAACTTCTTTATTGCGGATTTATCAAGAACCTTGTTTTGATATTGATAAATAAGTTGTAAGGAATTCAGAAAATAAATCATCCATCGTCAATCAACTACCGATATATACGGATCAACTGTTTACTATACGGTAAATTTTTGGTTTATTTAACTGTCACTGGCGATGAGGACTCATAATTTACTTGAGGAAAAAATGCGCAGGAACATCTTTCTATCTCAGTCAAGGAAGCCAATTGAATAGGCAGGTTCTAACAATAAGCTTGAATAATCGCTGTGGTGAATGAAATCTTACTTCCATCTGCTGTTTTTCCTTGATAGAGTGTATTATCTGAATTAAAATCAATGAGCTTTATCGTGGTATCAGCAGAAGCAGTTGCAAGTATCTTGCCATCAGGACTCCATTTTACGCACCAGATTGAGCCTTGAACAAGAAAGAGAAGTGAGTCAGCTAAATAGAAAGACTCTGTGATTGTTCAACCTGTGTGTATTTTCTCGTACTTCTTTACAATTTTCGCCTCGCGCATGTCATATACCTTAGCTTTAAAATCAATACCTCCACATGCAAGCAGATTTCCATCGTTTCTCCATTCAATCCAATGAGGATCTATTCTCCCAATTGAGTAAATGCTATCGGAATAACATAGACTTACCAGACTCAAGTTCTAATGAAATCTTTAATGTTGGAATTTGTTTCTCTGCATCGAGTAAATTTAAGAGCTGATAATTATATTTTATGGCTATCAAGTTATTTCCTTCGATTGGATTCCAACGGCATCTACTATAGTACCCTAGGTTTACATTATGAAAGTAAGTTGTCACATAAAAAAGAGTTGGTTGCTTACAAGAACTTTTTTGATCGGTTTTATAATGAAACATTAGGCGGTCAGTGTCGACTTCAGAAACTACTATATTTCCATTATAATCTATCGTTGAAATAGCTCTTCCAAGAGGGTCAAAATCTAAACTTGTGATGGGACCTGCACACATTAATTAATCCTCGAAAAAGCTACTCACTAAATACCTTTATGTTTTCCTTGCCATTTTCCCTTCTTCGTAATTCTCACATCTTCAGAGCAGTCGAGCAAATGATACTCTGCGAATGTTTCAACCGGAACCAATGCGGCTATATTTCTCTTGGTGTTATATGCTGTGTCACCGGGGCCTACATTCTCTTGAAAAAGGATATAGTTGAATATTATTGGTGTTAGTCGTCTTACTCCCAGTTACTCCATCGAAACTAAAAGTTTTCTCAATCTTATTTGAGACTTTATAGGCTTCAAAGCTCGCACGATTTGTATTGTAATTGTGATGAACTGATAAAAACTCATCAGAACTGGGAATATTTTGGATGTATGTGGATCGTCCATCTACATAACAATTGATTACGATCAAGAAGAGCATTTTCGAGTTTACCACTGCCCTTTAGCGAGACCCCATAAAATGAATCAAACAATTTCTTGGACTGTAAGTCATAGATGGAAATTGAATTTGACTCGTAAGAACACCAAACGATTCGAAACTGCTCTACCACACTTTCTAATTTGAAATATGATGTTAGCTAAAACCCGCATGTAGAATTTTGTATACTTTTGACTCTCGCAAGAGGTTTAGCTTCCTCAACCACTTTTATTTCCTCTACTGCATTATCTTGCTTAGAGTTTTCTTTTCTATGTGTCTCAAAATCTGCAAGAACTTCTTCAAAAGTTGGTCTAGCGTTCGGATCGATTTGTAATATTCTTCTCATTAACTTGAGAAATTGATCTGTATGTCCTTTCGCCTCAACCTCTTTCATAACGGTGTCCAAAGCTGCGTTGTAATTCTTAGACGCCTTGATCCGCACTAAATCTTGCCTTCCTTCATCATCTATTCCAACCAGTTCAAGAATAGTAATCCCCAGATCATAAATCTCTTGAGCTTCGGGCGCTGTTGAGTGATTTTCTATGCTTGAATCATTTGTTAGGAAGTCTTTTTGAAGTAATTGGGCTACAGTTACACCCCAATCACTCAAAAATGTCTCTTGATTTTCTGTTATGCAACAAATCCGTTGAAGCGACAAGCCCTTGGTAAGTACACCTTCAAGTTTCATTTTTGTTCGTAAAAATTTAAGATCTGTATTGACTCCACGGATTAGTTTCTCAATTTGAGCTTCCAAAAGAATTTGATTCTGCTCTTCCTTAGATGCGGCAACTGACAAAGGTTCGATCAATCTTGTAACAAATACAATTTTTTCGTCATAATATTCACAGTGCTCAGTGATAATTTGCTCAGGGGCTCGTGAGGTGATATGAATAATCTCTTGAATGAAGATACTTAAAGCAGTATTCCGGTCTTTTTTGAACAAATCTGATTCGTTGTCAAGAATCCTGATAGTATGAAGTTCCTTCGTTGCTGTATGCTTTGCTTTTAAGAGTCTGTAGTTATGATTCAAGTTATCTGATTGTTTTTCGTGTATATTTGACGGTAGCAACTCCTGAAATTCAGTGTAAGCAAGTTTTAGTTTTGGAGTGAGATAGGTCTCTAGAGAATTCATTGAAAGTTGTGAAAGCTCACTTGCCTTGAAAAACTAACTTTGGATTCGTTCGAGTTAAAAATGGGAAGCCCTTCACAAAATATAAATTACTAAGGACTCTGATATAAAAAAGAAATCAAAGATTCTAAACTGTGATTTCAATGTTTTTTATAATTCTTTTACTACGGTGGAGAGACCAACGGCGCTCTTCCATGCAATATGTGAGTTTCTTGTGTCTATAATGCATCTGTCATGCTTTCTAAATTTTCTCCCTATTAATTTGGTTCAAAGTTGTATATCTTTCAGTTGAAATAACTATAGGAGAAAGCATATGGAATTGGTTACTTTGAAAGAATCATCAAAGATCTTGATTTAGTTATTCTTGAATTACTCTGTAGTCCAATATGGCAGCCTAAATTCCAATAGCTCAGTAAATGTGATAAGATGTTTGTAGTTTAATGTCAATACGGAAATATTTTTGTGGGTGGTCAATCCTTCATTGCAAATGACTGCAAAGACACAGTTCAAGAATCTTGAGCCATCTACTCTTGGTAAACAATTGCATTTCATTTCTTAAAAATTTGCTGAGTTGACGCAATCGACTCGTGTACTATGTAACCATGTTGGTGCACTGCCTTCAATTTTAATATATTTTAATTGTCACTTATAATGGGTGCAAAAAAGCAAAGTAATTCTATTAAGTTACATCAAATGAATTAAGAACCTCCCAGACTCAACTTTTTGTTTTTAAAGTGTCTTAATTTTTATGAGTTCGAAAATTTGCTTCTTTCATATTGAGAAAATGGAAAAAGAATTTGTCAGTTTCTTTTTATTCCAACTTATTTGAAGCTATTGTCGTTATTTGGGGTTTAATAGTTGATGGATAAATTATGCTTTTGCAAAAAATTGAAAGAGCTTATGAAAAACTTACCAACTAATATACAATTATTAACTAATATAGTATCATTAGCTGAAATCCCCAGATTGGATTTTCTCTCATGCACTGAATCTCAGAACAAGTAATATTATTACCTCTCACATCAAGAAACTTGAGACCATTCCAGTATTTATTCGTTGCAAGATGCATAAATCCCTTCTGATCAATGTTATTGTCTTCGAGTAACAAAGTGTCCAATTTAATCCATGATTTGTTCTGGGCAAGATAGATGGCTCCTTCTGTTCCAATTCTATTCTTACTGAGATTAAGCTGCTGCAGTTTCGACCAATGAGTTGTTTCAGCCAAATATTTTGCCCCTGCTACCCCAATGCTATTTGAGTCTAAAAATAAACCTTGCAAGTTTTTCCATCTTTCACACTGTGCTAAGAACCTCACGCCTTCGTCTCCAATATCATTGCCAGTAAGTGTGAAATTTTGAATGTTGCTCCAAGATTTATTTTTCGAAATACATTCGACTCCAGCCGCCCCAAGCATATTATAAGCCAAATTAAGATCTTCGAGATTTAACCATTTTTCGCTCTCACATAGATATCTCGTTCCTTTTGGCAGAATGTTATTATTATTCAATTGCAAGGACTTCAAATTTTTCCAATGGCTATTTTGAGATAGATACTTGGCTCCAGCAGGTCCAATTTCGTTATGACTGAGAATGAGAGTTTCCAGCATAGACCAGGTTGCGTTTTGGCCAAAGTGTTTTGCCCCTTCATCACCAATACAATTGAAAGATAAATCTAATGATTGGAGGTTCGGCCAGCAGATGCTATGCGCTATTTTCTTTGCTTCATCAGAATTTAAATGGTTTCCAGATAAATTCAGTGATTGAAGTTGGTGTCGCTTGGCAAAGAGGTCTGTAGAAGATTTTAGTATAAGACTGCGAGTGACTGAAAGATTTTGTATTTCAACATTTCTAAGGTTTTTCAAGGCTCCTCTGGTAAAAAGTATTGAGCAAAGGTCAATCCTGAAGTATGACAGCATTTTAGCAGGTATGTGACTTAATGATTTCAGTAGTTTTTGAATATCCAAATTACAAGAGTCAATTTCAGTGACGAGACAAATGCAAATGATTCTAACTCTATCAAGCTTGATTCTCCGGAGAATATGAGCCAGTTGTCTTGTCTTGAAAATGAAAAGTTCTAAATTTGGTGTCTGCTGGCGACGTAACCAATAATCAGACAGTCCACACCTCCCTGAATGCCAAGTATTGAAACGAATAGTTTTAGGAATTGCATGATTAAATTTGTGAAGAATATCCCCTGCAGATTCCCAATCTGCATGTCTGACATGTTTAGATCTTCTCACAATTTCCGAACGTGCTCTGTCATTCCGTTGCGTTGTAGTGTACTCTGAAGGGAGTGAATCTGGATCATCGTTCATTGTTAAGCTGAGTCTCAGAGATTGAAATATTTAAAGTTTAATTCATGTAAACTGTTAAAACTGATCTAAATCTAACATATTTCGCAAAGAATGAATGGATAAATAGCCCCTGAACTAGATGCGGAATTATGAAGAACGTCGTTGAATCCCGAGTACCAGCAGGGAGAAAGGCGCATTTCGATTGATGACTCTGAGATTTTGATCCAGATTCCGATTTTGTGACCTAATTAACCATCACTACACAGCAAATCAATCCATAAGTAAGTGTGGTGTTGCCAAATATGGTATCGCCAAATCATGGAGTTATATTCAAACATAATTTTTCGAATTAAGGATGTTGGCTTTTCTCTTTTGATGAAGATGAATATGGAGCTTTTTGTTTGTTGTTTTTGGACAATTGAATTTAAACCAATCGGTGAAACATTTCATGAGTGTAAGCTAATTTTTAAGAGGAGCTGGGGTTGCCTAGCTTTTGTATTCATTCTCTCTCTTTCTCTCCTACATTTTGAATTTTGCTGCAATCAAACAGGATAGCTACAATTTAGTTAGATCTTCATTTTTTGTTCCATCGCTATCAAGAAAAGGTTATGATTCCTGCCCGTGATCTGTTTAGCATTTCCAATTTAATACTTTTAGTAATTTTCGAAAAAGTACATCAACATGTGCAAATTAACGAAAAAGAGACGTTTATATTCAACAAGACTTTAACAGCCTTCTCTTGAGAACCACATTCAAATATTAAGGATTCTTCATGTGTGTTTTCGGTCGAAGGCGCTAACTTTCTTAGACCCTCTTAATGGGACTCGTAATTTACTGATATCTTCACTTTCAGATAAGGACAAACTTTTTTCTGAAGACTGATTCGAGTTGATCTGTCTAACTTTGCATTTGCATTTGCATATCTGTCGTAAGTTATTTTTGGAACCTCCATACACGATTGCATCTAAAACCCCTTGCAATTGGTCCATAGTCTGCCCGATGTTGACCCAAATAGGATTTATGCTGCATCCAAGTGCCAAACATAAATATATAGTCATAGGCAGCAGCCAACATATCACAAGTATCGCTGGATAAACGATCAGCGTAAGCAGCTCTTTGCTACCTTCCATTGAGATCATACTTTTGATTCTGCGTGCTGCCATAAGATACCATGTTATACTTAAACAGCACGAAATAATTGCAGGAACCGCAGTGAGGAATATATATCCGTAGTCGAATTGATCCTCATATACTTTATGGATGCACATTTTATCAGAATATTCGCTAAATCTCAAAAATATTAAACTGCTGACCATGATTATTGGAAGGTACACAGCAAAAATAAGATAAGCTCGATGATTCTTTACGATAATTTGCGTTTCCTGATGATACGAAGCTGTGAGAAGTGCGTGAGCAAAGAATGCTCCCCAAAAGACTGAAGAGATCATCCCAAACTGAGAGGTTATCTGCAATATTAAACATGTTCCTGGAGAGAGGATATCGAATACTGATCCCACTGTCTTTGACAAACTAAAGACAAAATCTGCAAAATTAATCCACATTATCATGGCTTCCAAAGGAGCTTTATAAGATTTATAAATTAAGCCAACGATCAGCACCATTGCTGTCGAAAACATCGATACGATCGGTGCGATTAGATAGGGCATTTCAATTGGAAAGAGGACGAGAGTAGTGGGTAGTGAGCTTGCTTGGAGAATTGCTTGAGAAAGGATACCCATTCAGAAATGCTGCACTGTAAAATGTTAATTTAATTTATTTAAAAGCGGTTCATTTTTTGTTTTGGAGTTCGCAGTCAGCTTTTTCAGATATTATCAAGGAATATATTCCCATAGAACATCTATAATTTTAAGGGAGAGTCAAAAAAATAAATATTTCGTACTGTTACACAATATGAAGCACATGCATTTGGGATCCGAGTAGAAAATACATAGAGCGAAAAAAATTCGTAAACACAATCTTCCCAACTAAACATTTTCATAGATGCACGAATTTATCTGAACATGAATTGCATTCTTACAAAAGAAACTTAGCAATAATATCAATTTTATGAAATTCCATAATCTTAATAGTTTTCATTTTTGACCTAGATGTTTTAATCGAGTATTCTTGGCGATAATTTTCAATTCACGCTTTAACAGTTTCTTTTTGAGTTCGATCAATGGGTTGAATTCGATAACTTCGTTTTAATTTGTCGGTATTTTTTATTTTGATGTTGCTGATATTCTTTGCAGATAAATCGATCCGAAGTTTAGGATCTGTCATACTTTGATTTGCAAAACTCAAAATGTTCATTTTTGCAGTTTTGATTTGCTGATTTTTTCCAAATTTCCAAGAATCAATAGTTCTCATCCTGAATTAAAAATTAATTCTCCAAGGTAAAATTGCTCATACGAAGATATGTCAACTACACCTTATATAGTTTTTTTCCCAGTCAAAGATTTTTGTCTGATTGCACCGATTCTGTCGACAGGCTCGACTTTTCTAGTCATCTTATACTGCATCATCAAAAAGAAGTACAAACAGCCGCTTGGATCGATGATATTACTGATCAGCATTGCAGATTGTCACTTTTGTCTCACCAAACTGATCTTTTCAATGAACCCACATTGGTACAGCGAAATAAATTGTAAAATATTCGATGCAATAAATCACTTTGGGCTCATATCTTCTGTGGTCTGGGGAGCAGCCTTTGGGCATGCCTTATGTCATGTAGTCCGAACTCAAATGATTGAAATTTTGGAAAAGAAGATCAAAATTTACATAACTCTCGCAGTCGTTGTACCACTGTTCTTTTCATCAACGATATTTGTGGTTGACTACATTTCTTTCAAACCAGAAACTGGAGAATGTGTTCATCTGATCCAAACTTGGTATAACATTGGATACCTCTTCTTGGCATTGATACCTATCGCAGGTTCTTGCTTCTTGAGTATATACTGGTATTGTACGGTTTACAAAGAATTGAAGGGGTTACAAGTTGAAGGAAATACACTTACATTAATCGCTTATCCAGGGATTATAATTTTATGCTGGGCCCCTGTGCTTTGTACATGCGTTGCGGTCATGTGGTACTCAAACAAGGTCCCAACAGAAATGAATTTGTTATTGAACATATTTGACTCTCTCGGGCAGCTTCAAGGTTTCTTTGATGCTGTAATTTATGGGGGCGGAGTTCATAAACTTTGCTCTTGTCTAAATAGAAAGCGAAACAGTACTGTTTCAGAGGTATTATTAGAATCTAACCGAGGAGATGAGAGTGTTTTTAGTGGCACGAAAAACGGATCCTCTGATGAGAGCATTCAACTTTTTACGGATCAATCTGGAATATTGAAAAAGAGAACATTCTCATAATGATAAATTGGATATGATCTGCATTAACTGTAACAGTCAACTTTGCATACTCATCGTCATCATTATCAGCAGCAAAACATTTAAGTTTTTCATTCTATCCATGAGTAATAAATAAAATTATACATTATGTTGTCAAACGAAATTTGGCAACTCAAATTTAATACATAAGCGAATTCAGTTTGTTGTACTGAATGAGGCGAACAACTATGTTAGGGGGCTAGGCGATAACCTTTTGATTTTTTTAAATTACATCAAATTAGTAGCAGTCAAGTATTTCTCGAGAAAATTGATTGCCTTATTGTGTTGATTCAATCAAAAGTATTTGTTGGAAAAATTGTTGTAGGAAAAAGTTCGAATTTGAGCAAGAGGGAAAAAGTCAACTGAAACTGAGTTTTAGTTATTACGAATTCAAGAAACCTTTCATAATACTGCGCAATTTCCAGTCCTCTACAAAAAGTGTTAGCAACTCTCCCCTAAAGGACCAACTCCTACTGAGGAATTCCCTTACAGAAATTTTTGAACCCCCCAAAAATCCTCATGAAGACTTGGGCTGTAAGACCACTTTGCCTGACAAAGATTGCATAACTCTCTTCTCTTAAGAAGTTAAAAAATTGAAACAGCCAAGTGATTAAAATTTGTAGAGAAGATTTCTCTCTATGAAGAGTTTTTCTTTCAACATTGCAATTTTATCTTTATCTTTCAATTTTTTGTTTTGTTTTTTTTTGGTTACAACACATTTTAATCAAAACTATCTAACAACACCAATGCCTTTCAATGTTAGAGACTCTGTTCGTTATTCTGGGTGCCAATAGTCATCGATTGTATCAAGGAAGCTTGTTTTCCTGATACCTGCGCCCTGCAACAAAAGGAGCCTGAATTTGATATGAAACTGCACAAAAGATCTTTATTCCTATTAAGAAAATAAATCATACAAGTCGTATTTTTTTTCGTAGATTTTGTCAAGAGAAATGCAACCCAAAATTGATGAGGAGCTTTTCCCTCCAAATATCAAATCAAACTTCACCAACTTTCAACTGATAGCTGAGTCTACGTATTACAATCTATACGAGGCAAAGGCAAAGTCTAATGGGTTTCAATATACCATTAGAATCCTTAATACTAGCAGTGCAGTCGCTCAAGAAGACTATAATCATGCAGCTACTCTTTTTTTACAGGAAATCTTGAGACTTAGCATGAAGTTTAATCAAACAGATGCTATAATCATTGAAAATTTCGAGTTCAACGAAGGAAAGATGGCTTTTGTAACAAAACCTTATTATCCATTGCAAGCCAGTCAGTCAAAAAATCTTCCGGCAGATATTGATCTCAAAAAAATGATAAAGGATATTGTATCAGATATCAATTTCCTTCATTCAAGAATGAAACTAGGAAACATAAAGCTCGACCCAACAAGTATATATGTGGCACGAAATGCGGATATATTTTTTCTCAGCGATTGGGCAAATGCGACCAAACTCCAAGCTTCAATTCAATTTCCAGATGAATCGACTACAATCAAGTTAGGACATGACATTCAGTCGAACGCAACGACTGAAATATATGCTCTTGGCCTCACTGCACTTAGTCTCAGTGGCGTAAGCAAGGAAAAAATTGAGGACCTCATCAAAATAAAAGACACAGAAATTTATAATAGCGCCTTGCAAACTATCGTTGCAAGCTTGGGGGCACTCAAGCAGCCAGAACCAGTCCAAAAGTTAATACTTAGGATGCTCGAGAAAGAGTCAGATAAATGTGTGAAAATAGATGAACTTCTTGAACCTTATGGTTGTCTTTTCTCTCTTTAATCTTGCTAAAGCGATCTTTTTTTTTTTTGTTATTGCTACTAGGCGCACTAAGCGAGTTGAAAGTTGCTTGGTGCTCATGGGGTTCAAATACTATCAACATCCTCGACATGCAAGGAAATCGAATTAATGATTCTTATCAAGGAGCACAACTAAAAGGTGGTGGACTTCATACGTTTATTGAACAAATGCCAAACTATAATTATATAATATCTTTGAATATGTCCGAGAGAAGATTTGCTAATTTTGAAGTCTTTGATACTTCAGTGGGCATGCATAGTGTCTTTAATCTAAGAGAAATTCAAGGACGTATAATGACGATCTCTCTTTCTCAACTTAATTTCTATTTGGTTGAATAGTCGTGACAGGTGATGGCATCGCTTGCAATGCTAAAAGAGGACTTGCTGCCCTTATTTCCGTGAAAGATGAGGTAGCCTATCACTTATTCGACTGCTCGCTCTTAAAGGTGAAGAAGAAGGCAAAATGGCAACCTTTACACAAGCGTATGCAAAGTTCTCGAGTGTGCTATAATAAAACTATTTCGTAGATGTAATCAGAAATTTGGATTTCAATGTCGATGGAAGAAAGATTGTCACAATTGATGAAAATGGAGTGCTATTGGTTGCTGACACTGATATGGATAACTATTTATTTCATATCTGTACAACGGATGGAGACAAAACTTGTAATTCTTTGCAGCGGCCTCATTCATCCTAATCCTTTTTATCTTAGTTTGGTCCCACCGTTGCCAATGGAACCCGTTAATGGATCTACCTCTTATAGCAGCAAAGTATAATAAGGCTCTATTAAGTTTGATAGATGCCGAAAAACAACTACAAGTTAATAAAGAAGTGATGAATCTCGATGAAAGAGGAGGTGAGATAAATGTTCTAAATTCAGTGCTTTAAACAAGCAATAATACATAGAAATTTTATGGATCAATTGGAGAAATGATGGGAATTTAATCGCGTGTGGTGGAACTAATCATGGTGTTCGAATATATGATCGCAGAGCGAGCGCAATCGTGAAGAGCTTTGACAATCTTCATACAGGTAATTTTCTTTCATCTATTCAGTTATGAATCGAATTCCCATAATTCGAGGCTCTGTGTTCTCCGTCAAGTGGAGTCCACGAGGCAATATGCTTGCCACCGCTTCCAACGACAGCACTATGAAAGTTATCGGTTTTAGTTCTGGGAAAATTCTGTATTCAGGTGAAACTGCTGACGCAAGTAAAAAAAATAAAATAAAATAAATTATCACTAAATAATAATTGATGAATAATATTAGAAAGCGCTAATTCTGTCTGTTTTCTTGATGCTTACTTCGCCGCTTGAAATTGAGCTCGTTATAGGATAGGCCTTGAAGCTATGTCATTGAACAAAGAAGATCCAAATCATTATTTATCTAACAATTGATGAGGAGACTGTTATTCTAAAAATTTTATCAATATTTCATCAGTGAACAAATGCTCTATCTTTCTTGAGAATTTCAAACGTTAGAGTCCAGGAAGAAAACTCTGAAACTGCTTTTTTTTCTGTGAGAAAGGCCCTATATTTGTTGCTATTTAATAGTAGGCTAGAATAAGAAAAATATAATGTTTCAAGAGTTCTTGAATATTTTCTGTTATAATCTTATTTAGGCTTTAAGTTCCACATCGTTCTTTCGAATATTCTCTTCGTTCTTTGAGATCATGACAGAATAAAGGTGGAAATAAGTTCGATTTAAAAATACAATAAAGGATAATCTGAGTACTCTTGAGTCCAGACCCAAGTGCTCTCTTTGACTTAACATTTAAATTAAGATATTTAGAAATTCATACTCAATGTCGATCTTAGAAACCAATTACCATGAAATTGATTTCTACGAAAGGTCAGCTTTGTGGCTCTTCCCTGCATCGCTTTCGACGATTAGCACTGGAATGGTAGCTGTTTTATGTGTTACTTCAAAATATTACAAGAATGCTCTCGGATTCATGTAAACATGGCTGATTTCATGTTTGCCCTTCCTAAAACAAGTGTTCTATTTTTCGAACCATCCGGTGAGTTTCACTGCAAACTGATTGAATTTGTTGCAAACTTTGGGCTTAGGTCTTCTGTGATTTGGGGAGCTGTTTTTGGACATTGCCTTCTGGTATTCACTAAAACTCGAGATCTGAAAGTTTTATCGGGAATGAGGAATCTGTATTTAATCTTCGCTGTTCTTTTACCGCTTGGAATTGCTGTCGTAAGCACTGCTACAGGATTTGTTGTCTACTCTGAGCCTAAAAGACAGTGCGTCCATAGGATCAGCACCAATGTCTTGGACTATCAATTTCTATTTATCTCGATCCTTCCTATCTTCTCTGCAATTGCCTTGAGTTTTATTCTTCTACTCTCGAACAATTTACGAACTGAAATGTCTTATCGTTGAATCGAAAACGAAAGAATATTTAACGCTCCTCTTATACCCTGCTATCGTAGTGCTCCCATTTTGATTTTCACGGTCTTTATTGACCTTACTAAAACAACTAACTTGCAGTTATTAGAAAAGATTGTAATGTCGTTGAGTGAACTTCATGGATTTCTTGATGCTATTGTCTACGGAAGTGCCAAAAATCTCCTCCAGCAGTTGCGCAAGTGCCACTGTTGCTTTCTTAATTACAAGCATGAACCAAAACAACCGGCAATAATACAAGGCAACAATACTGAAGAATCGGATGGTGAAGAAAATGTCGGACGCATTGATACTTTAGCTGAGATATCATTGCAGAGTTCACTTTTATATCAATAAGAAGCAGGTTTTCTTGAACATTTGCTGTTAAATTATTGCTCAATGAACGATTTAATACTTGAATCGCAGAATTTATATTCTGATTTGAAAACAATACTTATCTGTAATTCATGTCATGTCATGACCAACCGTGGAATGACTGAGTGCGAATATGCTGGATTCTTCCATCTGGCTACTTCGAAATGTGCCTGGTTTTTAAATCCGGTTTCCTCAAAATACGAGCGAAAGACATCTTCTACCCCAGAAGACTTTCTTCAATACATTCAAATACGTTGAAAAGTCAGACTTTCCTCCCCAATGTTGTGAAAAAGATCAAATATCCAAATTGTTTTGCTGGAATGATCCGACCAAGCTCAACCTTGCGGGAACCTCCGCTGACAATTTGTGTCTCTATTTACGCCTCTAGGCATAGCCATGCACAGTAGTTTAAGGAAGGTCACTGTTTAACAAGTGCCTGTTTATTTAGCTGGTCTAACATTTTATTGCAAAAATTCCTCGACTACTATTCTGCTTCGTTGTAACATTACTTAGAGTATTGGGAATTTTTTGAAATACGTCCTTTAGTGGGTTCTTGCGAGGTTGAATTTTAGGGTTGCTTAATTCTAAGTACTCTCATCTAATTAATAAATTTACAGCATTTTATTAATGATAAAGAGGATTTTCAAAGAGTCCCATAAGAAATTTGTTGGAGCTCCTGCATGGAGTTTCTCAACACAGCAAAGACCCTCAATCCGAGATGAAATTCTCCGCAAGAAAAACGATTATTGCAACGTATCAGACAAGATTCTGGATTTGGTGGATAGAAGACTGTATATGCAGGCTGATCACCCAATTGGAATCTTGTGGGATAAATTAAAGGAGTTTTTCTCAGATCCAAGTAGATATCGAGGCCCTCTGCAAGCAAAATATCAGGAAAAATTCAATTGTTTAGAAGGATTCTCCCCAATTGTTAGCACTCAAAGTTGCTTTGATGATATGCTGGTACCGAAAGATCACGTTTCAAGAAAGAAAAGTGAGAGTTATTATATTACTGAAGACACATTGCTGAGGTCGCATACAACAGCACATGAGGCCCACCTTCTCGGCCGCGGTGAGAAAGCTTGGGTTCTCATCGGAGATGTATATCGCCGTGATACTATTGATTCTACGCATTATCCCTGCTTTCATCAGGTAACTATTTCCTCTTTTTTTGTTGTGATGATGATGGCGTCATTTCTGAGAATAGATGGAAGCTGTCAGAGTGTTTGATCCAAAGGAAATGGGAATGGAGCAATCGGACGCACTGACACAACTCGTTTTGGAAGACCTTCAAGCGACTATGGAATCATTAGCAAAGTATTTATTCGGCAATGTGCAGACACGTTGGATTCCTGCCTATTTCCCTTTCACACATCCATCGCTGGAGCTGGAAATTTATTTCATGGATCAATGGGTTGAGGTGTTGGGCTGCGGAGTCATGCATCCTGACATCATGAAAGCTTGCGGAAGGGGAGACAAAATCGCTTGGGCAGCTGGACTCGGGCTAGAACGCTACGCAATGAAACTTTTCAACATCCCAGATATAAGGTTGTTCTGGTCCCAAGATCCACGAGTCCTGAGTCAATTTAAAAAAGGAGAGATCACTGAATTTAAGCCATTCAGTAAGTACCCAAGCTGCTTCAAGGATATTTCTTTTTGGATCCAAGATATCAGTAAATTCGAAGAAAATGACGTCTTCGAGTTGGCTAGAGACGTTGGTGGAGACCTTATAGAGAGAATCGATTGTGTCGATACTTTTACGGATAAGAAAAAGAACAGAACAAGCAAGTGCTACCGTATTTTTTACCGCAGCCTCGAAAGAACGCTGTTGAATGAAGAAGTAAGCTTTAATCTTATCAAATGTCAAACTAACTGACAAAAATTCAATAGATCGACGTTTTACAGTTTAAACTCAGAGATCAAATCAAAAGTAGCTTAGGAGTGGAATTACGATAAAATGGTAAAGATATATGATAACCGTGAATTTTATACTTTGTAAAAAATGCGTCGAATGTTAAGATTGAGATGAGATCATAATAAACCTGTTAAGTTAGCCAGACCTTTGTAATAATAAAAGTTACATCGAAGAAATATCAAAATTTCTTGAATCAAGAACAACATTATCTTCGCTAGCTTTGATTATGTTTGCAGTTTTCAGAGCAATACAATTGAATTCTTTATGTATATATACAGAAGAAAAAGTTTATTCTGATAGCGCTGGATATTATTACTTCATACTCATTCACTGTTGAGACTGCTTTATATAGTTCTTTGTATACACTTAGAAATTATTGCTACCAACACAAAGGAATAAATTAATTAGTAACTGAATTCGGTCCTAATCATAATAAGAAATAATTATAGGAGGGATAAACAAAAGTTTTGGTTACCAATCAAAGTCGTAAGTGTGAGGGAGTCCTAGTAGCATTGCATAAATTTGCGAAGGCCATGAAAATGGAGTGATATCATCGTGAGTTGGCCCGAACTGAGAAACGAAACTTCGATGCTTTGCTAATTCATAATTGATTATCTTGGCGTCGCTCGCACCAAAATAATCCACATTCTTGCCAAGGTCAGCTCGACAAGCAATTTCTCCAACTAGTTTAATATTAGATTCAGTTTTTAGCTCATTTTGAAGGATGTGTGTACCTGGGTCATAGTTATGATTGACTCCAAATCTATTTAATCGAATAACCTTCTTCAGATCATCAACACTATTGATTTGGCTATTGTATTCCTATCAAATTGCTGAGAGCTCTGTGAACTATATTTTTCTTACGTTAAAAATTTGAAATTTGGGCAGAGATGTATAATAAGGAACAGCGACCAGATTATCTTGAACTCCAGGAGGGTTTTGACCTTGTAAGTCATTAAGAATCTCAGCGAAGTAAGGGGTGTTGAAAGAAGCCCAAAATGGCAGCTTGGTGATTAAAAAGACATAAGGCACGCTTGCGAGATCTGCTTACTGTTCCATCACTGATGACTTTTGAAAAATCGGCGTACAAAAAGCGTTGGGTTGATTGCTCAGCCACATAGAAAGTTCCACTCTTTAGAGCTTGGTTTCCGAGGCTCTCTTCAAAACTATTGAGATCAAGGACCTTTCAGTGAATTATTCATTAACATATTTTTGAATTAACAAAAAAAGAGAGCAGATACCATCCACTGGGAAGAGTAAGTTCCTGTGTTTGTTGATTTCATTTGTGTCACCCAGTCCAGCTTGGAAAACAAAAATTTATTATTCTGTCAAGAGTTTTTCCTCCTACCGGATTCTTTGATGTTAATGTCGCAGCAAGCACTCTCATAAAATCTGGGTACATACTGTTTACTCCAGTGACAGTTTGGTAGGCCATAGGATTCTAGTATGATTTTTTTCTCAAGAAAAAGTGACCAATTTTCTATTTTACATATGCACTAAGAGTCGTTTCCGTGATAACTAGACCATTGCCAGTCAAATAAAAATCATCTCCAGAATAAATGACACCTAATTCACATAAGCTTGCCTTGAAAGATATCACAATGTTACCTGGATAAGAAGGAAACAACGCACTCCATGTCTGATTGCCAATGGTGATATTGATAGACTTCATTATTTTGATGGTATTGTGGAAGTAGTCATAAGTTGTATGAGCAAATAAGAAATCGGTTATTAACCCTGCGAGAGTTATTGGAAGTTTAGTGAATTAAACATTCTAATTACCATTGTTATCTTTAATACATTTGACAAAAGCTGTGCAATGCCCATGCATTTCCCTGTCTGCCATCTAACGTTCAGTTATAGATAAGTACCTTGAAACACAAAATAACCTTCTTGTCGTGGAATAGATTTTGTTTCTGATTTTTAAACGCACGACTATTCTTTTGCCGACGCAAAGAATTCTGGTAGCTTGGAGGATTTTTTTGAAATTTGAAAACTTCATACATTTCTCCTATAGATCCTCCGAAATTCAAGAAATATAAATTCGCCATTGTTATATTCGGTTCAGAGGGATCCTTTGCAGCGCTATAACCAGCGAGCATGCCATCAAGTTGAGCCTGGAACAATGTCACCTACAGTCAAAGGTTTAGAAAGCCACAAGGCACTTGCTCTTTTACAAAGTTGGTAAATTGGTCCGTGGAACTACCTTTCACAATCAACTTTCGGACATTATCGACAATGGCATCAATTGAATTCCAATAGAAATCCCAGTCAGAGATAGTGGCTAAGAGCAAAATAAAACTCTCAAATAGAAACTCATGAGTGAGGATTTACTTTCGAGAGCGATTTTTTCATTGTGAATAGAGTAGAGTACCAATTTCCAATTTTTGTATGTTTCTAAGTATCCTGCTGACCAGAATTCTTCTAAAGGATTACAAATTCCATGCAATTTGATGCTCTGTTCATTCCAGCTGTAAAAACTTTAGTACTTCCAAGCAATAAGATGAAATACCCTATTGTATCAGACGAATCAGTGAATGAAATGCTGACGCACGGTTGAAGGTGAGATTCCTCTCCTTTTGTGTAGAAACTTAGAGAACCATTCGTCGTCTTATAGATTCCAACAACGTCTTGAGGTGATATATTGTTCAAGTTTTGGACAACAAAACTGAATTGAAAGTTCGACTCGTCTGATGCATTAGCTCTACTTGCGGTTAAGAGATGTTCAGAAAGAAAAGAAAGTTACAGTCTTGAGAACAAAAAAAGTTGGAAAGTTATGAAAAGTATTTGGTATTTCTTCATAATTGTTATCTTCTCTAAATTGATAATCCAAAGGGTCCATGTTTAAATAAATAACTAGTCGTTATTTTAGATAATTTATAAACGGCAAAATGGACGGGATATATACAGTAGGACGACTTCATAGTTAACAATTTGGTTTGCTCAAGTACTCCTAAGAAATTTCTGTGGGTCCGGTTTGTCTCGGCTTCTCCTGAGCTATATCTCCCCAAATATTGCATTCAATCTGTTGTTGTTATGAATTGGTAGTCTGCCAATCGAATTTTTAACTTCTCCGTTTTAGAAAATCTTAACCATAACTTCCACAGAGAAGAGAAAAATTCAGAAGAGTCGATCCAGACTGAAAGAATCTGGAAAAACAAGGAAATTAATGCGAGGAATATTCAACGTTTCAAAGCAGAAAGAGAAGGATCAATTTTTTCCTTGACTTCTAGAGAGAAAAAAAAATTTAAAAAAAGCCAAGCAAAACTCCTTTTCCATAGCTCAAGCAGTTTCTTAATCTAAGGCAGTCATATTCTTTTTCAAACAACCAGCGATCATATTATTTCGATTATCCCAAGTTAGCGAGTAGACAATCTCGTGTTGGTCCCCATATGATGAAAAAGGATCAGTCAAAGTTACAGATCTCACAGCGATCCAGAGGAAAAAGTCGCTGCTACAATTAACCGATGAGAGAGGAGAAAAAAACAAAAGAGAAAGAACTTGTAGCTCAGATGCGATTAAAGGTTTATCATACTGCGAAATTTAATGAATCAAAACGCTTTTAATTTCACTTTTTATGAGTTTGAAGAATGGATAATCCGATACACTCATCGATTAGTTATTAATGAAAATATTAATTGCAATTCTCATGAGTGGCACTTTATTCATCATGCAACAACAAAAATAGAAATCGAAACTCTTAGGTCTCATCGACTATCTTTCATCCGATTGATTATGGCTAGACTCTCTGAGTTTTCGTAAAACATTATGAAGTTGCGAAATTCTGAATTATTGCTCACAATGTTTTTCTTTATCAAACCTGGCGCTCTACCCCAACAAAATTCGTTCTTGATTTTTTCTGGGTATGAGCGTGATCTTCGAGGTTTCATATTTTGGAAATGAATATTTCCTCGGTCTTGTCGGAAGAAAATTATCAAAACCAAACTCATTGTTTTGGTGAAAATGAGGACCAAGGCACCAAGAAATGCGAAAAAGACCATAATCAGCCCAGTGCCCATTACTCCCAAAGTAGAATTGTGTTTCCAGAATTTCGGATACGCGATTTCCATCACAAAAATTATGCTGATTCTGTTTTGATTTTCTTTATTTTGTTAAACATGTTGAGACATATCCAAATTAATCTATCTAGCAATTTGTTTCCTCTCTTGAAAATTTGCTTGATTATGATCTGATAATTAATACATGGAGAAAATTTTAATTGCTATGTTGCCACTTATGCACTACTGATCCTAGTTATAAGATTTTCTTGGTCGAAGCGGAATAGACCGATCCTCAATATAGCATTTCACCGACACGTTTCATCCCTAATGAATTCTAGTAAAAATTATTCACACGTGTTAATTTCATCAATTAAATCTGAGATATTAGATTGCTTATGATTGAAGCCAACGAATGTATTTAGTGGCTTTTTAAAATTTTTTTCTGATAGACAAGCATCTACTTAATAGTATAGTATTATTACCAACGTTTGAATCATAATTCTCTTCCTCTTGCTCACTCTCATATCACATACTTGCTCTGATTTCTTCATATTTATCACCGGAGTTAAGCATTAAAATTGACCTCAAGTAGGAGGTTGGGTGATGTTGTGGAAAATGCACGAGATCGAGCATGCAAAAATTAATGAGTCATTAACAAAAGGAGAGTTACGCTGGGCTTAAGGTCTTGAAACAACGGTAAAGAATATTGATTAAAGGTTTAATTATATCACATAAATGGCAGAGTATCGTAAATTTCTCTGAACTGATGCCTTCAGTATGCATTCCTCGAGAGCAACAATTCCGTCACCGATGGATAGAGCCAATTATCTCATCTAAGTAAGGTGAATTGAATCATAAGGAGAAAATTATGGCATACGCCTCTGAACCAATGAGCCTACTCTCAGATTTTCAATAAAGCTATTTAATCTCTTATTTGATGTACTTGAATATTACGCACACACATAGGAAAAAATAAAACTCATTTATAGTCAGACCTATGTCCACTATTAACATTCAGACTCTTCGCGAAAGAAATAAATAAAGATGCTTAGATTCTTTGCTTGGGTTTTTTTTTTTATGTCAACAAATCCAATTTACAGAACGAATTTCAGGAAAAGATAATCATAGACAATATACAGGATCTATTTAGATTGGAAACCTAGAAATATCAAACAAAGGCTTTGATCTCCTCACAAGAAAGAGACCATAGCTTAATTAATCACCTTTCGTTAATGAACCAGAATAAGTGAGATTTTACATAAGCTTTTAATTTGTTAATTAAAGTATTCGAGTTATTTTTGCAGCCGCGTTGGCCTCAAACTATTACTTCACTACTATTGACTACTCAGAATATGCAATCAGCCAAATCGTTCAAGTCAGGGGCTGAAACGCAACCTGAACCAGATCCAAATTTCGAACCCGTATTCCTGGACTTCTTTGGAGAGCATAACAGAACAAGATTCGATGACAAGACAAGGTTAGATAATTCTCTCAATCTTACGTCTTCAAGAATTTTCCTAAAACCGAACGAGGACGATTCTCCGATTCCCATCCCTCAGTCTACGCCTAAGAAGCAAAAAACTCTGGCGAAGATAACTCCAGAACATAAAGAAATTGAAATTGATACCGAAGCTGAGAACCAGTATAAAAGTTCTGGTGTTGATCTCAAATTTGCTGAAATGCTTGCTGAAGAAAATCTAGCTCTCAGCGAGAAGAGAACGTTGATACAACTCGGAGCACCTCTCAGTGCATTTAACCATTTCGGTAATGGTTATGTCCAGCTGTTCACCTTTGCGAAGCATTTAATTATACTCCTCGGACTCTATATGTTGTTTATTGGTGGATACTCGCTATACATTAATATTTCTTCCATCTACTGTGTTAATATAGGATATATTGTTTCAAGCTCATACTATGATGGCGCTAACGTACAGAGTTATTATTCAACTTCTTCAGGCGGTACACTAGCATATACGAATGATGCTTTCTCTCCATACGGTGTGTTGAGTATCGGAACGACTCTACAGTTAAATCCCATTTCTTGCTATCGTTCATGGGCTACTGACCTCTCAGCCGCAAGTCATTTTCCTAACTCTCTTGCTGACTCGGTGAGTGTGGAGTACGCAGGAAAACAAACAGTATTCGAGATGGTCGCAATAACAACGTTTCTTATTCTACTTACATTGGGTTTTTGCTTGTCAAGATCTCATTTCTTAAGAAAGTCATATGAAACTGGGTACAAGCCAACTCCATGCGATTTTACCTTAAGAATGGAAGGACTCCCTAAAACTGCGACTACTGAAGAAATTAAGGAGTTCTTTACTGCACAGGACGTCGATGTTGTTGAGATAGTAAAAGCTTATGATTTCGGTGATTATGCTCAAGAGATAAAAGAGTATAACTTTCTCAAGGATTGGGTCTCAAGAAGAGGTGAAAATTTTGCTGATTTGGCGACCCGGTTAGAAGAAGCAAGAAAAAGAGCAAAACTTGTCGATCAAGTCTTTACTGGAGTCGCGTTCATTACCTTTGCAACTAGAACAAACACCTCAAAAATGCTCTATAGGTACACTCGTGTGCTACATTGCTGCTTAAGAAGGGACGTTCGCCAATACAAAGGAACACCTGGAATCCCAAGAATATATGCTGTTCCTTCCACTGACGATATTATCTGGGAAAATCTGACATTTGACCATAAAAGAAGATTTTGGCGGAAAGCACTAGGAATCTTCGTTGTTGGGTTAATCATCCTAATTTTTCAAGCGATAAATATCGCAGTGATTTGGGTAGTCGCAACTTCTAAATTACCTGTCGGTAATCTGCAGTATTGGAGTATTGGGCTTTCAGTGGTGATGGTTCTTGGGAATTTGCTCATTGAGTGGGTGATCGGGAAGAGTGTGCTTCTTGAGAAATACCATTCTAAAATTGAAAGAGCAACGGCAAGAATCGAAAGAACCTATATCTGCCAAATATTGAACTCGAGCATATTAATTTCATTATTCTTGGTATATCAAGGATTACCCAGCGGATATACTGGTGTGTCATTAAGTACGCTAGCAAATGGAGTCAGTGGTCTTGGATCGTCGATGACTGTTACCATCCAGGAGATATCCTATGAAATTTTTGCTATGTTCTTCGCTGGGGTGCTGATTGCTGTCTTTCGAACATGTAACATTTGTGCAAGCTCTCGTCGACAGAAAATCCAAAAAAGAGTTGCTCAAGGCCTGAGAGTGGGTATTCCTCAGCAAGAGGTCAACAAAGCTTTCCGATATCCTGAATTTGAGCTTGAAAAGGCTTATTCAAACCTCATGACCGTAACCATCTTCGGGCTTACTACCTCCGTCTGGGCACCAATTAACTTAGTTGGCTGCTTCATTTATTTGATAACCTTGTATTGGATTTTCAAGAAGCAGCTTACCCACCAATGCTCCCGACCAGAGTTTGCTGGACCTCAATATGGTCTGGCGGTCTTCAAAACTATCAAATCAGGCATGCTACTTACTTTCATTATAGCTGCAGTGGCAAGCGCATTCAAGTTTGTTTATGCTAACTCAGCTGTACCAGCAGTAGATGCAATCGAGACATTGGGCAGCTTGAAAAATGTCGTGGCTTTGATGTATTCAGCGCTTGGGATCATCTATGCATTTGTATTCTTTTTCGTCCCTATCGATTGGCCTTCAAAAATGTGCATAACTGATAACAAGAGTTATGAGCGCTACAAGAAAGCTGTCGCAAGTCCTGATCGGTATACTACTTTGTTCAAACATGATGCAAACTCTGTGAAGAATTGCGACCCATTCAGAAATATCTTCTGAATCGAAAATGCGAGCTCAAGCAAGTATGCATTGTTTCTAGTGATGTCAATTTGACTTATTTCATAGAGGGGCAACCAGCAGAACTAATTGACATTATAGCTATCTATATACGAAAAAGGAGAGGATTTTTCAAGGCCACAAAAGTATTGACGAAAAGGTGATTAAAATTCTTTAATACTTTGAGACTAAAAAATTACAGTTGTATAACTGGATGTGCTTCATCTCTCAATTTTTGTCATATTTTTATATGAATTTCATCTAATGATGACTAATATTGTCCGCCTTATAAGTTCAATTTTGAAAAGATTGCAATTCTCAGTACAGAGTAGAGGCACAATGTTCAATTTTTTAGGATTTGATGGTATTTGAGAGCATTAACCTTTTTAATGAAGAAGCAGAGACTGAATCGACTGTGATCATTATTATTATTTTTGCAAAAGAATTGAAAAAATTTTAGTTGTTGTTCTTGATGGCTTACTCTTAACAATCTCAACTCAGGTTAAAAAAAGAAATTACATTGAACCTATTGAACCTGGCACTCTTCTTGTATGCAACAAACTTTCACTTACAAAATATTTAATTTCTACAGAAATTTTGTGAAATTAAATTAGTTGCAGTTTTTCATCTGGCATCTTAAGTTCTTAATTACGAACTGAACACAAATAATTTAATTGCAAGCACCATCACACAAAACAAGAGAAAAGCGCTGATGACGTCTGAGCAAAAAGAGTATAAGCCTGCAGAAGAAGAGCGTATTAATGAAATTAGCGTTAATTGTTTTACTTAAGCAATCGTGATCAGTTACAGATGCACACAGAAAGAGAGTACGAGAAGCTCTACAAAAAAGCAAGGTAAGCGTCTTGATCAGACTATTGCTGAATTGAAGCCTGAATTAGCCTTTGCGAAGTTTTGTTTTGGGGATGTCAAAGTATCTCATGGAGGAGACACGAAAAGCCTATCAAAACGAACAAAGAATTGCTTATGAAGAGGAGCTAGCTACATTTAATGAATTTGAAAATAAGGATGAGTCTGAGGAAAAGAATGATAAACTTGATTATGCAGATGAGCGGCATGCTTTGTATACAGAAACTTTAGAAAATAATTTGAGAGAGAATGTCGCTGATGATGATCAAAATGTTGGCAAGAGCAGTAAACATTTTGCTGGGATTCCAAGCCCTGATACCTTTTTGTAGAAATTGAGATTCTCGCCCAACAATATGGATTATCAACTGGTTTGCCTCCCGCTAGAGGAGTCAAGACAACAAAATCTATGATAATTCCTCGGAAAGAAGACCTGTCGCTGAATGAAACGTCCAAAAAGAGCCTGAGTAAACCAACCGCCAAAATGCCAATATGGAAAGAAGTTGTTCAATTGGAGCGCAAGCAGAGCAAGAAAGCGACTATGACTCTGAAAACAATTGTAAAGAGTAACAACAGTTTTTTTTTTGATTTTGCCTGAATTTATCAGCCAAATCAATACTCGACCTGGAGGAGAAAAAATCTCTTCAATCAGAGAAAACTCTGTCCAATACGCAGCACATTGGGGTAGCGAATCTCCATACTGGCATTTCACAAACGGAAGAAGATTTAGGAACTATCAGAATTTCAACAGACCCGCAGGAATCTACTCGAAGCAAACTATTAGTTTTTGGAAGTCCACGGAAAGACGGAACATTTTTGACTTCTATGAACCGAACAACTGAGCCAAGTATTTTATTACAAATGAACAGACTCATAACATGCTGATTATTAGTGGAGAGTGATTCAGATTTCAAACCGGCAGAAGCTTTCAACAAAGGGGTCGATTTTATCCCGAACGATGAAAGCGACTCTGAAGAAGCTTCTGTTCAATTAGCAAACAAAAGAGGAGAAGGAGGATCTCCTTCTCAGGTGAGACGAAATACTTCTGGGTTAGGTAGCATTTCTGACTACGCAATTTTGAACCAATCTTTCTTCGCAAGGAGACAGGAGGAAAACAACAATTATTCAGTCTCTCAGGCCATTCAGACAAAGAGCATTCGACATTAAGGTTAATCAAAAATTGAACTTATTTGAAGGAATCCCGTACGTTCAATATGGAACAACAGTTCTCCAAGGTTTATTACATAACTTCCGAAGCCAAGACTAACTCCTATCAATTGGTTCTAGTTCCTGGCTATCAAAACGTTATTTTTCGGGACCTATTAAAAGTTCTCCTAGATAAATGTAACAGTGTCAGAAATTTTTTCCAAGAGTCTGCAAGTCTAGCTAAGGTAGACAGACACATCCCTAACTGTTCCATCCCATATTTTACACGATTTTTTCAATAGATAATGAAGCATTGTTCAGAGGGACAAAAAAAGAACATAAATTGCAAAATTGAAGAGACAGTTGGTCTTATCAGAAAAATTGGCAGTAAAATCCTTCAAGAATTTCAAGAGAGCATACAAAAAATTGGCATTCACACACCTCCAGACATTTCAGCTTTGAAAATAACAAATAAAGAGGAAGAGGAACTAATGAAAGAAAATATAGCTATCTATAATGGAACATTGGATTATTTGAGAGATTCAGTAGACTGCTACTTTGTGATGTGTCGACAGAAAGATAGAAAGCCTTTGAATGATGAGACTTGCTTAGAATTGTTTCAATTTATAACGAGAGCAAGGTTTAATGCCGGCGAATTGGTTGAGGAGTTTAGAATCATCGAAAAAAGTATTGATGAGACAGTAAAACCTTTTGGTATCCAAATCGAGTGTTAATTGTCCTTAGATACATTGGAATAAAGAGATGGAGAAAAAAATACGAGCCCAAGAAGAACAGGAAGACCATCACAAAGGCAAAACATTTACACATAAGGACCTTGTTCGATCAATTCGTACTGAGAGGCTGAAACAAAAGGGACTAAATCCGAAAGATTTTGCTAATAGAGCTGACTACGAACTAGAACGTATATGCAAACTTCACTGAAATTTATCTCTGACGCTAACTTGAAATAGGAACAAAAAAACTGGCGATCCTTTTAAATAAACTTTTACAAAACAAGTTTAATTTCAAGAGTAAGTTCCAGACAAGAGAGTCTAAAGTTCAATTGAAACTTGAGTGAGAATATTTTCGATATTAACGGAATAATAATTCTTTTCAGTGAGGAAGAAAAGAACCTAAATTTATTGAAGGAGAAGAAAAATATAGAAAAGCATAGGCCAGTGGCTGATAACAGGAATATAATTCGACTGAATAGCTTGCTAAATCCGATCTCTGGCAAAGAGGTACGATCATCATCATTACCTGCAAGAACAATTCATAATATTTTTCAAATTATTTTAGATGCAAAGTTATTTAAAAATGGCAAGGTCGATCGGCAGTTTGAATGTCGACAGAGAACTAGCAGATTTAATGAATACAATGCCAACAGAACCCAATAAAAACAAAGCCCAGGAACGCCGGAATCTAGAACTTTTGACTGCAAAGCTCAAAGGACTTCTGGAACAACCTAAAATCCAGCATAATACCCTTTCTGTTTCGGATAAAGAAAAGGATTTCCTCTATAGAAAAATGGACGAGGACACAATGAACTCAAAAGAGGTATAAAGTTTCATGTTTAAAAAGCTCATTAGTTGAATAATTTTCTGGAAAGGTTCTAGTCGCTCTTCTTGAGACAAAAAGGCATGCAACTTGTGTGCTTGATGATGATATTATTCAATTGGCTCAAGTTCAGAAGACGCTTCCTCGGACAATAGGAATGAGAAGCCCAAGATTACCCACTCTTAAAAACTCCCAAACAACAACGAATTTCCATAGCGCAAGAACTACGCTTAAACAGTTTCATAGCTAAATATTAAAAGGTTAGATATTAGGTTAGCATTCATATTGTCGTAAGTAATTTTTGAATGCAATTCCTAAAACCGAACCAAAAGGCATCCTGGGGCTGAGTTCATCATCATCATTGGTTAAAAAAAAAATGGTATTAACAAGAGAGAAAATGAAGAAATAAGAAGGAAGTAAAATAAGATTAGTTTATTCCAATGCATTCAAAGGCAGCGGCAATACAAATTAAATAACTTTTAATGCTGCAAAAATTATGTTATCTAGCGGGCATTTTGCAATACAACTCCAGACTAGCATTTTCATAAGTGACACCTCATTGGAGTTTTCTCACTCACTCAATCAAATTATTTACCTTGATTACTTTAGTGCAAAGTTTTGCATTTTTCATGCACGGAAATTGCCTAATTCATTGGGAGCTTTATAAACTGAATTTACCGGCAATTGAAATCTTATCAAAATATTTTAACGTAATTGAGGTCAGCGCAACCTGATAAAAATTCGAAAACTCGCGCTTTATTTAAAACGGGAAAACAACAAGTCCTTAATTACCAATTTACAAAATATGGCTGATCCTCTCAATCTGAACGGGTACGAGATACCTACATGCACAATATGCTTAGAGGAGCTAACTAATGACCTTGCAGCAGCAGAGTGTGGTCATGTTTTTCATCATGCTTGGTAAGTCTTGCGATGGCTACAAGTTAACCTATCAATACCATCTCTAGCGTCTTAAAGAGCTTAGAAGGAAAAAGTCAGTGCCCGAATTGCAGAGATCGATCGAAACATGGAAAAGTTCGACCTCTCACTTATACAATCAACGGTTTTCTACTCAATAATACATATTTTTTGATATTATTTTGACTCAATAAGTAATCAAGAATGACCGTGAGAGGACGGAATTTTTAGGCTCCCTATGCCTGGCTGATCACGAGAAATACGTGGAATTGATAGTATATCTCATTTGATGGAAAACCTATCATGATTCTATTAATTCGCATATCAGAGCAAAAATGATGAAATGTCTAAGGAGAATAAAAAGCTAAAAGCCGAAATTGATGCAGTCAAAGATGAGATTTCTCAAAAACAAGCCGTTGGGTCGTCTCAAGCTGTACTAGTGTTCAAAAGAATTCATTTTGATAACGAACAAACTTTAATGTAGATGATGATTAAGGCACTACAAAAGGAGGTT
>ENA-UOUE01000426-UOUE01000426.1-compost-metagenome-genome-assembly--contig:-NODE-426-length-34018-cov-15.725583_pt1 | contig 34018 bp, 21 predicted proteins | sample MGYA00238146_ERZ747223 | MGnify/ENA primary metagenome ERZ747223 (study PRJEB28781, sample SAMN06268865) | compost metagenome | isolation source: single cell | place: USA: California, Emeryville, Joint...
TATGCACTGATTAGAGACTAATTTTTTATATGGGTTCTGTCTGTAATAAAGAAACTACGAGCTTTTAGTGCAACAGACGTAAAATGCATTGTCAAATCACTCATGAGTTGAAGTCTCAAGCTGGAGATGCAAAATGATGATGATAACAATGATCAATGAACCAGTAGTACGAAAATGTCTGAAGATGCCATATGTGATTCTCAGCTAAACTTGCCGCTTCTTTATCACCAATCTTGCTGGATCTCAAACGAAGTGTTGCAGGTTAGCCAGTCGCAGCTGATTCTGACCCAATGCAGTAACTCCTTCATCACCAATCCAGTTGCGTTCGAAATGAAGCGTTGAGAGGTTAGTCCAAGCTGTAATCCCTCTGATGACGCCCACATGGATTGCCTTAATTCCTTTCTTGGCTAATGTTAATTCTAAAACACTTTCTGGTGAAGAATTCTTCACTTATTTTCGTAAAATCTCGATCACCACCTGTCGTTTTTTCCAGACTCTCCGAAGCGATGACTTTTAGGGCCTCGAGGAAATCAGTTGTTTCAAGGATAGTTGGGTTGAATCATAAGGATAGATACTTGAGATCTTTCCAAATCCCGTTACTACAAACGAATATTACCGTTTATTTATCTTTCAACTTATACGAACTCAAATAACCCTTTTTTTTTTTTTGTTTTGTTTTTTACAAGTATTATTTCCACCTATCGTTCTTGCTCCCCCATCTTCTAACTCATTATGAACCTGACTGAGAATCGCTAAGTTTGCCCAGATTCTCCTATTTTCAATTTCTTTGGCTCCTATGTCACCAATTTTATTTGATGCAAGCTCAAGTTTTTTTAGATTTTTCTAAATATGATTATTTGCCACTTGAATAACTGTTTTATTTCCGATTTAAGATTTAAGGTGTAGTTAAGAGTCAAATCATCGAGTTTGAGGCCATGATTTGTGGCCTCTAATAGCTTCACCGCTTTCTTCTTTTTTTTCTCAATGGCATTAGAAAGATCAAGTTTCCGTAAATTACTCCCGTCCATATTGCTTCCTATTATTCGAGCGTTTATGGGAGCCAGCTTTTCAACAAAAGCAGTGACTTCTATGACATCTTTCGATTCTTCAAAGTTGTTTAGAAAGACCTTTCTGCGCATATTTTCGTGTAAAGCTCCAGAATCTCCTCTCTTTTGAAATATTATTATATGTTTCTCGAAGAACTTCTCACAATTCCTAACCATTACTTTCTGTAAATTTTGATTTTATTATTGGTTCCTCTTTCCTCTGATGGTAATTGTTGAGGCGGGCAAAACGGTTGTCATGGGGAATGTCTAAAATGTACAACGTCTTTTTTTTGGGAAGTGCTGTAAATATTCTTAATTACCAAGCAAAAAAAGGTTAATTCTAATATAATGACTGAGAAATATCTTTGGCAATTTTTTTTGAACAACAAAATGCAAAGAGTTGAAACACTCTAAAAATTGGTTTTGTTTGGAAGAAAACCTTCTCAAAGGATTTATCAAATATTTGAGTTTTTAAGGTCCAATGGTAACGAGAAAAAAAAAAATATAATATTCAAATAGTTGCACTTTGACGATAGATCAAGTTATTACTGTAAGAGACTTGATTTGCTAAAAGATTGTTAGAAATTGTATAAGCTCGGTATTTGGATTCGTTTTTCATTGGAATTTCGAAAGTTTTCTGTGCGCCAAATATGTCTTGAAGAAAGAGTTCGTCTCCTGTGATTGCGAATAATTGTTGACCATTCGATGGGAAGAAGAATAATCTCATAGTATCTGCATTGTTAATAACTTGATTGTTTATTTCGAACAATTTGTTTCCATCTGAGCTAAACTTCCAGGAAACTGCCTTTTGTTTTGGTTGTAGAATTGATTTCCCTGTGGTAGCGCTGCAGAAAATTCTCATTTCCTTCTGAGAGTCTCTTACTAGAAGTATCACACTCAATAAAAGTCATCAGTAAGATTGCAGCCAGTAAGAGTAAGTTAAGTTCACGAACCCATTACGATCGAATATTTTCTCACTTCTTTGCCTATTCATCGAAACAAATAGAGATGAACACCATTGTTAAGTCCTACAATGGAGGGACATTAACTTAACAATTTTTGATTTATATTGATCATTGGTTCTGATATTTCGATAAGTCCATGGAGCAAGTTCCAATAACAGGACAGTCGATGCAAGAGTACTGCAATTAAATTTCACATCTTGAGTAATTATAGAATCAACGTTTGAGTGAATGTTTGTTCAATTATGAAGAGCTTTCAGGGATGAGTATATAATAAAAATTGACGATATTTCGGCTGGACGAACAAATTGTGACCCGTTTCTGTACGAAATGACTTATTCGGAATTTAGTTTTGGAACACTAAAGGAATAATGGTTTGGCGTATTTTCATAAAAACCTTTTTGCCCAAAAACCTTACATTAGACATTGATGTATGAATATGTAGAGTTGCAAGGAAGAATGTTTGGCTGAACAGTTAAACATACATAAATCTCCTACAAAAATACGATTTCAATAGCGTGACTTGATAGAGTATTTAGTTCCTATAGTTTTATATTCAAATATTCCTTATTCTTGAGAGCGATTTCAGATCTGTGAAGTCTCTTGTTTCTATTGATCATCTTTGTATGCAGGGTCCTTGTGCGGATTAAGTTTATAATCAATTTTCTGAGCGAGATCAACGGCGCGCTCCTTTATTGGATACCAAACAAACGAGGCTGCGGAACCAGTGGCGTTAACCACAGTTACTGTGCCGTTATACATCATCTATTGGAAGAATGAGTTTATTGCAAGTTTGAATTGAAAACGCATTACCGAAATGAAGCTCTTAGCATGATCTCCGATAGTCTTCTCATTGGATTTCGCTTTGGCATCTTCTTTTTCTTTCCCGTCTCTGTTAGTGTCTTTGGAAGGAGGTCTTTTTTCAGGTTCCATCAGTTTCAAGTACTTTCCAGCGAGTTCAAGTTTTATTCAAAATGCTTTTTTATTGTCTTAATTTAAGATCAAAGTATTGTAACACGACTGGAAAAATAACAAAAGGCGTTCTCTTTAAAAAATAGAAAACATATGACCCCTCCTTCAAAAACTGATTGAAATTAACCCTCTAAAAGGCAGTATTTAATACAAAGTGTAGATGCTAATCCAAACAACAATATGAATTTCATTCGTATGCAAATGTCTAAGTAATGGAGTAAAATTTATTTAGGAAAAAGCAAAACAAAGCACACTGTGAAGAAATTGAAAAAGGATTCGATTTGCGCTTGATCAAAGGAATTTAAGTCGATCGATCATGTCACTATAGGGGTTCGAAGGTAACCGTCCAACGATTTCTTTTAATGCGGTAACGGAGGGCTCATACTTGATGCTATTCTTGTCCTAATATTCAAAGGATTGATTCAATGATCCATGATGGTGTGATCTCTACCTTTAGTTTATCGTATTCTAGAAATTGGATTAAATATCTAATCGCGTCTTCCACAACGGCTAGATCGACTCCACGCTCTAAGCATAAAAAACGCTTGAGAAACAATAATAATGCAGGCGATTACCTCTGGTCTTCGACTTTAATCGGTCTTTAAGGGTCTTTGAGATATTCAACTCCTAATAAATAGAAAGGATTGGGTTTAGCTTTTTCATGGTATTATGGAAACTTCATACCATAAAATCAGCCATGTTTTTAAAGACGATTTCGTCAATCATTTGATATCTCGCATACCAGATGAACTTCTCTTTTGTGCTGTAGGCTCGGAGTTCTAATTGATCGATTTTGTTAGCTCAGCCAAGAGAAACATAGAGCATTACCTCTGTATCCGAGCTCTTGTAATTTCAGTTCAACAATTTGGATAATAAGCTCTTGGATAAAGCTAAATAAATTCCGATAAGTTACTCAGCAAGTATTGATATCAATCTAACCTGATAACTTCCTCATAGAGACCTTTATTGATCAATTCGCTGATTTTTACTTCGATATCAACCACGAAGCGCTGATCTGTTCGCTTGATCCCTTCCAAATTTCGTGAGATATTTTCTAACCTATATATGATTGACATTTCAGTGTCAGAGCTCTGGGTTTTACTTTCTGAGAGGCAATTTATCCACGACTAAGCCAGGGTGTGTGATGTAGGTTGGAGGTGTCGTTTTTTTGGTCGCGTACTCTCTAGCGATGTTGCGGTTCCTTGATAATGGGTTCATCTGGCCTCAGATCTGAGATTCTATCCTCTGTTTTATTTTTATTTATGTTTCTGTTAGAACTGTTAAAGCAATAAATTTATAACAATCGTATTTAAATCATGCTCAGTTGAAATCAAGTATTTAGTGACTCATCTCATTGATGATAGGTACCATGCAGATAGTTAAATAAATGTAATCTTCATAAGCAGTATGAACGGATTTAAGGATCGTTGAAATGCTCTTCCAACCATCGAAATTGTGTTACAAAAAATATCAATCATTGATACTATTCCATTTGAGAGTTCTCTTGTACTGGAGTGCGAAGTTCCGATTTTTCACTTGGACCTTCGCTGTATTCTTTGCTTTCTTCTATGATTCGTGGGGGCAAAACTTTGACTGATCTCACTTCTGATTTTTCCTCGGAAATGTAGCTATCCTCATTCATAGCTCCTTGAATTCGGACTCCATGCCGGAATAGACCCACTCTCGAATCTGTTGACCCAAGCGCGAGCCACCTTCCATCAGGTGAGAAATTTAACGTCGTAATCGGTCCTATTCAAGGTACGTAAAACCTCCGGAGTCACATGGCCTAATATTACCATTGTTCAGGTCGCTGTAACCAGAAATGAACTGCATTCGAATGATGTCGAAGAATTTTATAGTTTTGTCAAATGAAGAGGACACTAAGATTGTTTCTTCAGGATTTATTGCCAATGATGTTATCCTTCCTGAGGGAAAGCGAATAAATTTGAGATTGTTGTAGACGGTGAAAGTAGGGATCTGTACTTGAATGGGTGAAATAGAAGGTTACACAAACACTGAAATTCTGCAGCTCTATCACTTTTATGCAGCCATTATCCGCAGCAGCCGCCAGCAGCTCTCGACGGTTGGCCATCGCTAAGGCCGAGATAGGATCTATTTAGTTCATTTTCAAATGAGAATAGGAGAAAACAGCGTTAGGTACAGGGATGAATGTAGTCCAAGCATTTCCTGACCCTCATATCAGAGGAGTCAATGATCTTTATTGTGTTATCTTCTGACCCTGAGAAAAGCCATCCTTTTGATTCCAGCCAAACCAAACTAGTAATTCCATCTAAATTTGTATAGGTTCGGCTATCGAAGGTTGCTTAGAATGGTTTACCTGTGTGAACCTCTTCAAACTTTATAGGAACTTGTTTATTTACGTCAATAATGTTAATGCATCTATCATTAGCAGCAGTTGCGAGTAGATTTCTTGCTTTCCAAAAGCTCATTGCTGTAAGTGGCCCTTGTAATATTCAATAATGAGACTGATGGAATAGCTGAAAACTCAGTACTTTGATGCAGTTTTTTGAAATGAGTCGTTTCTTTCGTCACAAAACTAATTATTTTCACTGAGAGATCACTGGATCCTGTTGCGATAAGCTTATCGAGTTCATTCACCGCCAAACAAGTAATCCAATCTTCGTGAAGCTTGTCTAGTTGTCCGATGATCTTTCTCTCTTCGGCGTCAGAGAATTTCAAGGATTTATCTTCTGAAACTGATACCAGCGTGTTTTCATTAATGTATGCGACGGCTGAAACAATATCTATTCAAGAGATCATACAGAGATTGAGTAACAATCCACAAACCTAAATGAATATTCTGAAGTTCCCCCATCACCAGCTTGGTCTCCATATTGATGTACTTGATGGCGTTATCCTCAGCCGCTGTGATAAGCTCGTTTCCATTGTTAGTAAATAGCACACATGTTATCCATCCTATTAGTTAATTTTGCAATTATCCTTTAAGCCCATTGTTCTCTTTAAATATATTTTACGAGTGTGAATATGTTCGAATGTATGCGTGACTGAGCGTTTAGCTACATCAACAAGCTTGATTGTCTTATCGAAAGAGGCTGTCGCAAGGTAAATTCCAGATGGATGAAACGCAATCGAAGTGATCGGGCCTTTATTAACTCAGATTATTGGATCACTATTTAGAATCATTCACCTTGATGGAAGTTATCAAAACTATATGCTATGCTTGGATCGATCATGTAGATAAACTTCATTGAACCGTCGAAAGAGGCTGAAGCTATGAGCGAGCTGTCGGGGGAAAATTTAATGACCGAAATCAATTCTTAAATGATATTTCAAGCATCTAAATGCTAGAAAAGTTACCTTTATGAAGGTCTTTCACAGTTTTGTGCACTTTATAAGTGTTGCAGTCAAGGAGGTTAATTGATGCGTCGCTAGAGGCAGTTGCGAAATATTTTGTATTTTCAGCGAAGGCACAAGACGTGATCATTTCTAGGGTGTGGTGTTATTTATATCATGCTATTACGAATATTTACTTGGATGTAAATCTTCCAAGGTTGCAATCACTTCACGAGTAGAAACTTTGATGATCTTAAGCGTGCGGGCTTCAGAGCCAGTTATCAAATGGCTGCCATGGCGGTCAAAAGATATGCAAGTTATTTTGCCTTGAAAAAGGGATTACTTTAGCCCGACTATATGAGATTTACCTTTATGTAGTTGGTTAAACGAATGAAAAACGACTTTAGCGTCTGTATCGATTAGTTTGACACATTTGTCGTTTGATCCTGATGCCAAATAATTTTTCACAGGAGACATTGCTAAGCACGTAATCCAATCTAGCCACGAAACATGAGTAACGGAGGCTATGAAGGTGACATCTACCGCTATGTACGTCAGTGAATATATGCACAACCTCTTTCGCTGGAGAATTTATCAGTTTGATCTCTCTGTCCAGCGACCCTGCCGCGAGCTGCGTCCCGTCATAATTCATTACCAAGCAAGTAATCGAACCTTTGTTGAGAATCTAATGAGAAAAAGACTGACAATGCAAAATTACTGCTATGGAACCCTGACTGATCAGCAATATATTCAATAGTAGGTTTATAATCTTTGAAATTCAAGTCATCGCTGTGCAACAATACATTCATTAGAGATATCGATTCTCTAGTGAAAGACTTACTCGAGAGTCATCGGCAAATACTCCAACAGCTCATCTGCGTCCATCCTCAACTTCGGGTCATAAGTCAACATTTTATCTATAATCGTCAGTAAGGTCTTTGTCCGACGGTCACTCTTTGCCAGCTGCTGTAAATGAATATCCTTTCGCTGCATGAATTCCTTCTCTTCGCTTAACCCCATTGCTATTATCTTATTCGCTTTAATTCCACATAACTGCAACCCAACAAGTCCTAACGAGAACACATCGCTTTTGAAACCGTTTGAAATCTTATTTTCTTTTCTGATTTCTGGCGCTATGTAATGAAAATCTCTGCTAATTGAACTCAAAAATAAATTCGGGTCAGTCCCATTTTGAAGCTCGCTGCTCTCCCAGTCGGAGAGGTAGTATTTGCCATCATATTCGATGATATTCGTGGGTTTTATATTATTATGAGAGATTCCCAGCTCATCTTTCGCGGCTCTAAGCGCTTCAAGAATTCCTCGTATTATTGCATAAACCTCTCGAGCAGAAAATCTTCTTTCCTCCTCGAACTGACTGTGCAAGGAATCGCCCCAAGGCATTGAAAATGATAATTTACTGACTTGCTTCGAAATATCGACCTCGAAGCGCTGTACTGGGAGAACATTCTTTGTTGTTTTGGAGAGTTTCAAAGCGTTCTCGACTCCTTTTTCAACGAGTTTGAAGATTTTAGGATCATGGACCATTTTTTCTTTGATCGCGACTTTTTGCTTTGTTTGTCGATCTTCAGCATGCTGCAATATGACCGATTGGGAGAAAGTGCTGTATCTCACCTCGCGAAAGTTTTTTGTGTACCAAGAATCCATTGTAGACTCGTTGGTTTCTATCCGTGATGCTTCTTTCTTCATTTCGATGTCTTTTGTTCTTGTTTTATTTCTTTTAAAATCTGCTTCATTCAAAACTTGTTGTAAGCCTAATAACTGATAGAGAGATTCACTATGGAAATTTCTCGGCTAATGCTTCCTTCTCTTATTAATTCATTCTATGAAAAACCAGATGAGAGATGATTTTGATCGAGAAGCTTGCTTCTTCTTCATAAAAATTATGAATAAAAAGCGTATGCAAGCAGCATAATCAACAATAAAAAAATAAATGAAAACCGATGCTTACCAAGCACTTGTTGAAATGAACATTTCACAATAAACAAAAAAATAATATCAAACGCGCGAGATAAATAGTTTATATAATATCCGAATTCATTATTGCACGAAACATATTGCCATTTAATTGAAACAAGAGTGTTAGATTTGCCCGAAAACAAACGTTCTGAGGTCTGCGAATCCTTTCCAGCCCTTATATTTTCGAAATGGAAAAAGAGATATCCTGAGGACGCTCAGTATTATCAATGCTTTTCGGTTCACCCAAGGAAACATCGTTTTGCTTGTGGTAGATCATTTGGAAATTTGCGAACTTATCATTATCCAAATTCTCCGATCCGGTTGTTGCAGGCCGCTTTTTCGGACTCCCTAGCTTCGAAAATTTATCCTCCTCGTCTCTTTCTTCTCTAATCTCAGGCAATGTGACCGATTTTTCTTTCGCACTCAAGGCTTTTGAGTTTCTCCTGGTGGAAGTAGTCTGGTTGCTTTGCTTCTCAAAATAAGCAAAAAGCTTGTCTGTTACTGGTCTCACGTCACTTTCCTAATGAAAAACGCTTAGGCCATGTTTCATCCGGACAAGATTTTACTGCTGCCATGGATTGAAGGAACTGCTGCAAAAGGATCAGGGCGCTATCTCCGGTATCTCCTCGAAAAGATTGAATTAGTATCGAATTAAGCGGTTGGCTCCGAATTTGGTTCGGTGAGTTCTATAACGGGTAAGAAGAAATTCTCTTCAAAGAAAGTTACATCAATAAAGATTGTATCCTGCAGCGGGAATCCTAAGCGCATCAATGACTTCATGTAAACGCCTTTTGAGACCTTCGTGCAGTGAGGTCTCGCGAAAATCTCAAAGATGTAGGGTATCAATCCGATTGCTTTGACGGCTTCTTTAGAGTACTAAAAAAATCGATAAGCGCACTGCAAACCCATAGTTATGATATTACACTCGGCTTTGTTGAAGTATAGATGCAGATGTTGAACAATGAACTCATGTCTCGCATAAAAGCTTCGAGACCCGGTCTCTTTATCACGAAAGAGCTCACATCGCCCTGGCTAAGGACCTCTACATAGTTTACGTCTTTGCTAGGTCGTTTGGTGGTGAGGAACACCAAGGTTTGGTCTAAGTCCAGTACAAGGGTCTTTTTGCTCTATATAAAAGAAGATTCAATTATTTATCTGATGCGAAGAGTATAGACTTACACTATCGAACTTTTGACCATAGTTGGCTGTTTCTGAGCTCTTTGAAAGGGAGGTGTTGAGGGGACTGTCGAGAGTGAATGTTCCGTCCGATCCGATCATGTTTGTTAAATTGATTTGAAATACTTATATGGATCTTCTAAGTTAATAAAACTTCCGATGAGACAAACTTATTTGGCACATTCATGAACATTCTATGGCAAATTAATTATTCTTATAAAAAAAACTGCTCTCGATTAAATTCTTACTGAAATTCACTCTCGTCGAAGATTTGATTAATCGAAAAGCAAACAAAATACGCATTTTTTTGTGAAAAGTTGTACCCAATGTCTATCGTTCCTGGGTCATGATCGGGGCCTAGGATGCCGCATGAGTGAGATGCCTCGAATGATACTGCTAACTTAGGAACTCGATGTCATAATTCATAACTAAGCTGCCAGAATTACTTCATTAGTGGAACAATCGAGAATTATTTTAAACTAAGAATTTTAATTGCCATAAATTTTTTTTCCAAGTCGAGTCTACCGCATTTTCTATTCTCATTATGAGTGAGTTATTCATTCGATTTTTTCGAGAGATGGCAAAGAAGTCTTTAAACAAGCTAGTTTATTCAAAAGAAAATCGCGTTTTTTGTCCAATTATGTCGATGTAAGGACGATTAGAAACGCAATGTTGGTCATTCAAAGAAGTTTAGCGATTCTTTTAGAAAGAAAAACCTGAAGGTATGTTTTAAGTTAATTTTGAAAAATTGAATTCGATCAAATATTCGCAGAAGCTTGCAATTTTAGAAATTTTTTTAAATGGTTCAGGATTGATTAGAAATTCTGATTCTCATTCGTAAAATTTCCAACTTATCCAGAACTATTTATTCTACGCTACTGAAAGTATCAATTCGCGCGAGAAGAACAAATAAGAACGAGTTCAAGCTTCTTTAGTTTTAAATTAGCTAAAGTTGCATAATGTATTGACTTATAAATGCTCTACTCCGACCACCTAGCTAATTTTCGTAGACAACTCTTCCCTTGAATCGCTTTCGATCTTCATAGTGACTGTGTTCTAAATTTCTCTTGCACTTATATTTGAGGTCTGGCAATGAATTTCTCTATTTTAGAGGTATCGCAGCGAATGGGTCTATGTAATTTCTGATAGATACAATTACGAGCCGTTGCATGAAAGTTTTCGTGTTTACTTGAGCAGAAGAAAAATAAAATGTTTCGAATTAGAAATTGTTCATGAGAGGTCTAGATGCTAATGCGAATTGTGTGTATAATGAATACCACCAAAACCTACAAGGTTTATGCTGATGGTCAAGAACTAACCGTCAAATGTAGCATTTTACTATGTGTTTCTCTCTCTCTAATAGGTAGAAATTGAGAAGAGGATCTTGATTCTAAAGGATCTTTTTCTTCCTTAAAAGCTCATGTGAATCCTAAAAGTGACGACTGCTGCGTCTGGACTCCATCTGTCTGTGTAGATGACTTCAGGATTTTCCAAAAACATTCTTCCATAAACTAGTAATTCTATTTTCATTTGTTGTGATTGGATCACTTAGCCTAGGCCTGTTCTCACACTCAATTTGAGTTAGAAGTAAAAGTCGAATGACCTTGCCAAAGAGCAATCACGGTATAAGTAGGCTATTTGCTGAAAAAGTATAATTTACTGGACAAACGGATAGCAAGAATAGTCCTTAAAATTTACAATACCAAAATATTATTTCCGCAAATGCGACAATAAGAGAACATTATTAGAAATTTACTATGCTGACATATTACCAAGTTGACAACAAACTACAAAGGATATTTAAAATCATGATGATGCAAGAGTTTAAAAGCTGGTTGTCTAAGGCAAAGCACAACTTCTCTTTTATTGGTAAGATGAGGTGAAAAATATTTGAGTTGAGCGCTAAAACTATCAATAAGGACTGTAGCAAAAAAAAGAAACCTATACAGCGCTGCCGATCAATTCAACATTCTTGAAAACTGAAGCTTATGACTGAACTGAAGTTGTCTTTCTAGAGTTTTTCTTCAGTTTTGGCTAAATTTCTTTAAAAAAGCAAGCAAATCAGTTGCTCATCTCATGAATTCGATTTATCTTGTGCATACTTTCTATGCTAAATGGTTAAAATTTGTTTAAGTTAAGGGTCTGAGGCCCCTACAATCTTATTAGCTGCCTTGAATCCAGAGAATATCAAAACCTCTGAAAACTTGGAAGGAAATTCTAGTCATCGGTACAGGTTGTGTGATCAACCTAATAGTTCCATCACTTTCGAAAGTCATGGAAATCGCAGCAGATCGTTATTCTTTATCCTAATCATATGAACTACTTGATTACCGATGTTATCACCACGACTTAGCGGGTTATGATTAAATGTCTCTTGTTTTTATCACATAATAAATTTCGGAAGGCTTGCTTTAACACAAACATGATAGATATCCAACAACATCATTATCGAACTTATGCAGACGAATATATTATTAAAAATCTGAGGCAGAAAGGATTAAATGCTGATATTCCGCCTCAAATTGCTTATTATGAAATTTTGCTTATTATAAGAACTCAATGGCAGTCAAAACTACTAAACCCTTCATTTAATGAATTCCCATCGTTCTTGAACATTACTTCGTCGTTTTTCTGCTTTTTATAACGACTTCTACAAAGCTCCTTATATCCTGTCACTGTCCGATTTGATATCCCATACACAAATGCGTTCACGAATCCCTGAGACAAGCAAATAACCTCCGAAATTGAAACTCCTCGATTATTGAATAATGAGCTATTTATTCCAAATTGGTATAGCATATGTCCCATCTGTAGAGGAATCCAGCAGATGAGTAGCACGACAGGATATTTCAGTATAACTATCCATCTATGAAAATTAGTTCCTCCAAATACTTGATTCAGGCCTCTAATTGACCGTATTGAGAAATAAATACTCAGTCCGACACAACCAACAAATTGGATATTAGTTCCAAGAAACGCGCTTAGATCAAGTTGCTGTCTCCCTATCAAATGAACACAGGTACCATTATCCCCATCCGGATAGTATTTAGCGAAACCAAAGATGATTGCTGTGATCGAGCTCACTATACCCACTCCTAAGGAGATTCCGAAATAACTTACGGTATTTACGTTGGCATTTGTCGGGTTTTCAGCTGTTATCAACGCCTGGCAGGCGTGTGTAAAGCAAACAGCCCATGCAAAAGAAGAGATCATTCCAATTTGGCTGATTAAGACGAAAAGGCCACATAAAGATTCGTTTAACTGAACGCTGATTTGATTGAGAAGGAAGATTGCTCCGGTAAAGACGAAATCGCAAAGTGAAATGCCAAGGATTAAATGTGTGAGTGGTGTTTTTGGAATCCGAAGAATGAATATTGTCGAGAGGATGAAGGCGACTCCAACTGTTGTTAAAATGAATGAGATGAGGTACAGAGGGTTTTTGTAGTCCAAACAGATACAATTATCATTGGTCGCCAGGTCGCCACAGCATTCATCTGGAGTAAGATTCATGAGAACAATTTTAAATAAATTATTCAGAATTACTCGATTTCATACATATGGGAGGCAAGTCAAGTGATTAAATTAGAAGTGGTATTGAGAGGATCGATATGGGAAAGAGTTCATCCTTTTAGGTTCTAGGAAGGCGTCCGAAAAAGCCCAGATAGAAGCTTTTAGAATGTTGCTCTGGAGATTTAGTGAGTTCAAAATAGAAAGATTTACTTGATGATAGAAGAACAAGGAAGCTATTCCCTTCTTTTATGGAGATAAATTTCGATAATGTCAACGAAATGGTTGAGAATTAGAGTGCTTCATCGGTCTCTCTAGGATACAATTTAGACCCATTCAATGGAAGAGGAGAGCATTTTCGATAGTATCAAATTAGAGCAATTGCTTTGATAAAATGAACTTGCTTATTTAATTGCCAGTACTTATGAAAAAATGCGACATGAGTTTTTCATAAAATACTAGTTTTATATTCTCAGCTTCAGCTACCTTTTATCGTCTAGTGTGTGCCTTACATAATGCAAATCGTATTGGGTTCACTCTTTTGTATTTATTATCTCACACTGGCTGCTACAATGAGTTTGATTGCGTATCATCAAACTGTTACCGAAATCGAAAAATAAATTGATATATTTTAGAAAAATAAACCAATTGACACATGGAAGAGGAAAAGAGACAACAAACCACGCTTGAGGAACAATTTGATAAAATGAGTCTCGAGCAAAGCAAGGAGCCAAGTCAAGGAGAGTCCAGCCAAAAGATTATAAACAAAAAAGTACTCTTCCTTGGATTTGATGGAGCAGGCAAAACCACCACCTTCCGACTCCTCAGCAGTCAGGGCATTGATGACATCGTGCCTACCACTGGCTTCAATATTACCAAGGTCAGTCACGACAACTTCGCTTTAAATGTCTTTGATATCGGAGGAGGGAAAAACATCCGGCCTTATTGGGTCCATTACGTGCACGATATTGATGCTCTTGTGTATTTTGTTGATGGAACCAAACCTGAATTATTTTCTGAGTCCAAAATAGCTTTATTCGAGGTGGTTAATGATGAAAATTTCTCTAAGAAAGCTCCGATTGTGATCCTTTCCAACAAATCAGATGAGACTGGTTTCACGCCTTGTGAAAAATTGGAAGAATCGTTCGAGCTGAGTAAAATTGAAAATCATCCTTGGAAAGCTTTTTCAAATTCAATCACCACCATAGCAACAAGTGAAATTCCTGAATGGGTGAAATGGCTTGAGAGCCAATGGAAAGCGAAAAAATAAAGTAATAAGGCTATTGGTTCCAAAGAGAGCATGTAAGGTGAGAAAAATACATATTGCTTGTGTTCTTTTGTTGCAATCATACATATTTTGAAACTTTCATCGAAAATCTAATTCTAATGCGATCGATAAAAATGAATTACGAAACAACTAAGAAATTTTCAATTGCTTCTCTCATATGTGAATATTCACAACTTTTCTTTAATTAAAAGACATCTGGCATGCTTAGAGGCTAAATTAATTGCAAATCAGGAGGTTTCAGAAGCTATTATCCAAATAAGCAATAATTTGCACTGGTAAGTACTTTTTTGCCACTTCGAAGAGCTAGCAATTATCAGAATTTGTTTCGATCATTTATGAGTATCGTCCAAATTAATTTAGACTCTCACGGCCAAAGGTCAGATGATTCGAGCTAATTATTCTATAATTACGGATTGATTTACCATTTTGGCTGCTTATCTCAATTTTTCAAGGTGTTTTCACGCATTTAATAATCCGGATATGATTTTTCATGTAAATTTCATTCTCTCTGAAATGAGAAAACAAAGGAATTGCAACTACCGAGAAGCAATACAAATGTGTTTTCTAAAATGACGGTTCAAACGAAACTCTGATAGTCAACCAAATGCAATAGCTCTACCCGCCTAGCGCCAAAAACCAAACGAGGCTCGGATCAAATAAACCCTCATATAATAATCTGCTCAAAATAGCTTCAAATATCTCAAATCTCCCGTGATTCTCACAAAATCAAATCAGCTCTTGAATAATTAAAAAAATAACTCTAAAATAATTCTCCTTATATCAACGACTCTGGCTTAAAAGCAGGCGATTTATCGATTTTCGATAAATAATATATTCTCAATTTTTGAATCATGCCTATCAAGGTCTGCTACAAAAAAGAAATCCACAGACTTTCCAAAACTCCCAAAGACTTTACCGCTCTTCTCCGCTCACTGAAAGAGATCTTCGGAGTTGAGCTTCCTGAAAAGTTCACTTTGCAATATGAGGATTCTGACGGAGATAAAATCGTGCTTGCAAACGACGAAGACTACCAGCTCGCCCTCGATGCTGATCTATCCAAAACCTTGAAAATCTCACTCACCGAAGTCGAAGACATGAGCAACAGCTCATTCATCAGCAAAAGCATCCTTGAAAACTTGGAGCAAGCTATCGCTAAATCGAACGAGGAGAAAATTTCCAAGAAGCCGTTAAACCCTGAACCACTCATGGAACAAAAGGCCACCCAAGCAACTCTCGAAGAAACGGACTCGAAATTCCATAGAAAGCATCATCACCGTCACCATCGCAAGGAGAAAAAGCTGGAGTTCAGCAACATTCCATGTGAATGCAAAGGCGAAGTGAAACCTAATGGTAAGCCTTGCAAGAGCTGTTTTGGCACTGGTTTCCTCAAGAAGAAAGAGGCAAAGAAAAGAGAGATGCTTCAAACTCTTGTGAAAAACGCCCTCTACCAAGAGCTTCCTAAGATCGTGAATGCTGTCAAGCAGTCGATCGAGCACCCAGAGGAATCCAAGAAAGTGATTGAGGAGCCGAAGGCGGACAAGCCAATCCATTATCGCGTCCAATGCGATGTCTGTGGAGTGTGCCCGATCGTTGGCGTCAGATATAAATGCACCGTGACCCACGACTACGACCTTTGTGAAAAATGTGAGGCCACCGTTGACCACCCTTACCCGCTCCTCAAGATCAAAAACAGCTCTCAGCATCCAGTCGAAGTGATTACTGTCCTCAGAGAAGATGCTTACCCAGCGCAATCAAGACCACAACAAGCTAATATGTCAATGCATTCTCAAGAAATCCAAGGCTTATTGAACAACTTGATGTCCACTGTCACTGCCAACGTCTCCCAAGCGTCCAAACCAACTCAAGAGCAGAATACGCAAACGGTTCCTGTTCAGACAGAAAAGAAAGAAGAGGAAGCTCCAGTCCAAACTAAGGATGAGACCCCAGGCGAGAAGAAGGAAGAAGAGGAGACCCCTCAAGGAAACGAGTTCGACGCAATGCTTATTAAGGAAATCAGCACGATTCCTGAGAAAATCGAAGCCAAAGACCTCACTATCTACAAGACCATTTCTGTCAGAAACACCGGTTTGAGAGCTTGGCCAAAGAACAGCTACATTGAAAGTGAAGGTGAGATTTCTGGAGAGAGCTGCAAGCTTCCAAGCATTGAAGCTGGAAAAGAGTTCTCTACTGTCTTGATCATGAAATCCCCAGGAAAGCAGGGAAATTTCCAGAGCAAGTGGAGATTTGGTTACATCGATGAGAAAGGAAACAACAAGAACTTTGGAAAGGAATTCACCGTTGAATTCAAGATTGGTGGAGCTGAAGCAAACTTGTTTGCTGAGGTTGAGCAGGAGAAGCAAGAGAAGCAAGAGCGTTTTGCTCCTGAAGTAATGGAGAAGGCACTTGCTGTGCAGGAGATCTTCCCTCAAGCTAATTTGGACGAAATCTGCGAATATATCGAGCAAGAGGCTGAGAAGACGATTGAGGAGCTTGTCCAAGACTATATGAATCTTCTTGAGTAAGATGGCTGCGTATATCAACCATCCCCTCGAAGAAAGAAAAAAGAATTCATAATTACTAAGGTAGCCAATGTCACTACTTGTAAAGAGAAACTCTATATATAATGAGAAAAATTAAGGTACTCCTAGTCAGCGAAATGCATAATATTTAGAGAATAATCCACAGAAATAATCGTTGCTGAGATATTCAGAAAATCAGACGCCACTTAATGCTACATTAAGTTTCTTAACATCTTGATAAAGCGCTGTATTGAGCTTGTGAAGAACTAAATTACGGTTCTTGCTAATATCTTGGAATTGAATCAGAGTAGCAATGAATTTTTTTACTGGTGGCTTAGGCTGCCAGCAAACATTGAGAATAATAGCAATCTTGGTGACCTATCTCAATGAACTCCTTATACAATTTATTAAACCTAAGGACAGGAATAACTTCCTACTTGTAGAAGAATGGATAATTTAAGCTTGTTCACTTACCTTTTCCTTTCTATCTACTCAATCAATATAAAAAGATCGCTCTTTTATGAAACAGCGCATTCCAAAACGGAATAGTTACTCTACAAGCCATTATAACTTATGTCCTGAACTCCTACTGAGCTCTCTTCTCAATAAATTTCTTATTATACCCTTTCCAGCGCACTGTAGATGGAGAGAGAGTTATTTTTGCCGCAAATCAACGAATTTCGAATGAGCAAAATTATATAAATAGTTCGATTTTAAATTTTATCCTAAACGCCTCATGAAAAAGTTCGTGAAGAATTGATTCCTGAGAAAAAGCTTCCGAATTTAAAATCATCTTTTGTCGTACTGACCTTCGCACTGTACTTCTCCTTCAGTTCCAGCCGAACACCCTCTCATTCACTGTTTTTCGGTTGACACTGCAAAAATTTTCAAATATCGCTACCACCAATTCTGCCAAAATTACCATATTATGAATCTAAGACCTTCAAAGTGGCAGAATTGTACGTTTTGAACGAGGTTCATATTAGCGGGTAGTATTTTTCCATTGGCGAACCGAATGTATGGTTTATGAGTTTTTACTAAAAAATTAAAACTTCATATAAACTCACAGATTTATCACTCCCATGCGAACCTCAGACCTAAAGCCACGAGGCCGAGCCGCTAGTCTATTCAATTCTCCCGACTCTTCCTTAGAGCAGTGGACCCAGAATCCAAACTCGGCTAAGGCAAAGACTCTTTTGCTGTCAAAAGATCTCCAAAGGAAGTTTGACAATGAAGAAAACCATCAGAACCAGGTGCTATATGCCGAAATCGAGCAGATTCTTAAGCAAAGAAACGCCAACCAGTCCAAGGAGGAAACGATACGCAATACTCTTAGGCAAAAACCGGAAGAAAAAGAAGAGCAAAGCGCAGAATCTTCAGTCTTAGATACCCAACGTGCGAATAAAATGATCATCAAACTGAAAGAACGAATGGGGTTTTTCAAAGAGCACAAGGAAATCGGCTTTGACAAGCATATGCGTGTTTTCAAGAAATTAGATACTTACATAAATGCCACCGGCCTAATCAAAGACCTCGCAGACCCTGTTAAGCACAGCGAAATCCTAGAGAAACGCAAGAGCGAGCCGCTCGCTGTCTCGGTTGAAGCCCAAAAAATCTTTGAAGAAAAAGATCGACCAGTGATGCAAGAAAAACGTTTGAAGATTCCAAGCCAATTCCACATAACCCCAGTTCGCATCCAACCATCTGACTTGCGATCGCTAGATAGCTCGCCTACGAACCCAAGAAATCATCTCGGAACCCTAGCAGAGATTCCGTCGCCTGGCAAATCTACAAGGAGAAGCCACGCGAGTTCATTCCTTCCGAGCATAGAGATGACAATCGCGGAAAAACAAGCCCAAATAAACCAAGCTCTCCTGAATGACGAACTGGAATCTATGAGAAAAACCAAGCAGTCGCTACACGACAAAAGCGTCTTCCAAAAACTCGTAGCGAAGTTGGAAGGGACTGAATTAGCAAGTACCAAGTACCCAGAAATAAAAGAGGGCCCGGACGATTTTAATTTCGAAAAAAAGCTCGAAAAGAACTTGCTGAGAGATATCTTCACCAAGCCGAAATCGGTTTATGAGAGGACGAAAGAAGAACTTGAAGAAGCGATTGCAATGAAAAAACTACAATCAGTTAGAAAAGTTGATAAGGAAGTCAGTCCAAAGCAACATCATAAGGAGTTTACACGAGCAGCTGACAAAGTTGTCAAATTAGTCAGCTCTAAAGCAAAGAAAATATATTTTGATCATCATCCCGAGGATAGAGATATCTTGGAAAAAATCGCTAGACGGAATAGACTTGATAGAGAAGCCCAACAACAGAAACTGAAGAAGAAAACACAGCTATTGGCCGGGCTGCCGAAGATATTGAAACATCGTTCGATGCCGAACTTGGAGTTAGGAAGCGAGCTCTTCGATGCTTCAGCAGCCAAAGAGCAGCACCAACCAAAGGAATCCGCATTTTTGACTGGGCTAGTAGATCTCAGCAGAATTCAATCAGAGCGATCACATAATAATTCTTCGTGTTTCGATCGGTCTGATGCAGCAGTGCTTGATAAAAAAGAAAGTGCTGGAAAACCCAGTAGCAAGGATGCCAGGAAGAGCAAGAAGATGTCTGTGAAGACGTTGAGTACGATATTGAACCCGCAAGTTTCGAGTAATTTGCTGAACAGCTCCGCTGAGACCCGAGCGACGCTGAAATTTAGAGGAAGCGGGTCGAAGAGTCAATTAGATATCGGGAGGTTCACTCCCAATAGCTTCTTAAGTAACGAGAAAGCAAAGAGTAAGATTTGCCAAGGTGAATCTAGTTACCGTGAGGAATATACCAGAAAAAAGCAAAGCCTTCGTTCATTTTCACTTGCGCCACTCCCAGCAAAGCGGTTATTTGAAGAAAAGCGCAACTATCGTTCGAAATTTCATTCTTTATTGGATATGGCGCAACAAGTGAACGTGGAATGCGGCATGGAAGCAAAACAATTGCAAAAATCGATATCTATCAATGATGCTTATTACGAGAAGAAACTGAAAGATGTGCAGCGCTGGAGCGACATCAACCCAGCTGAGCTCTTCGATCTAAAGGAGGAGTCAGCCCAGAAGAAGAAATTCATGAAAAAGAGGTTAAACCGACATGTTCTGAGCAAACTGCTTGATTAAACTCCCTTTCACTAAATTTTTTTATCAGATAAAAATAAAGCTAACTCTAGAATTAACCCTAAGATACATGATGCCTTACACATTAATTTTTTCAAGTTATCTTGCGTTTATTGGATTCAATAGGATAGCGAATAATGTATGGAAGATGGTGACTTTTTAAATTAACATTAGATAAACTGCCAAATGAGAAAAATAAGAGTTCTTCACTATTATATGATAAGATCACTTTGTGTCATCTGCACACTCTTTTGATCTTCATCTACAGGCTGGTAGCTCACCGCACCTTTTCTGCGCTTGCGCACAATCCAAATTAAAGCGATAATCCCAAGCGCAGCACCAGCGAGTAGCAGACCGTAATAAATCGCAGTCTCTTTCACCCAAGGAAAGAGCTCGCTGTTCTGATCATGCTCGGATCTAACAAGCATTTTAAACATCTTTCCCGTTGAATTCGAGAAGAATTCAACAACTATTCCCATCTCTCTTCGCGTAGTAGACTGTGGGACTTCGAATATCAAATGGATTCGACATACGAGCTTCTGAGGACTCTGAGCACAGAAGTCATTATTTATGAATTCATCCAGCAGTGATGGAAAAATCGAAAATCCAAGAGTAGAATGGCCCTTTTGGCTCATTAATACTGGCAAGGTCTTCTTTTCAAGCAAAATCCCACGGTTCGTTCTGATATAGGCAAGGACCCGAAACTCTTTTGGACAAGCTCTGACCTCGCACGCTTGAGAAAGGTCTTCATTGATGGTTAAAATTACATCGGAGCCATCATTTCGGAAATTCCAGTCATATTTTGTTATCGAGATTTTCTCCAACACAGATTCGCATTTAGAGGTAAATTTGCAAATGTTACGAGGGAAAACCCCTTCTAGTTTATCGAAGTAAGAATACATGTCTCTCCAATCCGACGAATACTCTTTGTTGCTTCGAAAGCCCTGAGTATACCCTTTTATCTGGTGCCAAATAATAACGTCCTCTGTTTTTGTCTGTGCAAATATCGGATTGAATAGAAACGCGCCGGGTTCATTGAAACTTCTAAACACGAACGACTCCTTTACCTTTAGCTCCTTATCAACGAGTTTCCCGTGGATCTCAACTCCAGCGTTATCTGTTCTCAACGCAGTGTATACGACCATAAATAGCGAGTTTTCTAATGGAGTAATGCTAGGATCATAGAAAACCCAGCCTTCCTCCAAGAATTCATTCTGAATGACAACAGTAAAATTTTCATCTAAAAGCGCGATCCTTAAGGTCATAAGCTCAGATCCCGCGAAAAGAAGTGAATTATTTGATGTAGCCACCACGTCCCAACCACACATTCCAAATATTGGATTGAGTCTTTTAAGAGTTATCGTCTCTCCAAGCTCGATTAAATCAGAAGAATAGTGCTTAATGGTCAAATAATGCTCACTGTCTGCTCTTTGAAAAATGAGGATAACATCTCCATCTTGCCTCTGAAGCAGCTTGGGGCGCGAGGCCTTGAAGCTCGTTCCATTGTGGGCAAGAATCACCGCACCAGAGCTGCTTCCACTATCGTTGTATCGTTGAAGCCAGACGTTTAATCCGTCAGCAGAGCTCGCAGCAACCAAAAATCCATTTGGAGACGTATACATCACGTCGGCGTTGGAAATCGCTTGAGATTCGGGTCTGAAATTGATTTCGTTGCCTTTCTTTCTGAAATCCCTACCGATCTCCTGCATGAATACTCCGCCTCTTTTCTGATCCCATGCGATGAGGATGTTTCCTGCAATCTTGCAAGTGATTCCTCCGGAGAATTTTTTCCCGACGGTTTCTTGAGAAGACGATATTTCTGAATATTTAATTTCACCGTTGTTTTTCAGGATGCCGACCACGACGCTCTCATAAGAGAGTCCATTTCGATATTTGTCTTTAAATACGATTGCGAGTTCTTTCTCCGGAAGGAGCTCGCACACTCCGATATGTCGGGTATAAGAGTTTGGAGTGAACTTTAGACGAGTTTCATATCCGTGAATTAGAAAAAGAGTGATCTGTAAAATGATGGCGATAAGACAGTTTCTCATTGATATAAAAATTAACGAATGCTACGGATGATTAAATTAATTTGGAAAGAACTCTTTTTTCAAACTCAAAACGCCGGAATAATTTCTGATGACGAAATTCAATGGAGAGTATGAGGAGTTTTCACAAGGGTGCAGCAAAGAAGAGAAGAAAACTTAAAAGTATCAAAAAGTCTAAACTTAATGTCTTGATGATGTGAATATACCTAAGAACGTTTACCAAAATTCAAGATTACAAGATACTTTCTCTAATAAGCATCTGGGTATCTGGGTAATAGTGGCTACGTGAAACGATTTCAGGCTCTCATCTTTCAGCTCTTCTGCCCTTGTTGAGAATATTAGAAAATATTAAATTTCTATTATAGATTTAGCGGCAACTTTTCTCAGGGTCCCTCACCACTCACACTGATCCTTAAATTTTCCACTGGTTGTTAGGTGGGGGGTTTGCGAATTATAACGTGTTAACTGGATTAAAATGACCCCGGAATCCCATTTGAGAGATCAGTATCTATCAGAAATTTAGGAATCCCAACCACTACTTAAACGAAATTGGCAGGTCAAAGCATTTTATAATAAGAAACAGAACCGAAACAGCCAGAGAAAAGAAAGTGGAACCATTCCAATTCATGACCGCGAGCTTGAGCCAAGAAGTGAGGCGTATCAGCTCAGAAGGCAAAACTGTCATTTTTATGGAGCATCTCATTGCTTTCAGAATGGTGATTGTCATCTCGGTACATTCAACGTCATATAATACTCAAACGCTCTCTCTGTCAGTTTGGACCCGGAATCTCGAGCGTCTAATAAAGAGAACGCACATTGTATTCGAAACGTCAGAAGCCCATCCCAACGTAAAAATTGTTTGCGACGGAAAGTATTTCGCTTTCTTCAACCAGGCAAGAGGATACATTAGTGTGTTTGAATTTCCCAAATTCAGTCAACCACTCTTCACCTTCCCAGCTATTGAAAATCTGAGGTCAGTAGTGCTTTCCGGAAAGCAGAGGAGACTCTTTGCCGTCTCTAAAGAAAAGGAAATTGTATGCTATCGGCTTGATAGAGGAGATCTCGACTACACCAGAAGCATCCAGAGTAAGCAGAAGATAGAGTCCATTTATTTGATAAAAGAGCAGAACACACTGGTGGCAAATACAGTAAATGAAGTTTTCACGATAGATGCGAAGAATGGAAGGATACTCACCAATTTTGAAACTCACAAGCTACCTGTTATCGGCAGGAGCAGCTATGATGTTGTAGATGTTCTTGGGTTTGCCTCCAAAACGAATAAAATTATCCTCAGAGGAATAGAATTCAACGAGAACACACGCGGCCAAATCGAGCAAGAGGAGATTATTGAAATTTGTAATCTGACTAACCTGAGAAAAGACATGCGATTTACTCTTGGAAGTGATGTCGGGTTCAGCTTTGCTAGCAGAAGGGGGCAAGAGGTGATTTGGTCTCTGAAAAATGGGATTTATTACTTGGATTTGAAATCCAAGGAAATCACAAACGTACGTGTGTTAAATAATAACGAATTGATCGTTGCTGGAGCTGTGAATTGTAAAATGGAAACCGGGAATGCGCTAAAAAGCTTGCTTATTGCAACGTCTGAGTATATCAGACTAGTTAAATACCGAATAATGTAAATAAAATTGAAATTAATTTGATCTGAAGTCCGTTCTTTAAGTTTATACGTTCATGTATATAACCCTTGAATTTCTAATCGCAGCTAACAAATTTCATTGTTTGATCTATAAGCCGTCTTTAGTCGAAAATATTTATATTTGTGTAATGGGTTAAACCTTGCTCCAGCACAATCTTTCCGAATGATACTATTGCAAACTCTATAAGAATAATAGTAATAAACATAATTTTTATATATGAATTCACTCATTTCGATTATATTAAGAGTAAAGAGCTTCGGATCGGTTAAACCTAATGAATTATTTTGCATGTTTGAAGTCCACATCAGCACTGACTTATTTACTGTTGATATCAAACTGAGTACTGAAATTTTGCCTTAGCACAGATATTTTTAACGAGTCTTAGTACACTTAAATTGAGTATAAATCAACTTTACATGGTTTCAAGAGGTCTATAGTACTGCAAACAGAAGAGTCCTCGCAATTATAACGAACTTATACAACTCTCATGTGACAATTCCTTCAATTCACTGTTAGTTGCAAATATTTCTATGAAAAGCAAGCTTTATTTGCTGTTAATTTTGGTAAATTGCTCTTATTAAGTTGGGTACATTAAACGACTCCTTTGAAGAGTGTCTACCGCTGTCACATACGTTTTATTGACGAATGTTTTTAAAAAAAGACATATATCAGGAAGACAGACTCCATTATGCAATCTTCAGCGCTTTTAAAGCTGGCTGGGTCCTTTCCTACGTTTGAGGTACGGTTAGAGTCTACCAATTTACTCCTGTCAAGCTTCCAATAATGACAGCAATTGTTTGAAGTGTTTGATGAGTTTAACATCTGAATCAAATAATTTAATGCGGGTTTATGCACAAAATCCCAATAAGGCTTTTCCTAACTTTTATGCTACTGCCACCTCGAAGGGCTTCAATAGCAACTTCTCATTCCTGCGATTTAATCCAAAGGGCCTCATCAAAACCCCACAAGTCAATCAATCAATAAATCTAACCATTCGCCTACGGTTCCTTTCGTTTAAATCGCAAATCTCTTTCGTAGTAGTGCTAACCTCTTCTAATGCTGCTCATTTAACATATTGGATGGTCATGTTTGACTCTCTGTAGAGCGAAAGAAGCAATATAGACAATTGAAATCCCAAATTAGGCGCCTAAAGTTTAATGAAATAATTTAAATTTGCTCCCGTGGCACTGAAAAATTTTAAACGACATTCTAGAAAGGTTACGACTCTATTATAAATTCAGATAAACAATATTGTTTTTCTCCTATCAGAGATTTTTACAATTTTGTCTTGCTTCAATTTTTTAATCCAGCCAGTACTTTAATTTCTGAAATTGGAGCACGTCTCACTTCATTAATATTATTAAAAACCAGTCACGGTTCAGTAGTCAAATCAATATCCTCTACTGGCTCGAATAAGCATCTTGATTTAATAATTATTGCAAAAACTTTATTTTGCACACGCTCAGCTGCATCCTATATTGTCTAACATGAGAGAGGAACCTTCGCAAAGAACGGAAGCTCCTGTGGATGTTTCAAAGATCCAACATAAAGCATGGAAAATTTATAGAATGGTCATTTCATTTGTGCTTATCGATTTGATTCTGCAAGCAGCGAGATACGCTTCGTTTTCGTGCTACGATGAATTTGAACAAGCACCGCTAGGTCTCTTGCTATTGACCTGTGTGGGGCTGATCACCCTCTGCATTTCTTATATATGCTTTCATAAAGGGACTGAGGAGAAGAGACTCAATTACAAATTGTTTTTCAGTTGTCTCGTTCTCTCTATAGGAACAACCGTTGTCTCTAACGAATGGAGCCCATGGAGACTTTTTCCTTCATCCATAAACACCGAATCCAACGAAATTTGGCGGTTTATTCAAATTAAACATTTTGAGATGGTCCTCATCACGCTCAAGTTCATTCAGCTTGGAGGATCCTCGAGGTTCGGGATAGTTCTATATCTCATTCCTTTCACATATCTTGCGTTGAGGCATGAAAGCTTCGGGCTGAGTTCACTTGAATATATTGCGATTCCAGTGCTAATCCTCGCTACTCTTTTCAAAGGAATTCCGCCCTCACAAAAAGTACGGAGGGAATCGCTGAGAGAAGGCCGGAGGCAACTTGAGATCGATTCGCCAGAGCTAGGAAAATCCATTGCCGGGCTTGCAAGAGAATCTTTATTTGAGACTCAAATTCTGCTTGATGCGCTTCCAGAAGGCGTTATCATTCTCGATGAGTGTGGCAGTCCGCTTCAGATGAACGATGCAATCCTCAAGATCTTCGAGTGTCCAGCTTCTGAAATCGTTGCCAAAGTTTTTCAGCTTACGGACAAAGACGTTGCCGTTCAAAAATCCGCTAAACAGCCTACTCTAAAACGATCCGACACCGTTATGGAAAGTTATAGCGATTTTTCTGACGCAGCTGCCTTAGATTGCACAATCATGAATTCACCCCAACTCGGTCCTCAGCCTCAGGGAAAGGAGAGTCCCCTCAAGCAGACCTTTTTGGATTTACCCATGACCCGACTTGAATTTGGAAGCTCCTCTCCAAGTATCACCATCAGAAAACCCCCAGCCAGTGCCTTCGATATAGGAAGAAGATCCCCGCTCCAAAGAAGAGCCTCGGTGAGAGAAGAATATAATTCTAATGGCCTGAAAAGCATTTTTCTGGAAGTCCCTGTGCTGGAGCTACCTGGCGAGTCCTCTGTGACTTCTGGTAAAATAAACTCATCTCCAGGATTTAGCCCGACGGGGAAAGTGACTTTGCTGAATCATGAAGCGATCGATGTTAACCTTCAAAAACCGCCCGACGAAACAACTAAATCGAGACTTTATGATTCTCTTTCCTTTGGTTTATCTCCAAGAAAGATCGCAATAGACCCTGATGGTAAGCCCATGAACCGACTGTCTAACAGAAAGCCGGCAAGCGATTTCAGCTTGAGAAGATGTGCCCTGGGTAACGAATATAGGGGTCGCTACTACAGCGACCATAAACCTCCAAGCTATGATAGCCAGGAGATTATCGAACAGATCGCTGATGAGCAAGCTTTGAGTATGAAACCTCATGTAAACGACTTATTAGAACGACTTAGCTCGAGCCACATTCGATCAACCTACGAAACCGTTGGAGAGGCCATCGAACACGCGTTGAAAAAAACTCTAAAGACTTCACTTGATTTTTCGTTTCAGCGAACTCCTGAGGAGCCAAAAAATGAAGGATCACCCGAATGCATCCGCTCCAAGTCTGATGGTGTTTCGAAGTACTTTCGTGAGAAAAAAGGCTTTGTGCCATCTAGTTCTTCCATCGTTTTGAACAGCTTTTTGAAAATTTCTTCGACGAAAGTTAAATATTTGGAAATAAAAATTACTCCGTTTATCCATGCAGGGCAAAAAAGACTAATCATCCTTGTCCGAGACGACACTCAGAGGGATATTGCTCGTAGACTCCACACGCTTGACAAGCAGAAAGCGTCGACACTTGCCTCCACTGTGCATGATTTACGGGCGCCGCTCAGCGTGATTATCTCTTCTCTAGAGTGTCTGAACACAAAACTAACAGATTCTAAACTGATAAGCTCGTTTGTAAATCCGGCAACATATGCGGCGAAGTCGCTGATGTTTCTGGTCAATGATATCCTCGATATCCATCAAATCAGCATGAAGAAGCTGAAACTTTCGGTCCAAAGATGCGATCTCCGTCAAACGATCAGCGCAGTGGTTGATATTTTCAAACTGAGAGCGGAAATGAAAGAATTGCAATTAAATTTCAAAATGAGTGAGGACGCGCCTCGCAAAATCATGACTGATCCGAACAGATTGCAGCAAATCGTCATCAACTTACTTTCGAATGCGCTTAAGTTCACAGAAAAAGGTTCGATAACCGTCGAAGTCAAGGATATGCCAGAGGGGAGAGTGCGAATATCTGTAACTGATACAGGGATCGGCATCAAGCAGGAAGATTTAGGAAAGCTCTTTGAGAAATTCGGCAGGATCCATAGTAAAGAAACAGATCGATTGAACCCTCAAGGAGTCGGACTCGGCTTAAACACGAGTAACCGGCTCTCAAAAATGCTGTGTGAAAATGAAGAAATCAATGGGTTGAGGGTCGAGTCCGTATTTGGCAGAGGAACCGAGTTTTACTTCGTGATTGATGACCTAGAAAGCTCTAATGACACTCCTCAAAGCAAAGACTCTAAGTTTGAGCTCACGACCGCTGTTAGTCCCGTTCGCGTAAAAGAGATAAGACGAACGCTAAGGTCAATAACTACTCTTGACTTAAGTGAAAACTTAAAGAGGGATGAATCCATCAATAATTGTCCATCGAGTCAAATTCCAAGTCATGAATTCGACGAGAGGAAGAATTGTAAATGCAGCAAAGTGCTAATCGTCGACGATAACGAGTTTAATATTCTCTCTGCTCTGAATATCCTCAGGGCGCTTGGCATCCAATCCATCGAAACAGCAAAGAACGGGAAAGAAGCTGTGGAAATCATAGTGAGGAAGTATTCCCAGAGCATTTGCTGTAATAAGTTTGACTTTATCTTAATGGACTGTCAAATGCCAATAATGGACGGCATTTCTGCGTGCAACGAGCTCCGAAGGTTAACCAATGAAAAACTACTTCCACCGCAGCGGGTCATTGGTCTTTCGGGTTTCTCTTCATCGGATTTCGAAGAAAAGTGCAAGAAAGCGGGAATGTGCAAGGTTCTTGTGAAGCCGCTGACGCAACACAATGCGAAGGCGCTGTTTATACATTAAGTTATGTTTTTCACAAAATAAATATAAAAGAGTTCCTATACTGTTTTTATGAAGTGTAGTTGAACTGTTACTGTTAGCATTACTTTTATATCAAGGATAGATAGATAGTCTAACCATATAGCAGCAGCAAGTATTATTAATTTAGTTACTTTGCAGTCTTTCAGATAATTTGAAGGGGATATCCACCTTATTATTATTAAATGAAAAAGTTTTTTTGCAACAATAGATGATGCTCTTTAAGAATATTACTCAGTCATAGATGTATTAATCGAAATATATGGACCTTTTCCAGACCTTCTCGACGTAATATATAGCACAAGCATTATAACGGCAAGCAAGACCATGATTAGCGAGAGCTGAAGCAGAGACTCAATGTCCTTTTCGTGGAAATTCGTGTATACTTTCAGATTGGGATAAAAATTGTCCTGTAGGAAGCAACGATTTTCGACTATTCTGCTGAACTGATGATAGGTGAAGTCCAAAGGAGCTTTTAAAATCAAAACCACGATAACCTCAAGCACAGAAAGCACCGGCAGCAGTGCGAAAAATATCAAATCAGACGTGATTTTCGCTGCTTCGGACTCCAGGTTAACGCTGAAAACGCTCTTGAAGCTTCCATGTAATTTATAATGCTCGAAAAAGATGACCACGTACATTAATAAACTGACAAACACTCCCAGCGCACACGTCAACTGGATGAAACCTACAGCGCTCTTCAAACTTTCATATTCCCCGTGCCATGAAAGGAAACTTTCAGGGTGAATCTCGCTACAACCTTCGCTAGTGTTAAACTGCATGGCATAGATACCAACAAGCTGATAAATTTCATTCTTCAATAAAGGTAACTGCGGCAATTTGTCAGCCACGATCCCGTTTTGTTTGAGCAGCTCATAGCCAGAGATATTTGCCAGAACTTCAGTCCATTGATAAGTACCGAGCGTCCCACAGCCCTCGGGTCGTGAGACATCCAGCGGGTAGAGGTCAGTGTGCTTTTGGACTGAGTATTGAGGATTGAAGCAGAGTTGTTCTTCCAAATGAAGCAACTCGAAGCCAATCAGTGGCTTAGATACAGTAATCGTTCTATTTTCTAATGAAAACTTTGTTAAAGGACAACCATCATGCTCGGAATAGCAGGTGCCGTCATCACAGACCTTATACCCGTGTCTGCATTTTCTTTGATTGGGAATATGATATGCTGTGTGCCTTCCGCAGAGTTGTTCACCATTTTTCCAGGTAGTGAAGGTTTTCTTCTTTATAGGCGGAATTTGTTCAATATCTTTACAGTTTTGATGGCATACTTCAGCTTCTACTAAGTTAGCGTCTTTACAGTGACAGCCTTTATGCATTCCAAACCATTCTCCAAGCATTAAGTGGGCGTAACCGTGAGGACAAGAGCCGTTGTTGTGAATCGAGGTGATATTTGTAAGCGGAGGTTTCGAGAGATGTGAAAAGATAATGTGATGCTCGCTTTGGATGCTGGCGAGATCGTATGCGTGGTCTTGGTGGAAAACAGAAACCACTTTAAAAAACAGAAAACAGACCAAGATAGTAATTGCGATGAGAAAGCAGGGAATCTGAAGCGCTGCTTTGTTACTTGCTTGATGTCCCATGTGGAATGAAACGCGTTTGTCACTCCTTTCAGTCAGGATTTGGCTTTCATTCAATGTGTTTTCGTCGCTTTTGGAGTCTTCGGTGTTGTCTGGTGATCGATCAGTTTTTGAGTCTCTGCCCTCTGGTTGTATGTTTTGAAGTTCGAGTTCTTGTTTGGGTTCTGGCTGATCAGTGGAGTCTCTGTTTTGGGGAGATAACTCTACGATCGATGGGTCTTCTGGGTCGTCATTTGATGTTGTGTGAGGTTGAGTTGACATTTAAGTTTTTTCTTCGTGGATTCAGAGTTTAATTTGTCAGCTTTCAATAATACTTGATACAATAAAGCAAATTTTGATATCATATATATTTTATGAACTTAAAATCATTTCGGAAAATCTTTGACACTTAGGGTATACCAAAAAAGAGAAACTAGATAAAATATTTCAAAACTGTTTTATTTATAACAGTCAGAATTTGTCGCTTTGAGGGAGTAGCGAATAGAAATTGTGATTGTTAGATGCACCTGTTGAATAGGATTTGAGGGGTAATAACCTCATTGCATGAAAGTAATTTCAGATTTCCAATCATTCTTTAAAAGGACTATATATTTAAGCAAGTCCTAATAAATATCTCCAACGATTTAGGATTGCCCTCAGAGTAATTTTGACCAAATGTAAAAGTAAATTTAAATACTGAGTAATTTTATTCTCTCAGCTTGAGCTATGTAGAACTGGTATGACAACCCCGGCGGCTTGCTTAGTTTTTTCGAGCAAGTCATAATTGAATCCCGTCCTAAATGTTGTGATGTTGCTCCATGCTAGAGGTCTATTAAGTAAATCATTTGACGACCGAAAAAAAAAGTATTGGAAGTAGCTCTCTTTTGATAATGCTAATGCAGTTCATATAATCTTTGAATTTATTGATACTGCTTCATTTCAAAGTCGATTATTGAATGAATCTTTATTTTCATCCCAATTTCCATCAATCTTTCTACTGACCTCAATTTAAGATTTTGGAATTTTGGATTTTTCTTTCTTAACCAAGTAGATTCATTAAGTAGAAGCAGCCGAAAGTACATTTCTCAATTATTCCTTGCTTTTTAAATAACAATGGTTCAACGAAGGTTAGCTTCCCACACCTATTAAATCAGAAAAAGAAAAAAAACCATGATCTTTCAGAAATTTGTGAAATAGTAAAAAAAAATGACACTCACACATCTTTTAGCTTTATTAGGATACTCCTAAATGATGCATCATGCTGGAACATACTGAAGGAATCAAGAAGCTAAACTTGCAGTCGTTATCTTTCTTGAAAAAAGTGAGGTTCCCTTTTACAATTAATTTCTCCAGTAAAAGTATCTTCGAATTCGAAGATTTCGAATGGATCTCTTAACTCAGCAAAGCCCATTGCTGAAAGCTTTCAGAGGCAAGCAACCCGCAAAGAAAGGAGTATCTCATCAATTTCCTATGTATTCTTGCTATATCCAAACCATCAATATAGTCATCGAGTTCCTGATTCTGGGGTCACACGAGATTTTCATCTTCAATTTATCATCATCAAGTTTGCTTGACAAACAATTTTCAGTAACCTTTGAATCAACTAACACATCATTTCCAAGCTCTGCCAATGAGTCTATATATTTCAGCAATATTGTGAACTATCTGTTCTTATAGATTTTTTCTCACTCTAGAATTAATCGATTCAGTAACCTTCCATCTATTTATTTGTATTTTTTGAGAACGAAGAAGAAGAAATTAATTTAAAAATTGTGAAAAAAGCAAATAATCTTTCAAAATGCGCATAATACCCTCTCTATTAGTCGGCTGCTTGGCTTTTAATTCTCTAATCAAGGCAGACATTCTCCACCATCATCACCATGACGATGACGACACTTTGCGTGTCAAGATTATCGTTGAAAACCCAGAGAAATCCGAAGCAGCCCATGACCTCCTTCATCGTCTCAAGCACGACTTCAAAGTTCATATCGACTCCATTGAAACCCGCGATACTCTCAATACAGTGGACACCGACTCCCAGTCACACGCAAGTTTCGAGTCCTTGAAACGCACTATCAAAGATCTTAAAGAAGATTCAGAGCAACTTTGGAATCTCTGGGGGAAACTTGCAGGCGACAAATGGGACGATACTCGTCATAGCTTGAAAGATACAAAAGATCAGACCTTAAGCAAGGCATACGGAAACTTCTACAACGTAATGAATGACATTAAGAACTATTACGAGACTCTTGAGAAAACCGCTGAACACTCTACTTCAGACGCTCATCATGGCCTTGCAGAACTGTTGGCAAAGCTGAAAGACACTTACAAGTCATTCAAAGAAGAAACTAAAGCTAAAATCGAAGGGGTGGTTAATCCATCAGGTTTGGAAGCAAAACTGGATGAGACCGTTCAAGTTGCTACTGACCTCTACGATGATGCAACCGACCGCTTTTTGAGAATAAAAGAGATACTTGGAGTCAAAATCGACGATATATCCAAGCTCAAGACAGCTGAAGAGAAGAAACCTGAATCCGATGAGGATGTGAGTCATGAGTCGCTCAAACAGAAAGTCAAGGGCCTTGTGAACAAGCTATCGGACGCTTGGGACGAGTTCAAGGAGAAAGTTGGAAACAAAGCGGATAAAGTTGACGATAAGGTCCATGAAAAATTGCATGCTGCTTTCGATAAATGCAAGGAAGATATCCACACCTTGCACATGTTCTTGAACAAGGACTACGTGAAATTGAACAAGGAAGCCAGAAAACTTCTCAATCACTTTCTGGATGAACTTACCGATCAATACGGGCACCTGAAACTCAAAACAGAGCAATTGGCAGCAGATATCAAGGAGGGAGCTCATGAATCCAAAATGGATACGATACGTGCCTATGAAAACGCTTTAGCTAACTACGAACTGGTGCGAGGCAGAATCCAGAACGAGATTGATTATGTCACTGGGAAAATCACCAAGCTCCAATATGAAACCGCGAAAAAAGCAAGAAGTAAATACGAAAAACTCCTCGATGAAGCAAAGAGTGCGATGCATAAGGTCGGGCATGCTGTAAAGCACCCAGTTGAAACTGCTCATAAGGCCTTGCACCCTGTGGCTGAGAAAATCAGAGAAATGTACGTAGATAGTATTAACACTTTCCTTGAACTGGATTCGAAATTAGCGCCGTATTGGGATGATATCACTGGACATTTGAAGCATGTGAAAGATAAATCAAGCCAAAAGGTCAGAGAGACTTTCCAGAACGCGATTGATGATATGAGAGATATGGAAAGGATGGTATCTGAGGCAATGCACAAGCATAAAGGCAACGTTGATCAAAAGATCCATGACAGATTGAAGCATTTTACAGATAAATTCCATGCATTGAAAGAAGTGACCAAGAGAAAGTATCACAACTGGATCCATGGCAAAGGCGAGGATAAGGCCTTGGATCTTGAGTATGACAAGGCGAGAGATGAATATTTAGAGAGCAAGAAGCTTCTTCTGGTCGAAGTTCGCAAGTATTATGTTGTTGAATTGAATGAGAAGAATAAAAGCAATGAGTTTTAACTTTGTTTTTTGCTGTGATAGTGATTGAATTAGAGATTTTGCACAACTTATATGTCTATAGTGCAGTCTATTCTATTGATTAATATTTTTCGGAAATACCTAGGCAGAGGGAATCGTTAATATTGTATTCGGGATGTGACTGAGGTATTATAATAATATGCATTTTTCTTATTTTTTCCTGAGTGAAATTAATTGAATGAAAATTGTTAGATATAACTCCCATACTACATAGATGAATTTGCTTGGGATATTTATTCTTCAAGCATTTTTTTATAAGGTATGCAAGAAGATTCAATTCTCAAACCTTGCCTTCTTTGTCGACTTTAGAAATTTTAACTGAGAATGTATTTAGAGTAAGCTTTTAAAAATTGATATCAGAAGAATTTAGTGTCATCGAAATTGCAAAATTCTGCGTCAGTTGATTGGATAGGTAAAAAGGCTGAAACGACACAGGTAAAGCTGATGATCATTAAATAAATGAGTAAGG
>ENA-UOUE01000429-UOUE01000429.1-compost-metagenome-genome-assembly--contig:-NODE-429-length-33930-cov-9.910909_pt1 | contig 33930 bp, 17 predicted proteins | sample MGYA00238146_ERZ747223 | MGnify/ENA primary metagenome ERZ747223 (study PRJEB28781, sample SAMN06268865) | compost metagenome | isolation source: single cell | place: USA: California, Emeryville, Joint...
CCAAAGGTGCTGCCTTTTATTTTGAGAGATCCCGAGAGATTATGCAGCATTTACACAAAGAATTCCAGAAACATGGAATAGATGAGGTATATCTACCTTGGGTGCGATATCTTGATATCTCTGCAAGAAAGAAAGAAGAATATCCTGGAAAAAGAGAAGGCAGCCAGGGTTTTCTTTTCAAACAAGGCATAGAAGAGTTGATTATTAAGGTCTTGTTCCAAAATCAATCAACTATGATTGATTGGAGAATTGCAAAGAAGATCCTGAGCTTACCTAACCTTTTCCCTGAGGAGAAAAGCCAACTGTTGAGCCTGATTCAAAAGGACTCCATTTTCAAGGCTGTTCAAGGCGAAATTGGCAAATCTCTAGAGCAAATGATTTGGCTCGGCTCAAATAGCTTACTGAATACAGCAAAGAAGGCTCTTGAAAAATTAGCCCAATGTTGCCGTGATGAGTCTTGTCGTGCTGATTTGATTGAAGCTTTTATTTCTGGCAGAATTGATAAGGTTAAGTTTGGATTAAGTCATAGCCTAATCCTTGGAGAAGACGGAGGATTCTATCTGCTTCTGAATAGACTTACCAAAGATCAGCAGGAAGACATGATAACTGAGAATATAGTAACAAAAAACTTTCTAAAGGACAAGATATCGAAAGAAAAACCAAAAGATGAAAGAGCTGAGCAAGAAGAGAAGAAAAAACAAGATCTTTATGGTGAAAAAGTGATCATTGGCAAAGGCGGATTCGGGGCAGTAAAATTTGCTGTGAGTCTTTTCAACCATAAAGGAACGAACCCTGGAGATGTGATTTGCATCAAGAAGACTCGAAACTTTACAATATTATCATCCAACGGAGGAATGATGTATAGTTCTCTTCAACAAGCGACAGAGGCAACAATGGAAGATTATTTTGCCAGTAGTATCGCGGACAAAGTATATGCTCCTCAAATCTTTGATTTAGCTATAGTTTCAAATCAATCGGCTTATGAAGGAGAGACTGATCATAGGAAAGGGTACTTGATGATGGAGATGCTTCCTCAAAATAACGCAATCAAAATTTTTGATGACCCAAAATATCAGAAATGGAAATATCAAAAACCCTATCTAATCGAGGTGCTAAGTTCTACTCTAGCACTTCTCAAAGAATCGATTGCTTTCACAGATTTGAAACCTCATAATACATTATACGATACTAACACATTAAAAACTACGGTTATTGATCTTGGAAGCACAATTAAGGTGGACACGGACATTGAAAAATTTGAAAAGAGCAAATTTTCATTTCAAACTACTCCCGAATATCGAGCTCCTGAAATGACAGATTCGGAGCAAGAGGTTATTAATTTATCCAAAGCACTTGCCTTTACCTGTGGCCAATTAATGAAAGACGTGGTTCAAAAGAGCGACTACAAAAATACAAAAGAATTGCAAGCCTTGATTGATAAGCTAACCCACAAAGAGCCGAATCGAAGGATATCAATTCAAGAAGCACTTGACAATCTGGAACGAATGGGCGATGATAGTTATAAGGAAGACGTGGTTTTCAGGCATTACATTGCCAAAATTGAAGAGAAAATCGAGAATAATCGCTCTTCTGTCAGCTTGAATGAAGATATTCTCGACACAAAGCAGCTTCATATCAATCAAAATATCACTTCACGAGACCCTGAAAAATATAAAGACTTGAATACCGAAGATCTGTTCAAAAAAATTGATAGCTTCTTGCTGCCTACCCAAAAGCAGCACCAAGTGATGGTTATCTTCGGTTCTGCAGGGTCAGGAAAGTCCATTGCACTCCAACTCAAATTTATTGAAGCCGTTCGAAACTGGAAGACTGGTCAGCCACTCCCAATTTATTTTAATTTGGCTAATGGCATTGAATTGAGAACAATCATCAATTCTATGAATCAAGTGCTTGGAACTCATATCACATTCCAAGACCTCCAAAAAAAAGGCGTACATCTCTATATTGACAGCTTTGACGAAGGACTTGGTCTTGATGGGGGACGCCGCGAGATTTTGATTCAAGAGTATATGAAAGAACTATCTCCTCTAAATGACAAACTAGATGCCATTCAAGTCAAATTCATAATCAGTTGCCGTACTGACTATCTCGTAAGTGAGAGCAATTACAAGTGGTTTACTCCACGAGTCAATGCATTTGACAAGCTTCTGACTGTTTACATTGTCCCTATTGATTATAAGGGACTTTCAAACTTGAAAGAGATGATAAGTGTCTATGCGAAGTTCAGCTCAAAAGATAATGTTTTTGTCGAGAAGACGCTAAAAAAGATTGAAGCCTTACATTTAGGAGAAATGATAACAACAGGATTCATGTTCTACATCATCTTAGAAGTGGTATCTGAATGGAAAGAGGAAGAAAGGAAAGAAGATATCAGGTATGGTATCAGCAAACAAGAGATCTTTTGGAAATATATCAACCACTATCAAGAAAAAGAATTGAAGAAATATACTGAGGAACAAAAATCCCAGCTTCGTAAAATAATGGAGTTTATTGCTAATAGTAAAGACCAAGAAAAAGAAAAGGAAGAGAAAAGTGACCCCTTGAATACTACATTAAGAGAGCTTGGGAAACACATAGCAGTACAATTGCATTTACGAGACGAATTCAGGATTGATCAAACTGCCCTTCTATTTCAAGCCTTGGGGTATGAAAGTGCGATTTATTTCAAAAAGCAAAGTCTGGCGTTTCTATTAAAAACGTTACCTTTGAAAATCGAAACAAAATATTTCAGCAACTCCAAGAAAAACAAGAAACAAAGTCAAGAGGTGAAGATCGGATTCATTCATGACACTATCAAAAACAGCTATTTGCTTGAAGTTATTCAAGATGAGTTAAGAAGAACTAGCGGCAACAGTAAAATCTTATCAAACAAAAGCATCGTTGCTGACGTAGAATTGGTGAGATTTATTGCAGATGCAGCAAGACACGATTTGGTTTTGACGCAACACCTGAGGAGGGCTATTGATTCAACCAAGACCGATAAAAGCGAGCAGGCAGCAATCTATGCCGCCAATAGCATTACTATTCTTGTTGCTGCTAATTATTCTTTTACCTGCCAAGATTTAAGCAATGTCAATATCCGTAGTGCCAATATTAAGAATGGTATCTTTTCAGGAGTTGACTTTTCAGGAGCTGATTTAAGCTATGCCAATTTGGGAAATATCAAAGCAGATGATGCAAAGCTTATAAAAACCAACCTCAGAGCTGCGAAGTTAGGCGTTCTCCCTGACCTCCAACATTTCGCAGATGTGGACTGCGTGAGTTTTTCTCGCAGTGGGAAATACATTGCAACAGGATCATCGGATAAGAAAGTGAGGATTTGGGAATTGGAGACTTTTAGATGTCTTGCCGCTCTCCAAGGACACGAAGAGTCTGTGGCCAGCGTGTGCTTTTCTCTTGATGAGAAATATATTGCATCAGGGTCAGGTGATAAGATAAAAATTTGGGATATGACCTCCTTCAAATGTTTTACAACTCTTGGTGGTCACAAAGAGTTTGTGACCTGTGTAAGCTTTTCTCCTAATGGAAAGCATGTTGCTTCAGGCTCCTTTGATCAGACCGTGAAGATTTGGGAAGTAAAAACATCTAAATGCCTCGCAACTCTTAAAGCACAGGTCGTGCACTGTGTGAACTTTTCCAGTGACGGAAAGTACGTTGCGTCAGGATCAGAAGATCAAAAAGTGAGAATTTGGGAAGTGGCGACCTCCAAATGTATTGCAACTCTTAAAGGGCACAATGATTATGTGAAGAGTGTGAGCTTTTCGCCTGATGGGAAGTACATTGCTTCAAGCTCAGGATATGGGGAAGTCAAAATTTGGGAATCGAAAACCTCGAAATGTCTTGCAGACATTAAAGCACATGAAGACTCAATCATCGTAAGTTTTTCCCCTGATGGGAAGTATCTAGCATCAGCAGGCCAAAAAGATAAAACACTGAAACTCTGGGATGCTCAAACCTTCAAATGTCTTTTAAGTTTACGAGGTCACACAGATAGAATCTCAGGCTTCAGCTTTTCAGGTGATGGAAAGTATATAGCATCATCAAGCTATTCTGAGAGGACCGTAAAGATCTGGGAAGTTCAATCCTCAAAATGTATTGCACCTCTTCATGGTCACAATTCCTCCGTAAATGATGTCAGTGTCTCGAGTGATGGAAAGCATATTGCTTCCGCAGGTTCAGATAGTAAAGTGAAGATCTGGGACGTACAAAGCTCAAAATGTCTTTCGACTATTAACGCTCATATCAATGAGGTACTAGCTGTGAGCTTTTCGAAAGATGGAAAACGAATTGCATCAGTAGGAGATGATGGTACAGCGAAGATTTGGGATGCTCATACCTCCAAACTCCTTGCTACTCTTGAAGGCCCCATATATAAATGTTCTACGAGTGTGAGCTTCTTCGAGGATGACAAGTATGTCGCAATAACAGCCGGGGCAAAGTTGGAAATCTTGGAAGTGAAGACCTCCAAACGTCTTGCAACTCTTGACATAGATGGTACACAGACTGCGAGCTTTTCTCTTGACGGAAAGTATGTTGCATTAGGCACAATATCTAACACCGTGGAGATTTGGGGCGTGCAGACCTCTAAATGTATCACCATTTTGGAAGGTCATGAATACAGAGTTACAAGTGTAAGTTTTTCTCCTGACGGAAAGTATATTGCGTCAGGCTCGATGGATAAAAGCATTAAGATATGGAAGACGGAAACCTCTGAGTGCCTTACAACCTTCGAAGGTCACTCGGGTCAAGTAACAAGTGTAAGCTTTTCTCCTGACGGAAGGTTTGTCGCCTCGGGCTCACAAGATGGAGTCGTGAGGATTTGGGAAATGCAGACCTCTAACTGTATTGCGACTCTGATCGGTCATACAGGAGAGGTAACTAGCGTGAGCTTTTCTGGAGATGGAAAGTCTCTAGCATCAAGCTCAGAAGATACAACCGTCAGGGTTTGGGTGAACATAAATGGTGGCTGGTATTGTGACAAGACTTTCAGCACTCTTGAATTTCCTCTTTCATTTCGTCATGCGAAAGTGGAACAAATCATAGCGTCTTCGCGAAACAAAAAGATTCTTCAACAGCTTGTCACCAAGGGTGATATGAACGACAATGAGGCTTCCGGAGATGAAAAAGAAAATGAGAGTAAAGATGAAGTGACGGACGAAACTGAAGGCGAAATGGAACACAACCAGACTTTTGCGCGAGATGCTGCAAATGAATTCTCTGAACTATTTCGCAAAAGAAAAATAGCTAGATATGAAGAGTTATTAAAGCAAAAGTTTGTGCAGTTGACCCTTTTTAAAATTTTGGCGAACTCAGAATCGATCCAAAAAGGGGTTTTGAAATCTGCTTTTCTCACTGCTGGTCAAACAGCTCTTAGTGACAGTACCAAAGAAGACATAAAGAACGAAGCACCGCAGAACCCTGGTATTATCTCGAGCAATCAAGTAGCTCCAGGGGACATCATATCAAAAAGCGCGGATCATAAGCAAAAGAGCAATTGCTGCGTTATCTTCTGAGAAGGAAAAATATAGTTGAGCGCTTTGTAAAAATTGCCTAATCGTAGAAAGTCAACGAATAAATCAACAGAACAGTATTATGAGATTCATTGAATGCTAGAAATTCATAGTTAAGAGTATTCGGACTTTAGCTTTATGAAAAGAGCAATTCATCAAAAACTTGACATTACACAAAAAACAAAAAATTAAAAGAATATGCTGACCTTTATTCAAGCACTTAGTTTGCTCGAAACAATATTGAAGTAAAATTCAATTCTAACTTCAGCAATATATGAATCCCAAAAACTAAATTTTCAATGAAGAGGGGCTTTATTTTTTTAAATTGGTAGCTTAAACTCTGATGCCAAACCAATCAACCTTCCTTCAGGTTTTGAAAGAAGTAGCCTTCTCTTGAAATCAGTCTTCTTATATGCCAACGCTACCTCCTGTTAATCCTCTCTTGTGGAACTAATCGATTTTTTTCTAAGACTACTTTTAGATTTCAGAATTTGTTGGTTCATCATTTTGAGACTGCGTAAACTAGAGAAAATTTTTGAAAGAGCACTCTTATGTTTTCTGGTTAGAGTTTCCAGTTTCCCCTCACTAATTAGTTTGTTTTCAGATCGATAGAAGGTGTGGATGATGAATCTTGAAACATGTAAAGTAGAAAAGGATTATGCGGTAATAATTCTCAAAACTAATCGTGAACGCCAGTATTTTTTCTCTCAATATTTCTTTGTGGCCTTCTTGTGGCGTGACGATGACGTTGATTCTTTCTCAAATGAAGCAAACAGACCTCGCACTATCTAAGACTAATAAGAAGAGTGATTATTAATGGGCAATGAAAATCTACTTCGATCTGGGGTGTTTTCAGAATAAAGTTTTTTTCCAGTCTTGAAGTCCAATAGTGCAACTGTCTCATCATCTGAAGCACTGGCAAGCATATCACCGCTTGGACTCCACCTTACACAGTTGATATCGCCTAAAAAAAATAATTCAAGTTATTAGAAATATTTTTATTAATTAAAAAAAACACCTTTGTGAATGCCATCGAAAATTTGGACAATTGTTGATTCTCGTTTGTCAAATATCTTTACATTTCTTTCAGCACCACCAGAAGCCAATAAGTTTCCATTGTTCTGACAAACATCAATCCAGATTGTCGCATTTAAAAGAAACAAAAATTAAGCTAAAAAAAAAAGAGATTTAATGCAACAAGAAATAATTTAAAATAATCGGTCACTTTTTCCCCTTGAAAAAGAGTCACAAAGGAGATGTAAAACAATAATTTGCTGAACTTACATTTAGAACCAAGCTCAATAGAATTCTTCAAAGTGAGAGCTTTCTTCTCAGCATCTAGAATATTGAGATGTCCCCAATCATACTTAACAAACAATGATGGTTCATCAGCAGTTATGCTCCATCTGCAACGCGCATAAGGATCTAAAAAGTAATAATAAGAATACGAAAATTTTCATGTCACCATAAATTAATATTAGAAGATAATCAGGTATACTGATCGCAGTAGGAGAAATGAGGAAGTTGAAAACTAGAGAAATTCGAAATATGGCTTACCATCATAGTGGCCATGAAGTTCCATGTTAATATGGTAGCTATAATTGTGAGTGTTCATATTGGAGATTACGCATGTTCCAAGCGAGTCAACGGTTGCTACAGTCTCTCCATTAGGATTGAAATCAAGACCACTTATGTCGTCGCCTCGATCCGAATACGTTAAGCGAGTCTGCAATGGAAAAAAAGGTTAGTACTAGATTGGGAGTGCCATCTGGATTTCCGGATGGGAGTTTACAATATTGCCAGCCTTCGAAGTGGTGAAATTGTAAAGATGATAACTTATCTTTTCTCCAACAGAAATCGCACCAAGAATGCTTCTTCGTGGATTATAGGTCACGTCTCCATAACTAATCACTAAAAAGATTATGAGATAGATTTTAACTCTCTGAAAGGGGGAGCTCTCACTATACGCATGATGCGAAGTGTAATTTTCGGAGATTGCGCTTGATTCCTCTCTTCGCTCTAGAGCTCGGAAATGTTGGAAAGATCTTCAAAAACGAAAAGTGCCATAAAAAGTTAATTTTAGGTGAAAAAAAGATGAAAAAGGGATAAAAAGAGTGCTAAATACATTTCATGATGGAGAGAACTCCTTACAAAATGCCGAAAGAATCAAAGTAATATTCCGGTACTATTATACGAGGACAAGCTCCTCTACATTTCATACTTGATAGAAAAAAAATTGCACAATGTTTTTTTTTTCTCTGTCTCTCTCTCTGTTAAAACGGTCCTGAAGGAACACCAATATATGAGTAAATCATTAAACTGCAAAATGCTCTAGTTGGAGAATCTTCTTGGGTGCCCGTGTTGAGAACAATTCAAAATATAGAAATTTACTTTCAACAAAAAAAAACAAACAAACTGAGAATCAACAAGATAATATCAAACTTCGCTGAGATACCTGACGGATGCATGGTCTTTCAGGCTGTGGAAGGTTTTTAACTCTTGGATACGCTCAGCTATCAGACGTTCTTCTCTTGCACTTGGATTTTATTTGAATCATGCATTGATTTTTATCAACAAGCACAGGCTGTAATATCATCTATAATCATAGATGGTAGTGATCATTGAAATAATTAGGAATATAAAATAATTACTAGCATGATTTCATTTTTGAGGCATTTTATTGTAAAAATGAAATCACTTCGCTTGATTATCATCATTATCATTCCAGATTTAAAGTAGCCTTGAATGCAGGTTCTAGAAAGATAGAGTTTCAAGTGTATTAACGAACTGAACTCAAAGAACACAGGATTAGAATGAAACTTCAGTTAGTCAAATGAATTTCGAAACATTTGGAACTGCCCTAACCTCGATAATAGTCGCTGTAGTCTCTCCATTAAGGTTGAAATCAAGGCTACCTATGACGTTTTCTGCATGGAAATCAGTGAAATAAACCGGCAATAAAAAGTTTATTACCATCTCTTGTCGAATTCTGATATCCGTCTATTTTGGATCCCATAAGAAAACTAAGCACAAAGCTTTTATTTAGGAGTATCTCATATTAGAATCCCTTATGAAAATTTATTTCTACAAAGTAATATGGCTTTGAGACAGCTGTCATTATACTTGTAAGTTACTTACATAAATCTGAAGCGCAATGGGCACTTATATAGTCTAACATCTCATATATTCTGTTTTTGATACGAGAGCAGCTCCGGACCTTAGCTTCATTGATGGAATTTTAATTTAGCTTAGAGGTGGATTTTCTTAGATAGTTGCTAGGAATAAATCATAGCTTTCTAAAATAACAGACTTAAATATGTGTTCTCTGTTTGTTCTTGTTGCCTTCTGTTATTATGTGGAATCTCTTTCTGTAGCTTCTGCTTGTAAACAGGCAAAAACTCTTATAATCGACTTTAATTTTTAAGTAACTCTCATTCCAGGAAATATGAGATAACTGTGAAAATTATGAATATTTCATAGCTTTTGTAAAAACAGAATTTGCTGGAGAGGGAGGGGAGGGGAGAGGTTAATGCGATCAAGTTCGGCAATTACTATCATCATATTCATCTTCGCCTTCACCACTATAGCTATCATCCCCACCATTTTATCATTTTTTTCACTACTTTAATTCTCACCTTCACTCATAAATTGAGAAACCCAAAATAGTCTACTTCTCAACAATGACTGCGCATTTACATATTCGGGGATGTGAGAGAGAAACTACCCTCGCATATCATTTAGGATTTGAAATAACTCAAATCCACATTCAAATTCCTTAAATTTATAAAATGTCATAAGTTGTTAGTAAGTCAGTCTATTAGAATTCAGTCAAGATTTCATTTGCATCAAATCCAATAAATTAAAGGTTTAATAAGTTAATCGATAATTCCCATTCTTAGCGACTTCGATTTTAAAGATTTACTCAGCATTTGTACATAATATAAAAAAAAAAATAAATTAAGTTGTTTTGCAATCTTATCAATCGACTAGCTAATGACAACTTTATGCCTTCACGTTTCATAGCTGAGTGTTAACCTGGCAGAAGGATGAATAAAATACTCAAAGATGAGAACGAAGGCCTTTCCTTCAGAAAAATAAGCAACTGACTCTAATTACTTGAGTTTCAAGAATATGAATAAACAGGTATAATTTTCATAGGCCATGAATGTTCGGACATTGAGCCTTATGAGAAGAAAATCTTATGGGAATAATTTATAAGGATGATAAAAAAAGATAAAATTATTTTTAAAAATCACATAAGCCTCGTTCAAAGCTCTTCAGTTGCCAGAAACGACATAAGGAGTAATTTACGATTCTCTTTTCAAATAACAATCATCCCAGTACACCCATTTAGCCGATATATTCAAACCTTAACACGAAGGTGAAATCATCAATCAATAATTTCCCAAAAAAACTGTAAATTTTCAGGTGAGAAGAAAACTTGCAATTCTTGGAATCAACATTCTCATAGTTTGAAAAGAGTCACCTCTTTGTATTTTGTAGCTCTCCAAACTGTTACCAATTTCGGGTCCTCGGACTTCCGCAAATATCTGCAAGCCAGAGCTCAGGTTCGAAATGAAGCTCTCAAAATTTCTGTGTCAAATATTCCTGAGATGCTTTGAAAGATGTTCTTTTTATTCAGCTGAGCTTAATTAATGGAAAATATTACTTCATTTCTTTGGCAGATATGCAATTTTCTCATCAGCTTGATAATGTTCTTTTTCGAGGTCAATAGCGCTCTACTTTCACTCGAATCATTTCATCTAACTGCACACAAACATAGCTGTTATTAACTGTATTTAATTAGAATTTAGCGCAATAACACTGCAGTAAAAACGAATATTATTTTTATTGATGAGAGGAAAGATCCAGCTTTTCATAGTTTTGCTGGTCATAGCTAGCTGCTGGACCTTCGCCGCAAGTGTAAAGCACAAAACTAGCAAGGTAACTTTTCATAACTCACCCCCAATTCTAACCCAGCTTTCTTAGCACAAAAAAACACTCCAAATCTCACATATTGCAAACAAACACCATGCTTCATCAAAAATGGGATCCACAACTGCTTCGGAAAGCTCCCATAAAGCCAAAAAATCTTCAGCAAAGGTGTTACTAAGCAAGATGTCAGATGATTCCAACACAACTTCTTCTAATTCCACATCCGAATCTACGGTTACTGAAACCATCACGGTCGCTGTTACCGAAGATGTGTATGAGCTGACCTTGCAGTATTCTGGCCCTAGTGTTTCAGACTATGCTCAGGCGGCTATCAGCGAGACTGCTCAAATCAATGCTGCGATCCAAGAATCACATGCTGCAATAGAAAGCGCAATAGAAGCGAACATTGCTTCTGTAGAGGAGTCATTTGCAGAATCTTTAGCGAATTATTCAGCTGCTGTAACTAACGCGACCGAGGAGCTAATTGAAGTCGTTGAGACAGAGGCTGCCGCAGTCGACGAGGCCATTGATGCTATTGCAGAAGATACCGCGTCTGGTTACAATTCCGTTAACAAGCAGTTGGATACGAACTTGAATCAAACGCTTTCAGTTGAAAAACTGATGGTAGAGAACCAGCTTGAAAGTGAGCAGGCAGCATTAGAGGAAATGCTTGCAGAAATCACTGAATTAGCACTTGAAAATGCAGCCGCTGCTACCTCATCGACAACGTCGACAGGTTGCTATAAGGCAACTAACTGCAGTGGGTGTATAGAGAGTAGCAGCTGTGGATGGTGTCCCATTGAGAGTATATGTGTCGAGGGAGACGAGTATGGTCCGCTTTATAAATTTTGCTCGTATTGGAATTATGACTTGTGCTCCTCGACATCATCTGTGGAGAGCGTGGTGCCAGTTACAGAAACCTATCCGCTTATTCCTGGAGGAGTGTCGGTAAGGCTTAGTTTTGTGGGATTTTCTTATATTTTGATAGGAGTTGAACGCGTTGAATGGGCTAAAAGATGAAATCGTGGCAAATATTGCAGAGTTAGAGATGGAATTAGCGAATATCACTGCACAGATGGCAGCGTTATCAGCGGAGGTGGACGCGCTCGCGGCAAATACGACGAATACAACGAATACCGTGACAACAACAGCTACGACAACCACCACTACAGAGACAGAGACGGCTACCACTACAACGACGACAACGACTACCGCAGAGACGACTACAACCACAGCTGCAGCTGAGGAAACAGTAGCGGAGTCAGAAGGCGAGTCCTCCGAGATAATTGAGACGTCAACTGAAACCACTGTAGAAGAGAGTAGTAGTTCTTCTTTAATTCAATACAACTTGAAAACGTACCCGGCGACTCAAAAAGCTCTGCGTAGAAACAAAGAGGTGAAAAGAAGTAAACGACGAGCCTCTAAAACTCACTAAAAGAGAGTTTAATTCAAGGGCAGTCAAGTATCTCTTAGTATTACCAGCTTGCCAATGTTGACTGCAGCTGGATAGATTCAATATATATATTACAAAGGATTCATTTTGTTCATGGAGTTGATTGACAGACCTATATATGACTCGTACAAACGAATTGGTGTAGCAATCATATGTGTAGCATAAATTTCAACTTCGATATTTCTCCTAAAAAATTTATTTTTATTTGAAGGATGAGGATGCTATGCTTTCATTTTCGATTTGAGATTTGCTTAGTATGACTAATATCTCTCTTACATTGTCATGTGGAGCTCGATTTTTTCTAGAATACTCTTCTTTCACGGTAGTTGTGCGAGTGCTTAGGTGAGCTCTGCAGAGAACCTCTTTGAAATTCGATTCTATTATTTCAAACTCATAGAAAATTGGTGTCTTACCCCAGGCTAATTTTTTTCTGGCTGAATCATCGAAGAAAAATTCTGATAATTCAATTTTCTTATTCATGTCCTTCTTTAGAGCTATTAATTATCACTATACGCACTAAAATTCATTTTCTTATTGATAGTCTTTTGATATGATACTTTCTCTTAATAAAATTAATTGCTATGCAACTCTTGATTGAATTCCACACTAATTCTGAGAATATCCTATGGCTTTTCTAATTCCACATTAATTTTTAATCACTACCAATTAAACTCAGGCAACATCATTTCTTCTTCGTATTGAACAACAAATACTTCAATTTCTGCGACTAGGAATGCCTTCGGGGAACCCGACAGGCTGTTTCCATGGATAATATTCGACTCGTATGTGTGTCCCAATCTAGTCGTGCTGTGCTTTAGAATATTACTATTTGAGCAAATGAATATATCATAGCCCTCTCCAAAAACCGGCCCCGCCTCGCTGTATTTGAAAATCGCTCTATCTTCGTCCTTAATCGCGCATTTCTTTCTCTCACTGATCGAAAACACAAACGCATGCCTATCAGACGTAAACTTATTCGTTCTGTCCCACTCTTTCGTTGTGTATCCTCCAAAAACCCGACTGTTCGGCTCTGCGGACTTGATAAGCACAACTGTGTTCTTCTTCCCATCACAGAGTCTGTGGAAATCATTGGAATCGAACCCATCCTTCGTCGCTTTGTAAATCAACTGGAGCTTCATTGACTCTATGTTATACGGATCGATCCAAGTCTTTAACAACAAGCACTGGTCATCATTCAGCAAATCACTTTGAAAAGCAGCAGGTTCCATAACAGGCTCCATAATGCTTTCGCCGGCCTCCACTGCAAATACTTCAATTTCTTTGACTCTAAACGTCGAACCTCCTGCAATTTTCGTATCTGAATGGTTGTTGCTTTGGTAGGTCAGTCCGATGCTAAAACTGCTCTCTTCAGTAGCACATTTATCTACTATTGACAGATCTGGGTTCCTTCCAAAAATAGGCCCTGAGTTCGGCCCACAGCAAAGCGCCCATTGTTCTTGAGACTTCTTGATTGGATAATAAGTTGGATCTGTGAGACTAAATAAGAATGAGTCCTGAGAACTCACATAAGTCGAAGTAGAGGTCCAGGACGCTCCTGCAAACCCACCGAAGATTTTTCCATGATCTGATTGAATGATTACAACGGTCGGGCCTTTCTTATCGCAGCGACTATGGAAATTATGTGCGCGGAAACCATCCCTTGAACCTCGATAAAGCAGTTTGAATTTCGGCGAAGGGTGAGTCATAGCAACGACATTGTAGAGGAAGTCAACAGCTTGACTATTGATGTTGAGGACGGTATCTAACCTACTCACTGTGTGTATCGATATTTCTTTTATCCTGTTAGTAATACTTAAATGTTCCTCGAAAAACGAGGTAGTTGCCTTGGTAAAAGCGTTGTTAAGAGCTTCAATATTCCCTAATAGGTTGCTTTGGAAAAAAGGGAGGTTATCTACTTGCTTTTGAACCATTTTCGCAAGTTCCTGGAGACAAGTGTAGCTCGTAGACTGAGAATTCGTCTTGAAAACTTTAATTTCGTCGAGATCGTTCTGGATCTGTTTGAGGAGTGCCTCAATCTCGAGGTAATTGTTAGCCTTTTGAATCTCCTTAACAATAGCGTCTTTGTTGGCGATTTGAGAGACTGAGAGATTCTTCGGGTAGAAAAGTATGAGTTTTCGTCGGAGATAGTCATGGTTTGCTCTGAAGGTTCGTAGCTGGCTACCAAGGGAATCAAAGGCTTTATTTTTTGCTTCATGGCATAAGCAAGTGAAGTGCATGATGAGTTGGTTCATTGAGTGGTCAACTTTAGCTTTTTGAGTTTGGATGTGTTTCTCAAATTTCTTTATCGATTCTTCTTCCAACAGCAAAACCTCGTCTAGTTCTGGAGGGATGTCGTTGAGAAGGCCCGAAAGGTCTTCTTTCTGTAGGTTTTCTGAGAATTCTTGGAATAAGTTGTCCATCATAATGTTTTCAAGATATTATTTCGGATAAATATATAATACAGTATGAATCCAGATTTGGTAATTAAATTAGATTTGGCAAATTAAATCAGATTTGCCAATTTAGATCAGATTTGCCTATTTTTGTTGGCATAAAAGCTCCAAGTGAGCTAATAATGAGAAAAAGGGTGAAATGCTAAGCGGTTTCTAGCAAATAGTCAGTTAGTAGGATGCTCTTAACGTGATTTGATAAGCCCTAGGATCGAAGCATTTTAACATTATAGAAATATATTTGGACAATATGCATTATCAGAATCCGAAAATATTACTGAAGATATCGATTTGTTATGACATTTTCTATGAAACTCTGCTGCTCATTAAGTGAATTAATGAGAATACAAGAAGAAATTTCATTCTGTAACTTTCTTGTAAGTGGAAGATAGAAATACAATTAACGACACAACAGCATCCATAAAATTTTTCTCATCAATGAATCAATTTTCTTGCAGCTAATTCACTAATTTGAAGTAGTTGAATATCGAGGCACAATCAAGAGACTCATCAATATTTGGCTAAGGAACCTCGAATAAATCAACCCAACGAATCTCATCAGAAAAATCACAAAGTTGAATCTGCAAACGGGAATAATTAGGCAATTCAACTAAAATAATCCTTACTTGTTAACGTAGGCCAGGATCATTTGGAAAAATACTCCAACAACTGCAAAAACTCCGAATGCTTTATACAAATTCACCGATTTTCTGTATAGCGCGAGAATTCCAAGAGCATAGTAGATGAGACTGCAGATACTCTCTCCTAGTGTCATTTTAGAACCATGGCTGCAATACGAATTATTTACCAACAAGCATCGTAGTGAGGAACCATTCTAAACTTGTAAATTTGGTGTTTTTGTACAACAAAAGCAGCTAATGGGTGTTGAGGGGAGGTTTATAGTACCTTGAGACCATAAATCGTTTACCTGCTGTACGGTTTCTTTTTTGAAAGAGAAGTCTTGAATTCCAACGAACAAATCAATGAGGAACATTATTATCAAAATGATTGCGAAATAGCGTTGGTGTCTCAAATACAGCTCCACAAAGCCATTTAATCCCTCTCATGTTTGAATATAGCATGATCTCTTCTTCATCAACAATATATCGAATTTTTTGACTAAATCGCTTATGAGAGAAACACCTGAATAAGCTCCTTACGAATGATTGTCCTTTTTGACTTTTTCGTTGTTCTTGAGGTCATATTTTGAGGCAGGGGTTGCTAATTTGAGTAAGGAGGCGAGTTAATGTGTTGTTAATTACCCTTTGAGTAAGTTCCGTCGATATTTTGGATGATTAGGTCACAATCGGAGGAAAGTTCATGCGGGTTTTGGGGCTCTTCTGAAAAAGTGCCATAGGCATTGGTCTCTGGGAGAGGATCACTCATCTGATGGTTAGAGAGGTGAAAACAAATCGGGTGGTAAACTAAAGAAAAATGCGTTTTTTTATTCTTGATTAGTAGCCGCTTGAGTGCTCTCAAACACGAATCGAAATTTAAAGCTTTACAAATGGATCCATGAAAATTATTGGTGAGTGCACTGAAGGATGACTATCAAACGCGGACTGTTGTGGGCGGTCAGTAAAGAAATGAGAATTTGGGCTTTTCACAAAGCACACGAACGTTGGGTGGGAATGGGTAGAAATCAATTTTAAAAAGAAAAACGGTTAGTTTTGATTGATTAATACTCAAGGAAAAAGGTAGATTGATAAACTCAAATTCACTTTTCCTCTTGAAGCAAAAATTTGAGTATAATGCAAGAGTAATCTATCAATGTTTTTGAGAGAACTTAGGATCAGGAGATTTTGTGAGATAATTCAATATCATCGGTACCCAATTCGAATCAATGAGCTTTCTGCTTTGAAAACTCAACATAAAGGCCAGCATACTGTTTATATTCAGCGTTATGAGAGTGATTGTTCGGATTTGGAAGCTCTGGCTGAAATCGATTAATAATTTGTAGATTGAAAATTCATTAGTAATTTCCCTTAGAATTTAATATCAAGAGCAAAACCGACCTGGATTTGGTTTGGGCATTTTTATAATCGATTCATCGTTTAAGTGGTGATATGATGCAATTAAACTACTGGAAAAATCATTGCGCATTGCTTTTATCTTGAAAAATATCCAAAGGACCTGATCTGATTCAACAATTGTAACTGCCGATGGTTTCATTTTTCAGCTCTCGTCAAAGCGGCACTGATGTTCCAGCTCCATCAAGAATTCATTGAATGAATTGCACTCGTCATTAAGAGCTTCCAATGCTTTTTTCTGACCCCATAACATTCTTTCTTATGATTCACATTTCTAAAAACGTCAATTAGATTCTTTTTTTTCTAAGACTTTAATTTGAACCAGTACAACCAGGAACGATTGTACGATAACTGTTTTACAAATACAGTTCGGATCAAATAATTTAAATATTTCTCCTAACATTCCAACAACACTCCCACTCTTCATAAACTCCCAATGCTCCACGCCAAGTCCCTCAAGGAGCTTGAATCCGCCAAACTCGTCAAAGAAAGATCCCCTCCAATCATCGTAAAAGATCAAAAATACCTCATGAATGTCGTCAACACTGGCTTTGGATGGAACAACAAACACCGTCTTACCGAAAAATACTATCCCTTTTACCACAAATACCACGACAAGGCCATCCCCAACATCGAGAAACTAAAACTCGAGGAGCAGAAAGACAAAAAAATCATGGAAAAGATGAGAATCCAAAGACTAGCCGAGAACCGAGCTGAGGCCCTCAACCGAATCCATGACCGCGCGCAAGAGCGAAAGTTTATTCAAATTAAAAGTCGCCAGGCTCCACAGCAGTTCACCGCTGAGGAGCTGGACCGCATGATCTTACCCTACGAAAAAACTCTTGAGAAAAAGGCTATAATGACGAAGCATGCTGTCCATACTGATAACAAATGGAACTTTTTGCTCGAACATGACCAAAAGCGAGCTCAATTGTATGTTACTCCACCGATGGTGAAAGGAGAAGAGTCGCTTATCAGTCATGTTCAGAAGAAAGTTAAGGAAGAAATGGAATTGGAAGCACTCAGAGAAAAAGCGTTTCGAGATAGCAGACTGGAGACGCTTGAGAGGTTCCATAAACGACGCACAAGCCACACTGAAAGATCTCAAGGCAAAGGAGCACCAAATCCTCTTACTCTGGACCTAGAAGAGCATGAGATCCGCTACAAAACAAACGAGACCCCTTCAGGACACGCAACCTCATTAAATACACTTCGTTCTAACCTCCTCAGCCCACAACCTCGTTCTTTGGGATATATTCCCGAAGAAGGAGCAGATCCAACGAAAACGCAATTGTTTAATCTAACCGCACCTAAAAAAGTAAAATGACTCTACTAAAATTCTTGCTAATGATTAAATAGAAAATGTTTGTTCCCAAGAACGCATTGGATAGACCTGAGTTCAAAGGTATGTTGATCAAGCATTGCAGTGAAGGTATCTCCGAAGAAGTGAACCCGATGGTGGCCGCCTTGACGTCTCATAGTCAGTTCTTTACTCGAGTGAATTCGGCTTCGAAGTCTATTCGGAAATTAGAATCACAAATGAATTCGATTGCTACGACTCATCCACACACTTTAGCGAATTTGAGTCATTATCCTAAGGAAAGCGCTGGAAAGAGTCATAATACTCTTTCGAAAGAGAGTTTCTATGGAATGGAGACGCTTTTGCCCTCATCAGTGAGAGAGCTAAACACTGAATCGAGATTGTTGCCAACAAGGTCTTCAGCGCAGGTAGCACGATCGTGCAATGACCTTGAAGACATCTCAGTAAGAAACAATTCCAAAATGCAAATTTAATTAATTGGTTTGCTTAGTACTCGCTTAATGAATTGGATGAATTCGATAAGAGATACTTGAAACCTATCAAATACATTGGATATCCGCGTTCTGATCTGGATGTTGCCACTTATCAAAATGAGACGAAGTTTCGCAGCAAGTTACCTGACCTTTCCTCACATAGAGCATAAGATGAACAGAACCTAAGAGAAATATATCAAAGTTTCCCATTTTTGACTAAATGTACATATTTATTGGAAATTTAGAAGTTATTAAGTCGGATTTTTGCTTTTTTTGGTTGATTGTAGCAAATGTTTTTGAACCACAGGAGCAGGAGTAAAGAAAACTGTGGTAAGTTCATAAATATATAGCTGAATAGATACCCGAATCAACAAAAGAATTAAAAGGTGATCTATCTATAGCAGCAGATTAAGCAGAATTCTAGTTTAGCGGAATTACTTATTGTCTCTGCGCTATAAATACATGTACTAAGAGGCATCCATGCCAATTTCTATGCGAGATATCCATAAATTTCCTTAGAAATCCCAGTTATTTATTCATTAGGAAAGACTTATTCAAAGCTTCTCGGTGTCGTACTCACCCTCAGAATGCTGCAATATCACAGTAATCTAGAGGAGAGCTGGATCATTAACAACTCAACGAATTTTCTATCGCTAAAGAAGATATTGTCTCCTGCTGGACTGAGCCAACTACTCCTTGATCTTTAATATCACCGATCAGACTGATTTTGGAAATGGTCAACGAAAGATTCTTATTTTATATAACTTGTTGGGATATCTTCAGACTGCCTTGACAGAATACCAAAAATAAGCTATATTAGCTTAGTGTCGATACCTACTGCCAACTCTAGTCGACAAATTTTCGGGAATCGCTTGATTCTGAGTTACTATAAAGGGGATCGTCGCTCTGACATTGGATTAGTCGAAATATAAATTTTAGTTAGTGCTAGGAGAGTTAATTTGGTTCTGATGGACTTTTTTCCAATAGAATATCAGTCTGATGCTAGGCTCATAATTAATATCTAGGTCTATAGAACAGAATATGAGGCTGGAATAGTTCTTTTTGGTGGGTACATATAGCCATCCAGATTTCTTTATTTATAATCTATTCCAAATTTTTTTGAAAAAATTGGTTTTACCGCAAACACTTGACATTCATGCAAGGTCAGCCAACTGAAGTGATTCCGGACGACCAGGAATACAACAACCTTTTTCTCGAATTTTATGAACAACAGCAATCACCTTACCCTTATATCGTAGGCGCGGTACAAGGCAATGAAGATTATATAGTTGGTCCTGTAGCTCTAAGAAACTTAGACTATGGATTTTCCAGGCGAGTATTCAAAGCAAGAGTCATCTATAAGAGCCCAACCGTCGACGGGGTGTTTTTGATTGACATATATGATGGAGAGAACTTGGCTCGAATCTTCTTTGGAGAAGAAAGCTGCCTAAAGTATGAGGGCATGATATTCCAAGACGATGTCTACGAATTTAATGATATTTTCATCACGAGACCATTCAGTGGATCAAGGAGAAGATTCAACATGCTAGCCGTGGAAACTACCACTGTGGAAACCTGTTTTGATGAAGGGGATTTTGCTTTTTACATCCCAGAGAAACTCTATCAACTCAATGAATTAGGTTCTCTTTTAAGAGAGACCCTTATAGATATCCCTATCACTGTTGTAAAATACTTTGACGCAAGAACGGTTTACAAGAACAGCGAGACTCTTATGGTTCGGGATGTCCTAGTGAAAGATGGAAATAACGACTATACTACCCTGACGCTATGGAACCATATGATTAAGAGATTTAACTTCCAAAGGGATGAAACAATACTTTGTCTGGGTCTTCGTTGGACTAAAAAGGAGGGATATGGCACTAGCCTCGTTTCATCAGGAGACACTGCGTTTGTAAGAACTGGATGATAAAACCATCATCCATTGATTTCTAATCATAATAATAACGTTATCTCTATGGCCTTCGAACAATCATTTATTTTCTGTTCAGCATTTATATAGGAAAAGAATAAAAGAGTACTTTTAAAGGCCAATAACAATTAAATAATCCTATAACTATACAAAAAAGAAAGGCGTAATTTCTCTTATGATAAGTTTTGGCTATTTTATATCGAGTAGGCAAAGCGATTTTGAACACTATGATGAATAAGGATTAGGGCGTAAGAAATTGTTAGATTTTATACCAATTGGTGACTGATTCATCGTGTTCGCTTCTTATAATTCATCATTTCGAAAAAGTAGGAGTTAATGAGCCCAACAGCAAGAGAAAATTTAAAGGAAATATGGATGGTCTCAACGTTGTTTTTATCACTCAATAGTACCTCCAGGTGCGATGACTCCTTTGGAAAGTGAATTTATTTGGTAAACAGCCAAGGCACCCTTCAGATAATGAATTGTCGATAAAATAGTTGATGCAAGAGCCTAGCTAATATAAAGGTTAACTAAGATTTAGTTGCCTCTAACTCTTAAGCTTGTCATTCATTTCATGTGTAGAAGTGTGCCAAGCTAACATTTTATCCAATTTTCTGAAAGTATACTACTAATTGTTGCTTAAAAATTCTACCAAAAGGATCAAAACTTTCTCTATCTCCTCTCTATTTATCAATTTATCTTCTGATTCTGAGAACGATTTAAGTAGGTGCGGAATCTTGACCATAATCCACGAGTCGAATTTCGATGTTTGAAATTTTTCTGAGAGAGAGAGACCAAAAAAAATAATTATTGCACCTCTAACTCAAACAATTTTTTCGGCCAGTAATGTTGAATAGATGGCGCTGCAAAGGTTGCTAGTAGATCCTATTTAAACAGCAATTCGAATTTTTCTTAAAATCAATTTTCATGAACAACAAAATTATTGCCTGATTTCCTATGCAAAGTGATTTCCAACTAGATCAAGCAGAGGTGAATACACAATCGACTTACGACGATGAATACGAAGAGCTGCTATCAATTATTCAACAAGAGCAGCAAATCGCACAAATTTATACCATTAGTGACTTAATAGTGCCCATCAAAGACCTAACCTATGGATCTTCTGACAAAAAAATCAAAGTCAGAGTCAGCTACAAGAGCCCAACAATAAACAATCGGTTTTTGATAGACATCCTCGATAGTAACTCTGATGAAGCTAGAGTGGTCTTTGGACACGAGCTTAGCAAAAAATATCAAAACTTAATTGTAGAGGGCCGAGTGTATGAATTAGCTGGCCTTTATATCGTTAAACCGTTTAAGGGTTCGAGGCGAAAGTTTACGATGGCGGCATTGAAAGCCATTATTGTCTCTGAATATCTCGAAGATAGTTCCATTCCTTATCTTGAGCCACAGAAGCTATTCAAAATCAGTGAAACAAACCCTTCTCTAGGGTATACTTTCATTGATATTGTTCTGAAAGTGGTCAAAAAAGGCGATAAAACAATGTGTGGCTGGGATAATAAAACGCACTTCGTTATGGACGTTCAATTAGAGGAAATGGGGGATGAGCCGAAGAGTATTGTTTTAACGTTATGGAATCGGATGATTGAGAGATTCAACTTTGATGTTGGACAATTAGTGCTCTTGCGGAGTGTTCGGTGTGCGGAAAAGACGATTAAACTTACTTCGACTGGAGATACTGCATTCATAACAACGGGACTGGAGAAATATCAAGCCTTTTTCAAAAAATAGAGTTAGGCTCCTGAGTGGTAAATTATGGATATTTCTAATGAAATTTAAGCTACAAATTAGGATGAGTTAGTTATAGAGACATATGAATGCAAGAAATTAGATAGCATATTGATAACTTATCAGACCAATTTCTATGATAGTTTAATTCCTATGTGCAGATGAAACCTTATCAGATCTAGTCAATTTCTAAACTCAATAATCTTTTTGCAACCTTCAAAAGTCTTTTTGTATAACGATTTTGAAGAGTATATGTAAAAAGTTTAGAGTTAATGACTCAAGAGCTCAATCGTTAGTTTAGAAACCTATTATTGAATACCTTCGCTTCCACTAGACCATTCCTTTGATTCACTCTCTGTTTGAAATATTTTCCTTCTTAATACAGCAACACCTCTACTATCTTGACGAAAACACTGATGCTTTACAAAAGCTCTCCTTTCTTCAAGTATGTGGAGATCTATCTACATATTGACAAATAATGAGAACACCAAATTGCGCTTTTTTTATTTGAGGTTTTTTTTCAAGTAAGCAACAATAGCTTCCAAAGCTTACAACTCACGGAGTTAATCAACAACAGCAAGCATCACGGACTACTATATACGGAATATCAAAGGCAACTGAAATTAAGCACCTTCGCAATGAGCCTGAAAAAACTCATTTATGCGGTATCTTCAGTCATGTTGAGTTCAACTTCGACACCAGGATTGATTTTAATGCTGGTAATCTCCTTGAGCTCTTGGGTGGTGCAGACAAAATCGATCACTCTCTTGAAAATTCTCATTTCCCATTTATCGTAGGTGTTTGTTCCTAATCGAGGAGGTTAGATACCTATTCATTAGACAGGAATAAGCATACCGTTTCCGCAAGGGGATTTTCTTGTTCCGATACGGAGGATCTTGGTTGGCATTCTGACAGGACCGTGGACCTTGACGCCTTCGATTCCCTTAGCTCTGCCAATCATTTCTCTGGAGACTTTATGGAGTGTGATGCGCGGTTTGGAAGGGTATGAGGTTACCTTTTTCAACGCTCTCGAGGTTCTTGCAGGTAAGAGTCAATCTAACTCTGGTCTTTCTCTGCTCCTCCTCTCCTTTGGTCTTGTCCTTAGCGTCCATTTATTGCTTATCTTTGATTTTCTGTAAAAAGCTTAGCTTATTTTTATTAATTTCTGAAAACAATACTGAGGTATCTGGATTCCAAAAATGAATTTTTAAAAAGACCACTTAAGTGAAAGATTTCATTAATAAAGCATTTAAGGAGTTTTCTGAAGGTGGGCAGACAAAATAAGCACAGAGTCCAAGCTGAGCAGTCTTCTTTAAGTTTCAATTGGCTTTTGCATTTGCAGTTTCGTTAGATATGAGGATAATATGGAATAATGATGGTTTGAATAGTGGTCCAGTGGTGAGCTGTCGTATCGAAACCTTAATTGGAATGAATTGAAATGGTAGTCGCGGCAATAAATCTATCTTATTCTTCCAATAAAAATCGCAATATCATTATGTAGTTTTCCAGGTGAAAGTTACTTTCTCTGCCGATTTCCAGTGGGTGCAGCGAGTTTATCATCAATTGAAGGCAATTGTTCCTCAGAGAGGTTATCTTTTCAAATTTTAATATTGAAGCCTTGAGCCATAAGAAAGTGTATTCTAATTTGCTACTGTTAGCATACTCTGAAGCGGATTTCCCCTATACTTATGTGAGATAGGTAGTGGTGTTACAATAAACGCCAGAACGGTGTAGCAGTCATCAAAAGTGAAAAGAATAAACTTCCTGTTTTTGCTTATATTAAATGATAGAAAGAGTCTGAGCATTAATATTAGGCTGTGCTTGTTTCCACTTAAAGAAAAATCGTTTTATTCCTTCTGGGTGCTCCTATATTTATGAGAAGGAATCAACAATTTATCAGGAATGAAATGGAACAACCCCTCCCTACTAATGCTTAAAGAGCTCACTGAAGTCACTTCCATGTCTATTTGGTTCAACAAAATATTGTAAATATAATTTTACCCTTTGGCTGTTGCTGTTGTTGTTTGTTTTGTTTTTTTTTTGTGAATCCTATCATTTTTCTTTAGTTGATTTTTTTAATAAATAATTAAATTTTTGAGCAAAAAGGTTCTATCTAGTAGGCTTGCCTCCTTTCATGAAAGATCTTAGTTTACTTTTACTCTCTTAAGACGACAATTCCTTCCAAATTAATTATTCACATTCGCACACTAATAAAAAAAGATAGATGTCAATTTCTTGAGCTGGTTAAGAGCGAATTAATAAATATAATCAAGATATAAAGATTCAATCCTTCCATATCAAATGGAATCGAAATTAGCCGAATTAGTCGCTAGACTCGAAGTCGTTACCAACAGACTCGAAAACGCCAAGGTTCTCGGTGGCGCAGGTGGAGAAGCCCAAGGAGAAACCTACAATCTCGAGGTCATTACTAAGGCGATCGAAGCTTTCAAGCAATCAGCAACAGAAACCAATATTCCTCAGATAGTTGAAATGGTAACCCATCACTCCCTCAAACCACCCCTAATACTTGTCAATTAGACTGATCTCGCCATCGGCATGCTTGAGCTTACAAACAGATTGATCAATGCCAGTCTCTCTTCCAAGAAGCCAGACAACACCATCATTCCTGATCTCCAAAAAGCCTTGAAAGAAAACTGGAACAAGATTGACGAGAAATTTGTCCGTGCTAAGAACAGAGACTGGGAAATCTACGGTCAATTGCTCACTGATGGTCTTCAAGGCTGCTTCTGGATATTCCAAGAGATGGTCATTGCCGCCATTGACGGAGTTATCGAGTCCGCAGAGTTCAAAGGAAATAAAATCAGAATGAAAAAGTAACTAACACCGTTCATTGAATCCTGATCTCTTTCGTTAGGATTCCAGAGCAAAAGAAATGGGTTGATTCCTTCATCGGCGTCCTTAAGGCTCATAAAGGTAACTTATTAGCCCTAGTGACTCTTATCTAACCTGTGTTTTCTAGAGTTCGCAAATGAACACGCCAAGACCGGTTTGACCTGGAAAGGAAAAGACCATGCTGCTCTCCAAAGAGCGATCAAAGGCGATGCTGGAGCTGCTCCTAAGCAGGAAGAGAAGAAAACTGAAACCAAGGTGGAAGCAAAGCCAGCCCCAAAAACTGCAGAGAAGCCTAAGGTCGTCAGCGATAAGGGCCCTCGTGGTGAGCCAAAAAGATATACTCAATTCAACGTTATCAACTTTGTAAGCGATATGAGTTGGTGACCAGACTGATAGAATATATATACATAGGAAAATTACGACAATGATAAGTCTCTTCACGTTAAGGCTGAAGAAGTCAGCATGACTATTATGGTCGCAGTTTACAACTCGATTAATTCAGCGATTAAAGTCGATGGCAAGGCGAAAGGAATCACCATTGCGAATAGCAAGAAGATTCGATTGGTGCTTGATGTAAAATAAGGCTTATTATGTGATTTTACGATGAATTCAATGTTATTAGAAAGTTATTTCGACTGTTGAGCTCATGAACTGCGAGTCTGTTGACGTTTACGTCATGCAAGGGTAACTAATAAAGCAAAAACGATTAGCTCATTGGTGAATAGATGCCCACTTATCAACGTGAACAAGTGCAGTGGTGTCAACCTCTATTTGACCAAAGAAAGAGACACTGAGATCGTGTACTCCAACGCTAGCAATATCAATATCACTGCGAGAAAAGGAGAAGATGATTGGGAGAAAGAATGGAGTGTGCCAGATCAGTTCGTGGTCACTTGGAACCCTAAGGAACAAAGATATGTTCAAAAGCTGGCCGAACATGCTGTTTCCGGCTAAGCACAGAGAAAATAAAATATATCATCATATACAAAGAGATATACATAGAGCGAATGCTGCTGAGTTAGTATATTCAAACTAAATGAATGAGTTATCGTTGAAAATAGAGAAGGATAAGATGAAACTTGCTATCTTCATTTACTAAAACATTGAATGAGCTGTCTTAATAATATTTTAGCTTAGTGCCTACGATTGAGATTGATGTAAATCTGAGGTTAATGATGCTCTTTCAAAATGAGGATTTTGAAAATGATTTAGAATAGCATAATATCTGCGTTTCTGAAAATCTCGACAATTGAAAATGCACGAAAAAAATGTTGAAATAAAAATTTCAATTGAGAGTCTTTGTTAACTCTTGCTAATTTCGATGCGGTCAATCGATTTGTTTGTCATTATAGACTTTCGTCTTTCACAGCTTGCATGTCTACAATGGCTATTAGAAAAACCACAAAAGAAACTTACCATAATTCACTGGCGAGATTTCGATATGTGGGCTAATTTCTTCACTTTCGCTGTCAGGGGTTGAAGTATCTTCCGCATGATTTACTCCTTCATGGATTTCGATCCTCAAATTTCTTCTTTTCTTGAGGCAATGTAGAATGCAAATGAGAGCTGCAATCACTGATAAAGGTATTAGAATTGTGATCAACGAGCCTGCTGTTCTTCTATTTCTCTTTGTCTCGAGACCAATCCTTTTATTCGTAGAATTATTCGAAGTGTTATTTCTGGGTGACAGACCAGAACTGTCTATCCCTTCTTTTCTTGCCATATAATTCGTTGAGGTCCGTTTTTGATTGCTCTCTTGTGTTTTATTGGGAATGTCAGTTGTTGATCTACTTGTTGAAGGCAACTCAGTTTCCTTAGGTGTTTTTTTATTTGAATCTTGTGCTGATAGGTTTCCCATTTTTTTGGTTCCATTTGCATGAATGCTTCTTCTGATTGTTGTCGGTTCGGATTCGAACGGCGTCAATATTCCTCCTCTCTCTATTTCAGAAAAATGCATGTTGATAGCTGCTCCCCCAAATTCTTGATGCCCGGCTTGCTGGACTATTCCAAAACAAACAATATTAAATTAGAAAAGGAAGTTATTTCGATTTCATTTTACCTTCTAGTTGAGCTTTGTTTGAGTTATCAACAGAGATTCTGAATGTCAGAAGCTCCAACGGTCTCATGGTAAAATTCGAAAGGTCTAGATCAAATAATTATCAATTGCATCGTCTTGCGTGATGAAGAGTTACTTTTAATCAGTAACGAGTCAATGTCTATCTTTCCGACCTCCCGAATTTGATATTTTCGCTTTATTGCAGCCTCTTTGCTCATAATCGTGTTTAAAGAGACCTCTTCGATCTTCGAAGCGCTAACCCGAGCTTTTACCCCTGATATATGCGCTAATAATGGAATACTGCCTTGAGAATCCACAAGCGATATATTCACAGCGGTTTCAGTGTCATGTAGGTTAACCAAACGAATAAAGAGATCAGAGCCAGCGTATTGCCGAATCGAGGCCTCAACAAATGGAGGAAGAGCATCCTCCATGACCTTAGGTTCTGTTTCAATGAAAATGGATGTGTTTTTGGTCGTTATTTCTTGATATATGGCAAGAAATTGTGTATCTCTTTCAAGTTGAGCCTTTCTAAACATCCTTTGTAGCTCCGTTTCACCTATAAACAAGCAAGTATGATACTTAATATCATAGGAAAAGTAGTCATAGTACTTTTTTCAGAAAAAACGTAGTAATGAGTGCATTTCAGTTTTTCAGGTCGCGACCTCGTCGTCTCGTTGAACTCTGAATAAATTAAAGTTATACTATACTTTTAATACAAATTCTACCATCATTTAACGGCTCCTCGTTTCCTTTCCCATAGTTTGATGGGTCCCTTCCGGTTATCGTAAGCTCTATCTCACCATTCCTCGCGCTGGAGCCTCCTTGGGGCCTGTCATTTATTATCCTATGTCAAGTGTTAATGAAATCTCTCACGAGAATTGTACCCCATATATCTTTTCTTATTCTTATCAGAAATTGTGATTCCTGCAGTAACAGGATAGTAATTCGCTTCTATTTGATCCTCCGATCTATCCATAGGGAAGTCTGCCTTGCGATTGAGTGACCTTTCCCGCATTTTTAGGCCATTCGAATCGGTTTTGAAAACCCCCGCATTGTCGATGGTGTGGCTTTGAACCAGCAAAATTACCTCTGTGACTTTGGGATGATCCACATTAAAAAGCGAGCTGATAAAAGACTCTATCTCAATTCCGCGTTTTACATCATGATTTTGAATACGGAGAGTCATAACGGCCTGAGCCTGATCTTCTGGACCGTTTTTTAGATAAACAACCTTAAACAAGCTTAGTTAACCCAGTATTAATGTAAGAAAATTACCTGAATCACAGTGACATATTTCCCTTGATAAATTTTACATTCAGTCGCATTGGCGAGGCTGCGTCTTTCTTGCAACTGCAATTTCATAGCATCAATCCCTGCATCTCTTGCCCTATCTCTTTCCGAATAATTTTCAGAGTATTTGTAATCCAAAGTAAGTGTTTCAGAGACACAATCATCGTCTCCACTACAAAATTTATAGCTGAATGTCTTATTATCAGGATGTATCTGATAAAGAGAAACAATAGTTAGTTTCACAAGCTCTCTGATTATTACCTTGATTGAGCTATCGAAAGGAAGCTTAATATTCGTCGTTTGACCTTCCTGGGCAGAAACTGCCACTTCAGAGCCTCTTTCAACGGAATATTCAATCAAATAGAAGCGAGTCGCGTAGGCAGGGAAATAATCAGAGATATAAAGATCGCAGTCTTCCTTCGACGAATTAGTAAGGTAATCCTGACTGCAAATGACATCGTAGTCCGCTAGATTTCTGCTGGAGTTGTAAACTACTCAGGGTTATAGAACACAAACATTAAATCAGGAATTCTCAGCAATTTTACCTCGTATCAAGCCATGAGGGATCTTTACTCGGTGCACAGTCTTTCTACTGTGTCCAGGGTTATAAACTCGCAAGAGCATGTGGCCAAAATCGCCTTCAGCTGATAACGTATGGGTCAAATCTGCTAATCCAGCTGAAGTTGTCATCTTCTCAACGAGAAAAGGCTTGGTTGTTAGCATCGATGGGTCTTTAAAAATCCGTTTATCTTCATAAGTCATTAGGCTGGCCATAACGCTCCAAACCTCAGCATGACCTTTCTTCAGTCGTTGCAAACAATCCACATTCGTAAACTTTGTCGAGGTCCCCGCAATCCCATCAAGACGCTGGCAGAGCGCAACTGCTCTCTCCAATTGGTTTACCGCAGTGTCAACTTGCTCGACCAACCGCTGTTTAGCAGGTGATTCTGCGACGTTTAAGAGGAGACCAGCAAGATATTTCTTCGCTGTCTGCAGAAACCACGCGTGATATTTAATTTGTCCTTTAAGCATCGCTCGGCTAGTGTAAAACCCAGTCCAATACACGGCCTCTCCTGTTGAATTGTCAGCGTAGGGAAAGAAATCATCATGCTTGGTACTTAGCCGGATACCTGGAGTCTGATTATAGTGATCGTACCACAGACTCGCATAGAGGTCTGGAGAGCTGAGAATGGCTTTTTTGTTGGAATTCGCCTCGTTGCCGTTGAGGTCATCGACCAATTTTTCAATGGCTTCGTACAGCCGACTACTCTCATTCAAATTGTAATTCAACTCATCTCCAATCTGGAAATACACATGGTTATTGCTGTATTTCGTCACTTGACTGTCTAACCAAGCTTGAGTTCGATTCAAGTCGGAGCTCTTCTGGCTGGGATCTTGAGGAAATGAAATGAATTTATCAGGCGTGTCTCCGTATTTTACAAAATCGAGGTGTCCGATTAAATTCCACTCTGGGAAATTCTCATCAGGAACCCACAGGAAAGTCGTCCTATTCAGACTCTTTCGGTCTTGAATGTCTTTACTTTGGATTCTCTCGATACTAGTCATGCTCATTCCCATCTGTGCGATGAGATATGCTTGAGTCGACGAGTGCTCAAAGGGATCGATTGACGATCCGACAGAAGGAGTGTAATTAAACTCTTTATGGACAAAACGGTGACCTAAAATAAACTGGTCGATGATATCCTCATAGTACGTGCAAGCTTCATCATTCATGACATACCCGGCGTTTGGGAAGTACAGCTGGCCGTTGGCCACCAGCTCTTTGACCTGCTTTTTGAGCTGAGGCTGAAGAGCGTTGTACCACGTCTCAAAAAAGGCCATTTCAGCATAAGAGAAGACTCGATGTTTTTTTGTTCGCAGAAGGTCAAAGATTGTGTTTAATTCACAAGATACACATGAATCACCTCGAGTATTTTGTGTCCCATTAAAATCGCTGTCGATGGGTATGATCCAGCCAGGGTCGCCGTGTATATGAGGAACGATATGATAAATAATAGAGTAATTTCTGAAGTTGACAAGGTTAGTGTCAGGGTAGCCTCTAGATGTAATATGTCGAATTTTCCTGGAATTCGGGTGTGATTGGCTTGCATTTGTTGGTAGAATAGGATTGTTGAGATTAGCCGTGGCAGTTGCAGGGTTTATCTTCGATTTGTTAGGAGCTTCGCTTAGGCTGGAAGCTTTGTTGAGAAAATCCGCCGAATTATCAGTGATTTTCGTTGCCAATGAGGCTGGTAAGACATTATTTTGAGATTGTAGTGGATTAAGTAAATGAGAACTGTTATCGAAAGGTAAGTTGCATCTAATCCCTTGGAATATTGAGATTAGAATCAATGTATTGAGGAACATTGTTGTCGCAGTTTGATACATGAGTGTGTTTATTGGTATACATTTAAATTAAAATAGAAGAAATAACTGGTCTCTTTCGGGAAAATAGAAACATCGTTTTTTTTTTTAGATCCATTAGAAATAGAGAGGAAACTTTCGTTTTTCTCTGAGAGCATAGCATGCTCTCTTGAAATCCTGCTTAAAGCAAAGATAAGAGACCTATAGCCTTCTCGCATTGAGCACATATGAATATGGGAATTGACACGTTCAGAAATGAATTCCTGGCATGCCGTGGGACGAGCGCCTTTATCTTGCGAGTAATTGGCTAGGACGAGGGAAAATGATGGATACTTAATGATATATTAAAGTATATTCGAATATATTCTTTTAACAGCGAATACAGCCTTTAATAGATAGAGTCTGGGTAAGCCGGTCGCCTGTGAACAAATATATATACATTTGCTTTACAATAACTAGATGAGAAATTCGTGAGAATGGTCAATGAAATAGATTTGGAAAATATATTCTCAGTAAAAGTAAAACACCAATTAAGAATTATGAACATTTAAAATTATTCCGATTTGTGAAAAAAATTCACACACTGTTGCTTGTCAGTGTTCACTGAATTTTATTGGAGAATCTCAAAATTAAGCTTAGGAATCCTTCTCTACGAAATTAGCTGTGAATCCTCAACAATCTCCTTTATTAGTAAAACCCATTTAGAGATCAAGAGGCTCAAACTGACTAATGGAAATTAGAGATAAATATGAGCTCAAGCCATCAGGGAGAGCTATTCGAAAAATTATTCAGCTATATGAATAGTATAGTGGGAGTACAGGAACCTCCCAAATTGGAGTGACTCAATCCTAATAGCAAGTGATTACAAAAAAAGCTTCCTTTTGAAGATTAATGCTAGTCTATCCATTTATTTTTCTTTTCATTAAGTTTGGATCTTTAACATCGGTTTTCCCACCTGTGTGTGATTCATAGCTACCTTGACTATTAAACACTTTCTATTCGATATTGAAGAAAAAAAGGCTTCTGAAATATATATATTAGCGATAGTTATCCGATGGTTTTCTAAATGAAGAAGTATCCAACCGTTCTAGGTATCTAATTAGTATAGTCTACATGAAAAGCCTACTGTTGATCTTGAATTCGCTAATAAATTGAAATAAAAAAGATATAAAGTTTATTGGGATCAAAAAAAAATTACAGATTCTGATTTACTGAAAGTTTTCATGCAGTGCCGCGACGCTGAAATTTTTTAGTGCAGTGGAACACTAAAAGCAGGAACTAATTTTCCTCCATTTAATACGGTTCGAATCCCAACACCCATAACATCTTTGAATATGCATGATGTCTGGACTTTAGATAGGCTTCTATAGGTCAGCTGGTGGAAGACGGAAACAAAAAACCCATTTGATACCAATTTTATTTGGAATTATTCTTTTAATAAGCACTGATGATAATTGAACTACTTAAGCCACATACCCTGAAAGAATTATATACATTAACTTCGAATCTCAACAATGAAGAATCACATTGCTTTCCAAGACTCCCTTGACCAGTTTATTAAAGAGTGTTCGCCTCACACTGTTTCCCACGACGTTGAAGAAACTCCAAGGCGCTCTAAAACCGGAACCAAAACTGTAGTCATCAACGAGGATAAAAACCAAATCCATATTTACACCGACGGTAGGGATCCGATCTATAATTTGGAGCTGAAAGAGCCTAAAAAGGGTATCCTCAAAACAAAAAAGCCTCAATCAGAAGAAAGATTGACGATAAAACTACCAGCATTACCGGATGACCTCTCGCCTTGTCTTTTAGAGACAAAGAAACAAACATTTCACAAAAGAACTCCTTCAGAAGACAATAGGAAGCCTCCTCTAGTCAAGCTCCCTATAAATATCACTTTCTGTGCTTTCAATGACGCCGAGAATAACTCAAATCTTGATAATGTGTTGACTCCTGTCAGCGGGACCACACCAACAAGAAGCACGCCAACATTAAGCCCAAGCACTAATCACGAACAATTAGAAACATTTGGAGACTACTATCACAAAGCAATGACAAAATCTACGTTTTTGAAAGTACCGGACGTTGGTCGGCAAGGTCATTCATTATTCAGTCCAGTCAGTCCAAGAGGAACATCAGCATTCAAATCTGAGCATCCCAATACCGAGACAGATTTGAATTACGTTCCGATACAGAGCCAATGCAAAAGCACGGCGAAAGCTCACCTAAATGTTTTTCAACAGGGCGCGATTGACATGCTTGATAGCAGAAAAAGCATCACTGAGGACGAGATAGATGCAAGTCGCTTGTTGAGAGTCGGTGAGAAACCCCAACTTAAAAGCTCTTTCCAAGCGGAAGTGAGGGAAGCTGTTTTGGCAACAGAGAACAAACATTTGCATCCTGTGTGGTCGGATGAGAGTCATGACGACACATTGGAGAGATTGAGGCGCAGGCCGAGAATAGGTTCTGGGAGTGACTATCAATTTATGAGCGGGTTAAATTCTCCTAGAGAGTCTTCCGGAGTTCCAAAAAGGGACTCAATGGGTTTTGGGACACCTCGCTCACCTTTTTGTTATAATCATTAGGTAGTTTTCGTTTGGAGAACCAAGCTTGTACATATTTCTTGGTTTATTTATGCTACATAAACAGTTCTTTCTCAAATTTTCAGGTACAATATTGCTAGATGATGAATTAACCAATAAGGTCTGAAGAATATCAGAGTGTTCATCGAGATTAATTCTTAAGTCATTCCAATCTTTTTTTATTTTTGGAATAAGAAGTAGTATTTCTTCTAAACCATTCATTCCCTTTCAGCTCTGGCTCTCCTAATTGAAACCTGCGAAATGAAAGTTTTTTTTTTGTGTTCTTCTCTGATTTATTTCAATGAAAAATTCATTTTGAAATTTGCCTAAAACAGATTTTAATTTTTCTAAGGTGATTTTTCCTATATCAAATCATATGATCTCATTGTTTAACGTTTCGGGAAATATGCCTATAGTACTTAAATCACCCTGAGACAAAATAATGCCTCTCTTCTTGTAATTAGGTCACAGTTGGCCAGGTTTCTAAAGAGAAACCGAAGCAACTAAAGCCAGAAATTGTAGAAATCCATGAAAACATGGAGAATTAACAAAAAATTCTTTGGATGCTTGTTCTAGTTTGCTCAGCGTCGATTTTTGCTGCCAAACACATGAAAGGAAATTGATGATATTTTGCACATGGGAAATATTCGAAGAGTGATGAACTCATTTTAAATTTCATCAGTATAGATTCTTCCACTACTATTATGAAGATTTCACTAACTTGAAATGTACATGAAATACTTGAAAGAGAATGGGAACAATATTTCTCTTTGGGGTTTTGTACTTTGGAATTAGAACCATAAACTTATGAATTTATATCAAACAAATCGTTATTAATTCTGAATTGAGATAGAAACAATTTTTTTAATTCACTGAAGCATTTTCATTCTTATTGATTCACTACCAA